>Ga0302320_10010376_pt1 | contig 19851 bp, 17 predicted proteins | sample Bog_T0_3_FD_202130 | JGI IMG/M metagenome (GOLD analysis project Ga0302320, IMG submission 202130) | Peat permafrost microbial communities from Stordalen Mire near Abisko, Sweden - Bog_T0_3 | ecosystem: Environmental > Terrestrial > Soil > Wetlands > Peat | place: Sweden: Abisko, Stordalen Mire... | reverse complement strand
GAGCGGCCGTCAATTCCCCTTTTGCGGTCGGCGGCTGCACGTCAGCCGCCGCTGCGGCCAGATTGTTCATGGCGCTGGTCGCCGCTTGAATCGTTGCCAGGAACGACTCCATCGCACTGTTGCCCGCGCCAATCGCGGTCGTCGTCTGCGAGAACTTGTCGGTCACATCCTGGACCTGTTTGCCGGAGCCGGGGATCGCCTTGTCCAGGCGATTCAATTCCTGGTTCGCGCCTTGGATTCCTTTCTGCAAATCGGGGGACTGTGAGCGGATGCCCCTGATCCGCTCCGCATAGTCGAACATCTCTTTCAGGTGCGCGAGGTTCTCTTCCGTGGAACCCATGTTCAGGTTCAGCGACCAGGGCATGTTCTGTTTCAAGTTCGCCACCTTGGCCATCAACTCATCCATGCCCTTGGCGTCGATCTGCATGGGGTGCGACCGCATCTGCGAAATCGTCTCATTGATCTCGTGGAATTTCTTGGTCGCGGCATCCAGATCAGCCCCGCCGGTCGTCCCCAAAAGACCGGTGAGCATGTTCGCGCCGATCTTGGTGGCCTGCCACACGCCGACCGCGCCATCCTTCTGCACCGCGAGGTTGCCGCCGATCGATCGCTGAAGCCGGTTAATCTGCTCCAAGGCGTCGCGCTGCTGGTCGTAGGCTTGCTTAAGGTCGTTTGCGGTCTGCCGCTGGGCCTGGGGAGCGTGCTCGGCGATCTGGAACTGTTCCTCAATCGGCTTGCCGATCAGCTTCCGCGGGTCGTCCACAAAGACATCCAGCTTGATCTTGCCCATGCCAGTCGTAATCCGCTGGTTCAATTGGGCGAGCGACTGGTCCGCGACGAACAGGTCATGGATTTCGGCCTTCGTGGCTGTCCCTTCCATCGTTTCCTGCATCTTGCGCTTCATGGAGTCGAAGTTGAGCCAGTCGGAGACCTCCCACTTCTTGCCGGCGAACATCAGGTTTTGGAATTCCTGCAAGTCCGCCTTCGTCTTGGCGATGGCCTTCTCGCGGTCCGCCCCCGCCAAGGGTTGTCCCTTCTTGTCGAAAAGGTCCATCTCCTTGGCCACGCCCTTGGCAAGTTCCCGCATCCGGGTGACACGCTGCTCTTCGTCGGCCGCAGCCTGCGCGGCCTGGCGGGCTTGCTGTTGCTTGGAGGACCGCAGCCGCTCCTGGGCCGTCAGTTCGCTTTGCATCACGGCTTCAATTGCCCGCTCGGCGTCCTCTTGAGCAAGCGTGTCGTTCGTCCGCTTGGCAGCTTGCATGGATTCCTGGGCGAACGCCTCCGCCCGCTTGTAGATGCTTTGCGCCACCTCCATGTCTTGAGGCGTTTTGGCCTTGGACATTTGCTGTTGGGCCTGATTTGCCAGCGAAAGGGCACGACTGGCAAAGTCTTCCTGCTGCTCCCAGCCGCTCTTTTCGTGGCTTTCGGTGAAGCGGAACCGCGTGTCGGCCAGGGTGCCCGCGATTTCCTTGCTGTGCTTCAGCGAATCCGTGATGGCACGGTCTGCCTCCGTGGCAAGATTTCGCAGGAAGTGGACCTCCTTTTCCGCCTCTTCCACGATCTTGTTCATCGTGGAATGGGAGTCCTGCGTCAGACGTTGATTGTCCGACTTGGTTTCATCCACCACTGCGAAGTAGGCTTTGCGCTGCTCGGCTACGGCCTGGTTTGCCCGCTGGACGACGGCTTGATTGGCGCGGTCCTCCTCCTCAATCCGCTGCTGGTTGGTGGCGGCAACCGCGGCCAGCCGTGTCTTTTCGACCCGGTTGAACTCCTCCTCCACCTGCCGGATGCCCTGAATGATCCGGGTGTCGGCGAAGTTAAATGCGGCATAGGCCGTCAAGCCCACCAGCAAACCATTGATGGCAAGTCCCAAGGGGCCAAGCCCCAAGGCCGCCAGCCGCGCGCTGGTTGCCACTGCGCCCGTTTGCACGGCGAAACCGGTGAAGGCGGTCACGGCCACACCCAGGACAGGTATCAACGCCTTGACGGCCGCACCGATGGCATCCGCACCGCCGACAAAACCCAAGGACTTGCTGGCTGCCTCGACCAGCGCGGCACCTAAGTCCGTCGTCAGGAAGGTCTTCAGCTTGTTCATCTCCGCGAGCGTCTTCTGCGCATCGCTTTCGATGAACAGCTTGTACTTCTCGTTGAAGGCGGCAACCGTCGTCTCATGGAGATGTTGGAGGGAGCCCGCCGTCCGCTTTCCATCGTCATCCGTCTCGCGCAGGGCACCGCTGATGGCCCGCACGTTGGGGATCAACTTGGCGAAGGCGGCCAGGTTCCCGTCCGTACTGTCGCGCAGCCTGACCAATGCCCCTTCCAGGCCCAAGGCCGCAACCATCTGCGCACCGGACTCGAAGCCCTCGCTGCGCAGTTCCTTCTGCAAATCCTGCGAGGGTTTGATAAGGGCCATCATCGCCGAGCGCAGCGCCGTGGCGGCCTCGGCCGGCTTGACGCCCGAGATCGTCAACGTGACCATCATGGCGCTCAGTTCATCCAGCCCCACGCCAAGTTCCGACGACACGGCCGTCACGCGGCCGAGCACCGAGGCCAATTCCTCACCCCGCACGCGGCCGACCTGGATCGCGCCGAAGAACTTCGCCGCCACCTCCTCGGCCTGGCTGGAACTCATGCGGTAGGCGTTCAACGTGCCGGCGACCAGGTTCACCGCCGCTCCGGCGTCCATCACGGCCACCTTGGAGAGCTTGAAGGCCGCCGTCAACACCTCCGTCTGCTGCGCGGTGCTCGTAAATTGGTTCGAGATCGCCTGGTACTGCGCCTCGGCGGCCTGGGCCAGGGGGATGTTGAACTCGCGGGACAACTCGGCCAAGTGCTGCGAGATCGAATCCAAGCTGCTGTTGACGCCGGGCGCGACGGATTGAATCTCGGCCACGCGGGTCATAAACTCCAGGTTGGAATTGAACGCCTCCGACATCGCGTCGCGCAGGGCGCTCAGCGCCCGTACAATGGCCTGCGTCATCACGACCCGGCTGAGGGTCTCCCAGGACACGATGAACTTTGCCGCCGCTTTGTCGGCTTCTTCGATCGGACCCTTGTCGATCTGCGGCGTGACCTTCGGCACTTTCGCGGGGGTGACCTGCGTGGTCGGCTGACCGGGCGCTTGCCCAGGGCCGTGGGCAGGCCCGTGGGCAGCCTGCTGCGCGCCGAAGGCCGATGCCAGCTTGGCCATTGCGGCGGCGGCCAGGGTGGCATTCGAGGCTATGTCCTTCAGGACTTGCACGGTCTCGCCGGCCTTGGCATTCCAGGTCGCCATCGCCTCGCCCAGGGAACCCAAACTGGCCTCAAAGCCACCGAAGGCACTATCCATCCTCGCCAAGGCGTCCAGGGCGGCCGAGGCATCGAATCCCAACTGTTGGATGATTTCATCGGCCATGACCTACACCTTGATCTTCACGGACTTCAGACACTCAAACGGATTGGGTAATCGCACCGCCACCGCAGCCTTGCGGAACGCCGCCTCCCCCTTTTTCTGAAAGTCATAGGGACCGGGCTTCCTGAGATGGAATCCCCATTGCGTGGCGTCGAAATACTCGTTGATAATCAGCCACGGAAGGGTCGTCTGGTACGTGAAGACGTAGCGCCCCTTCATCTCGTCGGCTTCCAGAGAACCGCTGCTTTCCGACACACCACGACTGATGCGGCTGGGGGCCACGGGAAAAATCGGGATGTTGTACTCGATGTTGCGGGCCAGCGCCAGGAACGTGGCCCGTGATGCACCGCTCCACACCGGCACTTCCGCCATCACGGTCGCTTCCAACCACTCCGTGAGCGCCTGGGCGATGGCCTCCCGCAGGTACTTGTCCAACATCCGGCGGTACTTATCCAAGTCAATGCGAGGCGCGCGGAGTGTGCCGGTGAATCTCATGGTCAAGGACCTCCGCATCAGGCCGCACCGGGCATCCTTGCCCCCAGCAGGCGAGCCTCCCGCTCGGAATCGTCGTAAGCCCGCGTCTGCTCGAAGGCCACAAGCAGGGCTTGCGTCTGCACGCTGCAATCGTCCCATGCGGGCCTGACGCCGGGTGGCAGGACGCCTACGCGCTCGCAGGCGCACCAGACGGAGTATTCGGCGGTGCGGTGGGGAGGCCAGAGGATGCGGCTCTCGTTGCCTCCCCAGCAAGAAAAACCTCGCGGGCCTTCTTCAACTTGGCGTCGTCCAGGCAGTTGGCCTCCAGCACCAGGTTCATCACCCGCTGGCACTCGATGTCGCTCAGTCCGCCGCCGCGGAGGTCCGTGGACCAGTTCTTCCACGTGCTGGGATCGGCTAGGTTGACCGTATCCCATTCGACTTGACTGGGCTCCAGCGACTTTGCCACCATGTAGCCGAGCCGCTTCTGGCCCCACTCGGCAATGACCTGTTGGTAGGTCGGGTCGTCCGCCAAGGGCACCCAGCCGTCGCGGGTCATTTTCCCCGGCGGGGTCGGCCGCGGGCACAGGGCCTCGAACTCCTCCATGCTCGACACGGGGCCCGCGCGGAACACGATCTGTTGGTCGCCGCGAGGCAGGACCAGGAACACTTCAGTAGGCAGGCTGGTGGGATCGATACCGCCGATCTTCATTAGGTTTCTCCCTCGATAACAGGAAAAGAAAGAACGGCAGCGCCGGTAATCTGCCGGCGCTGCCGGCTAGCCTGGCGGCTAGCGTAACCGGCCTTCTTGATGCCGACGCCGCCAATGATTCCGCTTCGTGGCCATTTGGCCGCTCGGCGTGAACATTGGCAGCACAAGGCTCAATAAAGGACCGGGGAGTCGTTACAAGTTGTCAACGTCCGTGCCGCGGTAGACGTTCGGCTCCTTGACATTGCACTTGCCGGAGAGCACGATGGTTGCCGCGCTGTAGTTGATCTCGCGGGTCTCGGCGCGGAACATCGGGAACACGGTCGCCTCCCGATTGACCGGGGCGCACGGCGGATCGTACTCCACCAAGATGTCGATGGAGTACGGTTCGCACTGGTCGGGTGCCGAACTGACCCACTCAACAGCGCTGTTCATGCCTTTCAGGGCGTCCATCGGACAAACGGCATCGCTGGTGCCGCTGGTGATGTGCTCGTACACAGCGTCCAGCTTCACGTCCATCGGCACGTCCTTCGGCTCGCGTACCGTGTCCAAGAGTCCGCGGTCGAGCAGGTAGGCGTAGTCCCGGTGCTCGGTGTAGGTCAGGTTCCCCTCACCGATCTTGACGTATATCTGCTGCGGTTTGAAAGTCAGGGCGGCAAGGGTAAGGTACGTGCCTGCGCCAAGGGCGGGCGTGAAAGTGATGGCCGTGGTCACATTGCCGCCGGTCGGCACGGTGCCGAGCACCGTTTCCGCAATGGCGACATAGGCACCAGCGCCAATCAACTCCGAGATGTCCGCCGTCAGAATGGCCTGCGGCGCATTGCCCAGCGTCCCTTGGAACACCACCGTCCAGGAACCAAGCGTCCCCGTCACGCTGACATTCGCCGAAGCACCCACCAGCGGCAGCAATGCCGCCGCGACCGCCGTTGCATCGGCATTGTAGGCAATCTCGACCGACTCCGCCCCTCCCCACAGCAGCTTGAACGTGCCGCCCGTGGCATTGGTCACCGCCACCGTCTGCGTCTCGTTCGCCCCGCCGCTGCCCGAGCCTTGCACGCGAACCGTGACCGTGTGGTCGATCGGCACCGTCTCGCCGGCGATACGGAAGCGAGCGCCCACCGGAACCACCTGCGGGTTGAGGCTGTTGAGCGCTACCGAAGAGATGGCGGTAAGACTGGTCGCGCCGGCGATCGGCACGGTTACCGGACCGAGCGCCGTCCCATTCAAGCCATCCTGGAAACGGATGGTGCAGAATTTCAGCTCGATTCTGGCCATAGCTGTTGATCTCCTGTTGGCTGCCTGTCAAGGTATGTAGGCAACGTAGCGGGCGTCGATCATCACCTGCTTCTGCCGGTCCGTCTGATCGGTTTGCCCAAAGTGAAAAACACGCACTGCATCGTTACGTCCCGTGCGAGGCAGCAAGCAGCCCACAAGGCTGCCGTCGTCGCCTGGCTGGTCACCGAGCCGCAGCATGGCAATTGGACTGTCCAATGCCGTGTGGAACTGCCCGACCGTCTTGAGGATGTCGTACTGGTTGGCGTTGATCTCGTAGCGGCTCGTGAAGAGCAGATTGATGTCAACGGCCAGTTCGTGGTAATCGCACTGTTTCTCCATGCTCAGTCGCCGCGTGAAGGGGCCGGAAATGCGAATCTCGACCCGCTCGGGTGACTGCATGTAAGCGGTCGTCCGTTCATCCAGGCCCTCCACCAAGGCCGGAATGGGGGCCGCCACAGCGAGTTGTTTCATCGCCGTCGCCACGGACGCAAATGCCCACCGTGCCCAATTGGGATCAGCCGCCATGTGAGCACCTATGGATTTGTGAGGTTGTCTGCAAGCGTAAGCTGATCGGAAGTCGCGACTCGTATCGTCCGCATATCGCAGACTTCCACGCGCCCCTCCAGTTCCTTGGCAATCACCAACCAAGCCCTGCCGTACTCGTAGTCCGTGACGCTTTCGATGTCATAGTGCTTGTTGTTGAAGACGATCCAGTCGTCCTTTTGCAGCACCAACTCACGGGGAACTTCCGAGCGATCGAACAAAAAGTGTCGGCCGCCGGTGTCAAAAGAGGAGCCCTGTATGATCGCCCGGTTGGCTGCCATCGCCCCGGCGTTCTGGCGCACCTCGCGTTGACGCTTCTCGGGAAGCACCACCACCCGCGGTATCTTCCACTGCGTAATCGTCCACGTCGTCTGGCCCGTCTCTGTGCTGGAAACGACCGCCAGCTTGCGGCGGACAACCAGCGTCACGCCGTGCTGACGCTCGTGGATGTACATGGACAACCGCATGAAACGGTTGTGGATCGGGTTGGCCTGGTGCATGGCGCTATCCCTAAGGGCACTTGTTGTTTCGCAGAGGGCAGTCGGAACGCTCGCTCAGCGACTTCTCCAAACGCTCCATCATGCTCGTATTGAGCGTGATTACGTCGGTGCAGTGCTCTTCTGTGGCGCAGCCAGTTATGTGGCCTAGCTCGTTCCTTCCTCGGTATTTCAGCGTTTCGCCGATTTTCTGCGCCACATAATTTTGGTGTTACGCTATGGGGAGAGTATTTCGTTTCCCCTTTCTCCCCGGAGGTTCGACTATGTTCGATCAGATTTTCAAGGTTCCCGGTGTTGTGGCGCGCTACCGCAAAGGCCCGATGTTGGAAGAACGCCTTGCCTTCCTGGCACATCTCGCGGACCAGGGCTACACCCGGAAGGGTTTGCGGGTGACGGCGCAGGGGCTGCTCGCAATTGCACAGATGCGTGGATTGACCAGCCGACCTCGAAAGGCCCTGACTCCCAACGAAGTCAAGCGCAAGACGGCCAAGCGGCGCTGGCTCTATCGACTTGCCGTCCGATGGCTCCAATTCATGGGGCGTCTGCAACAGCGCCCCGCCCCGCTGACGCCCTGGGCGAAGAAGATCAAAGCGTTCGCTGATTACATGGAGCATGAAGCGGAACTGTCGCCCGCGACCATTTGCAGCCGTTGCTCGCGGGTGGGGCAGTTTTTCAAGCAACTGCGTGTCCAAGGTGGTTCTCTGCACGCGATCACTCCTCATCGGATCGACACGGCGTTTCAGAAGATGCTCGCCCCCGGAGGCTATTCACGAAATACGGTTCAGACCGCTGCCGGCACACTGCGGGCTTTCTTTCGTTTTGCGGAAGCACGCGGTTGGTGCCGCAAGGGATTGGCGGCATCCATTTGCGCTCCGCGGGTCTACTCGCAGGCATCGTTGCCACTGGGACCGTCGTGGGACGATGTGCGGCGGTTGCTCGCCATGACCGAAGGCGACCAGCCGCACAGCATCCGTGCCCGAGCAATGCTGATGCTACTCGCCATTTACGGTCTCCGGGCTGGGGAGGTGAACCGCCTGCGGCTTGAAGATTTCGACTGGGAGCATGAAGTGTTCCGTGTCGTATCTTCCAAGTCGGGGCGGGTCCGAACCTATCCGCTAACGCGGTCTGTCGGGGATGCAATCCTGCGTTATCTGCAAGAGGCGCGACCGCGATCCGCGCATCGGGAATTGTTTTTATCGCTGAGGGCTCCTCTCCGCCCGATTAAGCAGAGTTCGCTTTCGGATGTGGTCAGCAAGTGGTTGCGATCCCTACACGTCTCACTTCCACACTACGGTCCTCATGCCCTGCGTCATGCCTGCGCCACGCAATTGCTGGCCGCTGGCCTGTCGCTGAAGGAGATTGGCGATCAACTGGGACACACGAACCCCGAAAGCACACGGATTTATGCCAAAGTCGATCTTCCCGGCCTCCGGGAAGTGGCCGATTTCGACATGGGAGGTGTCCTATGAACCTCCAACGTCTGATCGAACAGTACATTTCCTTGCGCCAGTCGCTTGGATCGCCATTCACCACGGATGCAAAACATCTCCGGGCCTTGGGCCGTGCCCGTGGCGCACGAGCCACCATTGCCGGTATTCGCACGGAGCACGTGGATGCTTTTCTGGGCAAAGCCAGGCCCGTAACCGAAACCTGGTTCAGCAAGTTGAGCCGCCTGCGGGGCTTCTTCCAATACGCCGTGAGCCGTGGCTACATCACCACAGCCCCTCTTCCGACCGTCATGCCGAAGTGCCCGCCGGCATTCGTTCCCTACGTCTACACGCAGGAAGAAGTCCGCCGCCTTATTCAAGCGATTGAGCCTCACCCGCATGGCAACACCGTCTTGGAGCCGGCAACGTTTCGCGTGCTGATTCTGGTCTACTATGGAGCCGGCTTGCGCCTGCGGGAGGCGACACAGCTCACGCGCGCCGACGTGGATTTGAGCAAGTCCATCCTGACGATTCGGAACACGAAGTTCGGCAAGACACGACTGGTTCCCGTGGGATCGCAACTGAACCGGGTCTTGGTTCAGTACGACCGCACTCGGCCGAAGGGACGGCCTGCCGACGCCCCCTTTTTCGTAACCGCAAAGGGCGGCCTCATCGGCATGAGGCTGCTCGACAGGAACTTCCGCGTTACGTGTGATCGCGCGGGCATCCGCCGGACTGACGCACGCCAACAACCGCGGATTCACGACCTGCGCCATGCGTTCGCCGTTCACCGTCTCACCTCCTGGTACAAGCAGGGTGCCGACGTACAGCGACTCCTGCACCAATTGTCGGTCTATCTGGGCCACGCCCATTTGCAGGACACGCAAGTGTACCTGAGCATGACGCCCGAGCTTCTTCGTGAAGCCAGCCAGCGCTTCGAGCGCTACGCCGGGAAGGAGGGACGCCATGACTAACACCGACTTGCTTAGCCCTTGGGTCCGCCGGTTCTTGTTGGAGTACCTCGTTGCGGAGCGGAATCTCGCCCGCAACACGCAGGCGAGCTATCGGGATACGTTGCAGCAATTTCTGCCGTTCATAGCTCGCGCCGCCCATCGACGGATCGAAGCGCTTCGGGTGGAGGACGTTTCGCCGGCGCGCACCCGCGCTTTCCTTCAAGATTTGGAGAAAACTCGCGGCTGCGGGATCGCCACGCGAAATCAGCGCCTCGCGGCGATCCATTCCTTGGCGCGATTCATCGGTCGGTACAGCCCGGAACACCTGGAATGGTCCGGTCAAATTCAGACCATCGCGTCGAAGAAAGTCGCGCGCCCGCTGATCGGATACTTGGAGAAGGACGAACTGGATGCGTTGCTGAAAGCACCCAACCAACGCACTCCCCAAGGCCGTCGGGACTACGCGGTGCTTCTGTTTCTGTACAACACCGGCGCTCGGGCCGACGAGGTAGCCCAGGTGCGGATCGGCGATCTCGAACTCGGTGCGGCATCCAGCCGCGACGGCTCGGCCGTCGTGCTGCGCGGCAAGGGAAACAAGCGCCGCCGCTGTCCGTTGTGGCCGCGGACAGTTGACGAATTACGACCACTCCTTGACCGTCGAGCGGCATCGGAGCATGTCTTTCTCAACCGCCGCGGGCAACCGCTCACGCGATTCGGGGTCCATGCGCTGGTCGAACGCCACGCTGCCCGCACGGCAGCGACACTGCCGTCCGTGGCGAAGAAGCGTGTGAGTCCCCACACGATCCGTCACACGACCGCAACCCACTTGCTTCGAGCCAGGGTGGACATCAACACCATTCGCGCCTGGTTGGGCCATGTATCCATCAGCACGACCAATGTGTATGCCGAGGTCGATCTGGAGATGAAGGCCAAGGCGCTTGTGAAGTGCGACATCAAGGGCGGCAAGACGAAGAAGCCGTGGCGCAAGAATCCAGGGCTCATGGAATTCCTGCGAACCTTGTAGGGCAAAGATTATGTGGCGTCCAGCACAGCAACGAGTCCAGAAATCACGGAGGAAGCGTGCTGGACGCCACATAACTGACTGCGCCACAGAAGAGCACTTGAACTAAGCCGCTCCGCGGCAGGCAGTGGGTCACGGTAGAGGATATTGTCCCGGCTTCGGTCGGGCTTTTTCGTGCGTAGGGGTGTCGGCAGCAACTGGGGGGAGGAAACTGGAGGTTGTGTTCCGAATCTCCGTTTCCAACGTTTTCCCCAAGGAGCTGTCGACATGACTCCCCTGCGTCAACGAATGATCCACGAACTCGAACTGCACCGCAAGTCTCCCAACACCATCGAGGCGTACGTCACTGCGGTCGCGCAGTTGGCACAACACTATGGGCGTTCGCCTGATGGAATCGCGGTCGATGAAATCCGCGACTTTCTCCATCATCTGATCACCGTGCGGAAGGTGGCCTACAGCACTTGCAATCAGAAGCTGGCAGGCATCCAATTCTTCTACCACCATGTCTTGGGGCAGGAAGAATTCTCTCTTCGCGTTCCGGCCAAGCGTTCCGGCCGGTTGCCGGAACCGCTCAGCCGCAACGAGATCGCCAAACTGTTCGAGGTTACCAACAATCTCAAGCACCGCGTCCTGCTGATGACCGTTTACGGCGGCGGGTTGCGCGTGTCCGAGGTGGTGCAACTGCGGCCCCAGGACATTCATTCCGAGCGGATGCTGATTCGAGTCAACCAGGGCAAGGGGCACAAGGATCGATACACGTTGCTTTCGGCCCGACTGCTGGAGGAACTGCGGGCCTACTGGCGTCAGTACCGACCGCAGCAAGGGTGGCTGTTCCCGGGCGCAAACGGTAAGGGATCGCTGTCGGCGGACGCAGCGAAAAGGATTTTCTACGCGGCCAAAGAGCGGGCGGGGATTGTGCATGGCCATGGTATCCATTGCCTGCGACATTCTTTCGCCACGCACCTGATGGAAGCGGGCGTGCCGTTGCCGACGATCCAGCGTCTGATGGGCCACGCCAGCCTGAACAGCACAGCGAAGTACTTGCACGTGACCAGTCAACATCTTGACGGTGTCCACAGCCCCCTCGATCTGCTGCGTCTGCCCCAGGACTCCGACTGCGTGGTGCCCCAGGATTCCGGCGTTCCGGTCTCCAAGGACTTCGATGTTCTCGTGCCCGAGGAACCCCCCGTTCCGACACCCAAGGGTTCCGACGCTGGGGTGCCCAAGGGCTCCGGCATTGCGGAGTAATCGCTATGTCCGATGCCGCGCCCTGCGGTGCGGTGCCGGTGGAAACTGCTTCCTGCGAACTGGCCGACATCTTTCGGCAGTACGGTCAGGCATACCAAGAGACGCATCACCTGACACCGTCGCAACGCAAGGCGGCATGGGCGATTACCCATTGCCGGACCGCCGCCTTGGGTGGCCATCGCCATTGGTGCCCGTCTTGCGGTTTCGAGCGGTACACCTACCATAGTTGCCGCAACCGTCATTGCCCGAAGTGCCAGACCATAGCCACGGCCGCCTGGGTGACAGCCCGCCAGGAAGAACTCTTGCCGGTGCCGTACTTTCACAACGTGTTCACTCTGCCGCACGAGTTGAATCCACTGATCCTCTGGAGCGAGCGCAACCAGCGATCGCTATTGGGCCTGTTGTTCGATGCGGCGGCCCAGACCCTCCTGGAGTTCGGCCGCACCGAGTTCGGCGGCAAGGTCGGATTCACGCTCGTGCTGCATACGTGGGATCAACAGTTGCGGGCCCACTATCACCTCCATGGCCTGATTGCTTCCGGCGCGCTGGCCGACGACGGTTCACGGTGGATCGCCGGGGGGCGGCAATTCCTGTTTCCGGTGTGTGGGCTGAGCAAGATGTTCCGTGCCAAGTATCTGGATGGCTTGGCCGAACTGTTGGAACGCGACCAATTGGAATTGCCGCCTCAGTTGGCCGAACTGGCCGAGGCTACCGCCCGCCGCCGTTGGCTGCGGCACTGCCGAAAGAAACCGTGGGTGGTGTATTCGCAGGCTCCCTTTGCCGGGCCACGCAAGCTCCTGGATTACCTGGGACGCTACACGCATCGTGTCGCGATCAGTAACCACCGCATCCTCGCTTGCAAGGACGGCCAAGTGCAATATCGCTATCGCGACCGCCGCGACGGGGACCGGCTCAAAACGGATATCCTGCCCGCCGAGGAATTCCTCCACCGCTTTCTCCAACACGTCCTGCCGGACCGCTTCCTTCGCATCCGGCATTACGGCTTGCTGGCCAACTGCGTCAAAGGCCCGCTCTTGACACACTGCCGCCAATTGCTGGGGGCTCGGCCGAAAGCGACAGACGACCCGCCCCAGTCAGCCGCCGACTGGATGCGAGTCCTCCTCGGGATCGACATTGCACGGTGTCCTTGCTGCGGCAAGGATCTGCACTGCGAAACCCTTCCCCCCGTGCGATCCTCATCACCGCAGGCCACAGATTCACCGCATCCGAGGCACCTTCCGCCATGGGATACCTCCTGAATTCCAACGTCATGATGATTCAGACCACAGCCTTCCCTATCGCGATCGCAAGCTCTCCGCTCTGCCTGTGGAGATGCTCTGCGCCCACCGACGGGTTCGCCCCATGGCAATCCCGTTCCCAGACACTCCGGCTCTGGTCACAATTCCTCGGCTTTCCCGTTTCCTGCCCTTCCCAGCTCACGTCCGCCTCCACACCGCCCTCTGAGCAACACTCGACTCTTGCTCCCTTGTGATCCAATCTGCAAGAGAAGAAGATCTCAGCCCCCTCACGCTCCGCGGCTCAGTTCAATGGGGTTTTATCGGTCATCGCTGCGCGACGACGCGATAAAACCCTACACATTATGTGGTCCACCACATAATCGCTCGACCAGCGGCAATAACACCTCGCGCTGCTCGTCTTCCAGCTTCGTGATGCGGTCGCTCATCCGCAGTTCGCGGAGCCAGTTCTGCCAGAGAAAATACGCGACCACCAGCGCCAGCGGCCCGTACTGCTTGAGCAACACCAACAGATTGGACGCATCCATCGCGGGGTCTCCATCAGGGAAAGAAAAGGGCCACCCGGCCCGGATCGCTCCGGGCCGGGTGGATTGGTGCCTTGATACAGCCTTACGTCAGCCCTGGAGCACGACGCAGAGGTTGGTGTCCAAGACCGCGACACCCGCGAGGATGTCCAGGTTGACCACCGTGCCGCCGTTGGCGATGCTGTACTGCATCGAAACCCGCATGGCGATGTCGTTGTAGACACCGACGTGCGACAGTACGCCCATCGCGTTGTTGGGGATGGCCAGCGGCCGAGTCACCAGGGCGATGGCGTTCCGGTGGAAGGCCATGTTGAGCGCGCCGGCCGGGCCGGGGAAGCACAGATCGGCGCTGTTGACCGTCTGCTCCAGCGGCCGATCCAGGTAGACCGTCTGCTGGCCAGCGCTCGACAGGTAGGACTCGATCACGGTGTAGGTCACGCGGCCCGAACCGGTGCCGAAAGCGACCATCTGCCCGATTTGCGGCGCGGTGTTCCAACCGGTCAGGACCATCCCTTCCACGTAGCCTGCGGGATAGGTCGCGCTCGCCGCGCACGACCGGTAAACCGTCAGCGCGGCAGAACCGGCCGTGGCATACTTGTTCACCTCGTTCAAGGTGATGGCCGTGGTGGCACCGCTGCCGGTGGTCGCGGCGGTGATGTAGGTCGGCTGGTCGTTGCCGGCCACGACGGCGAATTCGCCGACGCTCACGGCGCGGTCGGCCAGGGTGACGGCTTGCGACCCGCCCAATCCCGCGGCCAGGGCGTTGGTGACCGTGCCCGTGGTGTCCGCGTCGCAGTTGGCGACGTAGACGCTGTTCACGTTCTGGTCCATGTAGGTGTCGAACCCGAGAATCCGTCCCAGGGTGGCGCTTTCCAACGCCGTGCCGAAGTCGCCGCGCATCTGGGCGGCGATGAACAGTTCGTTCTTCAACAGCGCGGTCTCGCTCACCGGGGCGAGCACCAGGTTGCGCCCCTCCAGCGGGGCCTTCTGGACGTTCAGTTGCTCGCGGGCCTCCAGCACGAAGTCCTTGCTGTTGGCCGCGGAGAGGTTGCCCAGGCGGCCGACGCGATTGCTCGGGCCGCCGAGGAAGGCGGGGATGCGGCCCAAGACGGCGCGGTCCACCGAGCGGGCGATGGTCATCATGCCCGGCCGGAGGTAGATGTCCACCAGGTCTTGGAACGACTTGCTGGCCTCGCCATCCTTGATGGTGAAGCTGGTGTAGAACCACTGGTTCAACGGCACCTGGACGTTGGTGGCCGTGGCGTCCTGGTTCTGGAGAACGTCGCCGTCCGCCTTGCGGCGAATCTGGAACGTGCCCGGCCGGCGGGTGTTCACCACGTCGCCGAACTGGCGGATTTCGTTCTCGAAGTCGCGGTGGACGAGGTTGGCGATGACCATGTTTTCCTGGAGGATCGCCAAGCCTTCCGCGGCCCACAGTTCCGGAATGAAGGCGCTGTTGTCGTTGTCGAAGCACGCCACGACGGCGCGAGAGAGGTACAACGGATTCATCGTTTTGCTCCGTAGTTGTCAGTTCAAGAAACACAAAAAGCCGCGACATGCGGCTTCTTGACGACGAACCCCTGATGAAGAAAACTACTAGCGGCTCAACTTGCCCTTTTTGGGGGCACGCAGCCCGAGAAGTTCAGGGTTCTTCTCGCGGATTTCCATGTATTGCTGTTGAGTCAGCCTCCGTGGATCAAGTTTGCCGCCGCTGCCCGACGCCAGGCCGCCGGTTGCCGCACTCGACCCGATGCCGCTGACGACTCCGGACTTGAAGAGGTTGCCGTAGACTTGCGGCAACTCTTTCATCCGCTTCACAGCGCTCTCGGGCGTGTGCAAGGTCACTGTCGGCTCGCCGGTATTGGGATCGGTGTCCGGGAAGTCCACCACGACCTTGAATTTCCCCGCTCCCTTGCCCGTCTTTTCGTCCGTGATTTCGGTCAAGCGAGTCATGGGACGCAACACGGACATGACCGTGTTGGTGTTGAACGCATCACCGCTGACGGCGGCATCCATCAAGGCCCGCTCCACCGTTTCGCCACGGTAGCGGATTTCCCACACCTCGCGGGCCTTCTTTTCGTCCGTCAGATTCTTCTGATACTGCTCTTCCAGTTGCTTCTTCTCGTGAGCCTGTTGCTGTTCCTTCGTCCGCGTCTCCTTCCGCAGGTCTTCCAACTGCTGGGCCATCTGCTCACGCTCTTGGAGGGTAAGGTTCTTGGACGCCGACACCTCCTCCAGCATCTTCTCGACCCGCTGCAACTGCTGTTGGTGCTTTCGCTTGTCCTCGGCGAGGATGCGATTCAAGTCATCCTGCGTGAAACGGGCATCGGCCGCTCCGGCACCTGCGTTCGTGCCAGCGCCAGCGCCAACACCAGCACCCGCACCAGCGCCCGCGCCGGCATCACCGACGCCCGCGCCTCCAGCGGCACCCGAGCCTACGCCGGCACCCGCACCGCCCTCGCCCTCGTAAGAAGCCAACACCGCTTGCGACAAATAGAGATTCTGCATCACACGATTCCCACACCCACGATGAAGGTGCAGACTCCAAGCGTCGTGGTCCGCCTTGGTGTCTCGAAGCCACGGCCTTGAAACGGGCCGCCGCGTTGGCCCAGCAATGGAGCCCGGCAGACGCCGGGCTACGAAACTCGTGACAGCCGAACCGCCTGATCGTCGCGCAGAAACGGCTTCAGCAGCGACCAGGCCAAGGGATTCGGCACGAGATTGATGATGTGTTCGATCGGCACCATGTTCCGCTCGAAGTGCGTGCGCACCTCGGCATAGCCTTGGGCCGTGACGGAGAGGTTTTCCAGTTCCATCTGCGGGTCGATGCCGTCCAAGAGGCTGTAGGCCAACTCGTATTGGGCCTGGCAGATCGCATCCGGCACCGTCGTGTCCGCGCCGCGGGGAAACTCCAACGGCTGACTCGCCTCGGCCGCACGCTCCTCCGCGCGGTATATCCTTTCCGCCTCCCGCTTGTACATTTCGGTATACGGGTTGCGCCACGGCGGCGGGGTGTTCTGCTTGAACAACCAGACGGCGTGTTTGCAGCCTTTGAAATTCAGGTTGTCGATCAGCCGCCGGGCCATCAACAAGGCTTTCGGCTTGTCGGCATCGTCGGCGTCGTTCCAGGCTCGCGAGTGCAGGCGGCCGGCGAAATAGGCTTCGGCGTCGCTGAGATCACCGTAGTAATCGGCGTCAATGGCCATGCTTTGCCTCCCAATGCCTGCTGCCTCTAATCGCCGTTCAACCACCGTGCGTCTGGCGCGGAGTGGACTGCATACCAGCCCTCACCCCACAAGTCCTGCAACTGCCTGAAGTAGGTCTCGTAGCTCCACTTCACCTTGTCCATCGCGTAGCGGGCTACCGCGTGATCGTGGATGTACTGCGGGTCCAGCGACGGTGCGTGCTTGGCCGCCTGCACAAACTCGTTGAGTGTGCGGCAGCGGAAGCCCGTTTTGCCGTGCTCTACGGTCTCGGGAAAAGCCCCGAAGTCGGTGGTGATGGCCGGCGTCCCCGCCATCTGACTCTCGATCGCTACCGCGCCGAAGGGCTCGATATATGTCGTAGGGACAAAGGTGGCGATCGCTTGTTGGTAAAGCAGGGCCCGCTTGTTGCCCGTGGCGAAGCCCACGTACTCCAAGTTGTCGCCTTCGTAGACCTCGCCGTCTTTACAGAAAATGCGGTTCCCTTCCACCTTGACGCATCCCTGCCCGGCGATCTTCAGCTTGGCTCCCAGCCGCTTGCAGGTCTCGACCGCGATGTGGATGCCCTTCCGCTGGATCAGCCGGCCGAGGTAAAGGTAGTAGTCTCCCTTGACGCCTGACGCCTGCGGGTAGTCCGCCGGGTTCAGGTAGTTGGGAATCACGGTGTCGTAAAAGCGGCCGTCCGGGTTGAAGCCGCCCTCGGCTCCCCAAATCTTGTGCATGTGGGCGTAGGACTCGAACACGCGGTACTTGGCGAAGGTGCCGTTGTAGCCGATGCCGTACTCCACCACCATCACGTCCGTGCCCACGGCGTTCGCCAGAGGGATGTTGATGGTGCCCATGATGAGGCACACGAAGTCGCCCGGCCGCTTCCGCTTGTTGATCTCGGCCGCTGCCCGCTCATTGGTCAACTGCCAGTAGGGTGCCCGGCCGCTCCAATCGACTTCGTAGAGGGCGTTGGGATCATACGCGCCGAAAAAACCTCCCTGCTCGGCCTTGGAGAGGATGGTCACGTCTTCGATGCAACAATCCTGGACCTCGCTCCCTTCCACGCCGTAATGGTACACCTCGTGTCCAAGGCTGCTCATCATCTGGCAGAAGTGCAAAATCTTCATCGTGAAGGCGCAGGCCGAATGGCTCATGGCCGTTTGCGTGTGGGGCAGCGCGACAACGTGAAATCGCATTGGGTTCTCGTGTGGCTGTTCAAGTGGGAAGCACGTGCCTGCATCTCACGGTGACACTAGCTGGCAGGAGTCCAGGTTGCTACGCCGCCGGTGACGCTCAAAGAGTACACGCCGTCCGCCAAAGTGGACGGATTGGGCACGCCGTTGCTCGGGCCAGTCGCGCCAGTGGGCCCTGTCGCGCCAATTGACCCCGCAGGGCCGCGCGCGCCCGTTGGGCCGATCGCACCTGTAGGGCCTGTGTCTCCTACATCACCGACAGGTCCGGTTGGGCCAGTCGCCCCGACGCCGAAAGGCCCGGTCGCACCGCTAGGTCCCGTAGCTCCGGTAGCCCCGACACCAATAGGTCCGGTCGCACCACTAGGTCCCGTAGCTCCGGTAACGCCAGTCGGTCCCACTGCGCCGGTAGCTCCGACGCCAATGGGCCCGGTCGCCCCAGTAGGTCCCGTTGCTCCAACATCGCCTTGCGGCCCAGTCGCGCCCACCGGTCCCGTGGGGCCGCCATCGGGCCCCGTTGCTCCGGCGACACCCTGGGGTCCTGTAGCACCATCGGGGCCTGTCTCACCAATCGGACCTGATGGGCCTGTCGCACCGGTAGCCCCGGTCGCGCCAACGCCGGTTGGCCCGGTCGCGCCAGCAGGGCCAGTCGCACCAGCAGGTCCGGTAGCCCCGATGCCGGTAGCCCCGCTGGGTCCAGAAGGCCCTGTGGGACCGCTCGCACCTGTGTAGCCAGCGGCACCAGTAGCTCCTACAGCACCCGTAGCACCAACAGGGCCAGTTGCACCCTGCGCGCCAGTCGGTCCGATGCGCCCTGAAGGGCCAGTAGCGCCTGTCGCGCCACTCGGACCCGTAGGGCCGCCGGAAGGACCGGTCGCCCCTTCCGGACCGCTCGCGCCAGTAGGTGTGCTGTATACGAACATGACTATACCCCCATCCACGCCAGGTCTTGTGCAGGAGTCAGGGAGACTGCATAAATCTGCGAAGCGTCGTCCACTGGCAGTTCGAGGACGGCACCCGGCAAAAGGGGCATCCCACCCGTAGCCGGGTTTGCGTCGGCCGTCACGGTGCTGCGGCCGATGAAAATGATGTCGGTGTTCGGATAAAGGTCGCCAGCACCCGGCGCACGCAGCAAGACGCCGCGATTCAGTTGAGAATTCAAAATGGTCAACTGCACCGCTGTTGGACCAACCACCACGTGTCCGTGTTGCAACTCGCTGGTGGGCGAGGTTTCTTTGATTTCCAACATGGCTATGATTCCTGTTGAGAGTTCTTGCCTGGCCCGCGGACCGGTGGCTTCGTCTTGTCACTCAACGTGGTATCCCGGCTGGCCGCTTTCTCTTCCTTGCCAGCACCGGGATTCGCCGAAAGATCGCCTACGCCCCGTGCCCCGGCGTCGCTGTTCATGTTCCCAGCGACCTCGTTCAAGGCCGTCGATTCCGAACCAGCAAACTTCTCGGTGGCCGGATCACGGCTGGTGGACCCGGTGGTCTGCGAACCCAGTTGACCGCCCTTCTGCTGCGCCTGCAAAATCCGAATCGCCCTGGCGGCGTGATCCGCAGCCGCCTGGACGTGCTCGTCATCGTTGAAGCCCAAGGCCATCGAGCCGGTCTTCTCGCCGCACAAGCCCGCCTCGACCGCCGCAATGATGGTGGTGGGGTCGCTGGTGGCATAAGGGGCTTTGTCAATCTCGTCGAAGATGGCCTGGATGTCACCGACGCCGATCTTGCCGCCCAAAAGAGCCAGCACAATGTTCTTCGCCAACTCGCGCTTCACCCTCTGGCCAGGCACGGCGTACATCAGCTTGACCAGGCTTTGGGCCTCCGCAATCCGGTCGGAATCCGTCTTGAGGCTGTAGCGGTCAGGATACTTGACCGTGGCCACGTTCCGTTGCGAAGGACTCCGTTCCTCGTAAGCCGCCCAAAACTCGGCGATCTGCCGCTCCGCTGCTTCCAGCACCAGGCCGATATAAGACAAACCGGCTTCAAGGCCCTGGTTGTCCATCGACTTCGATTCCGCCGTGGCCCGGTTTGCCGTGTCCGCCACGGCCAGATGGATCAGCTTGCGGATGTCGTCCTCCAGCTTGGCTTGCAGGTCCATCGACGCCTTGAGCGGTTCGGCGGACGGATTGATGAACGCGGGCGCATTCATC
>Ga0302320_10010374_pt1 | contig 19853 bp, 13 predicted proteins | sample Bog_T0_3_FD_202130 | JGI IMG/M metagenome (GOLD analysis project Ga0302320, IMG submission 202130) | Peat permafrost microbial communities from Stordalen Mire near Abisko, Sweden - Bog_T0_3 | ecosystem: Environmental > Terrestrial > Soil > Wetlands > Peat | place: Sweden: Abisko, Stordalen Mire... | reverse complement strand
AAAAGGCCCGCGGCCAGGCCGTGGGACTCTCATAGATCGCCATGTCACCCTGCGAGACTTTGGGCAGCCCGAGCGCTTCGCCGGCGGTGCCGTTGGCGGCGTACCAGCGGACGTTCATCATGTCGTGGATGTCCCGCGACCGCACGATGGATTCGGCATCGGTACGATGCTTCCATACCGGATCGACGGCCAAGAGGTCCGCAGCGAGCGTAAGAGCCTTGAAGTAGGGGTTCATCAACGCATCGGGACCGTCATCGCCCTCCACGCCGACCACCGCGCGATAGCCGGAGTGGAGCGTGTTGCCGACGCCCACAACGCGGGCATCGGGGTCGATTGCTTTGATGGCATCCACAGAGGAGGACTGGGCGAGCAAATCGACGCGCTTTCCCGGAGAGAAGGAATCCAGCGGCGAGGACAAATGCGCGCCCAGACGGGCGTGCAACGCCACCAGGCATACGGCGGTCAGCGCCATCGAGGCCGCTCGCGGATGCGCCGCGGCCCGCCGCCATGCCAGGGGAAGCACTGCAACCGCGGTGACAATGAGCGTGGAATAGGCCACAAACACGGGTGCGAACCCCTTGCCCCGCTCCATGTGATGGAAGAACACAAGATGCAGAACGACCAATCCCAGCAACGTCGCCAGCATGGTCCGCCAGCGCCGGCGGAAGGTTTCGGCAGGTTCCGACAGCAGTTCCCTGAAGCCGAATGCCGCGACCACCAGCACCAGCGGAATCATCACTGTTGCCAACGTGCTGCCGACATGCAAGATGTTCCGCAGCACAGGCACGGCCAGCACCACTGCCGCCGGCACCACGCCAAACGCCAGCGCCCCCGCCACCATGAGGCCCAGGGCCGAGGCCAGGAATACCGGCTCCTTCCATAGGCGGCCGACGCTCAGGACGGCCCAGAGCGTGCCCAGCAGGATGAAGAAATTGACCGACGGCAACGACGCGATTTCGTGCGAACTGAAGCGCCAGAAGATGTCGTCGAAAAAGTCCACGGCGTTGGCCGGGGTGTATTGTTCGCAGCTTGGGACATCCGACACGGTGAAGCTGCGCGGCAGGTCGCGGGCGAAGGTGAGCAGGACGGGCGCGCTGATGGCGAAGGCCAGAATGTATGCTGCGCCGATGGAGGTGGCCGCCGCCAGCGGCGACCCGATGCGCGGCGTTCTCCTCCACAATGCAAGGATCGCAAAAAGCCCGGCACCATTGAGAAATACCGCCAGCATGAAGGCTTCCTTGACGGTGCCGCTGTTGAACAGGCAAACGTGGGCCAGCACCAGGACCAGCGCCCAAAGCGAGCGCGTGCGGAAACGGACGGCCTGCGCGGTGCGGAGCAGCGACAGCAATATCCACGGGCTGTAGCAGAGCGACAAGATCGCGGGATGGTTCCAGCGGAAAAAGAAGAACCCGATAAACGCCGATGATGCCGCCACGCAGACTGATGCGCCCAGGTGGCGCGTCGCCGTCAGGGCAAGCAGCCCCGCGCCAAAGCAGAAGAAAAACCGCGCCGCGAGAAATTTGACATCCCACGCCCACGCCGCTGAATCGGCGACGATCACAATCCAGTGCAACGGGTCTTCAATCATGCTCATGCCCTGCCCCAGCAGCGGCACGCCACAGGATGAATACCGGTTCCACAACGGCAGTTCATGGTGATTGAAAATCGCATCGTGCTGAATGACGCCATAGGGCATAAACGCCCACATCATCGCCCCGACATCCGCCCCGTGGGTGTTTTCGATCCGCAGCTTGGACGGGCCGGGCAGCGTCGGATTGGCGTCGTACATCAATTCCATGCCGTTGATGCCCGGCGAGACAAAGCTCTTGCCGAGAAAAATGACCGGGTAGCAACTGAGCACCACCGCGATCAACGCCACCAGCGAAATGGCCCGCGTCGGTCGCCGCACGGCCCACACCGCCGCCGCTTTCATCGCTTTCATGGAATTGAGGCTCATCGGGTTCCTTTGATGGCGATGCGGGACATCACATCCATTGGCCGAATTTCTCCGCGCGGATATTCCACTTGCCGTTGGCGGGGAAGCCGGGGTGGGCGGATATAGGCCCGCCGGTCCATCCGCCGGCCATCATGCCGATGGCCGAAAGCAGCCCGCCGTTGCCGGGAAAGTAGGCGGGGACGTTGTCACGCTGGAAGTTGCAGCCGTTGGGGAGGTAGCGGTTCATCTGAGCGTCCATGGTGAGGAAGTCGATGGCGGCTTCCGGCTGGTTGGTACGTGCCGCGGCCAGCGCGGCCATGGGGAAATCCCATCCCCAGACCTTGGAAAAATCCCAGGTCTCTCGGACCTTGCGGACAGTGGCGGCCATTGTCGCCATGTCGATACCATCGCCACGGAGGACGCCCATCGCGCCGAGAAGGGCCGGGTGTTCATAGGCCCATGTTTTGGAATACGTTTCCTGATTTTCCTGCATGAGATAGACGCCGCCCTTTGTCGGGGGCGGCGCGAGGCGGGCGAGGATATTGTCCCATTCAACCTTGCGCGGAAGATTGAGCCGTTCGCGCCAGCGCTGGGCGATGGAGAGGCCGAAGCGCCATGCCGTGAGTTCATAGGTGGGATTGAGCGTGGTTTCGGGGGCTTCATTTTCGGAGACGGTTTTGATGGATGGGCCGAGGACATATTGATTGCGGTCGGTGACAAACTGGGCGAAAGAGGCCATGAAGAGAGCGGTCTGCTCAACGATTTCCCGCCAGGCATTAAGCGTCGCTGGCGTGGGGGAGTTGCGGTAGGCAAGCTCGGCGTAGTAGATGGGATGCGGCTGCTGCCAGATCAGCAGCGGGCCGATGGGGGAAGGGGAATCCTCGCCGTCGGGGCTGGTCATCTTGGGCCAGCGCGCCCCGGCGAAGCCCTGCCGCTTGGCGCGGGCGATGGAGGAATCGAGGATTGTGGCGTAGTAGCCGATGGAGCGGGCGAAATGAGCGTAGCGATTCCACACCGTGAAGTGGACGCTGTGCCACCAGTGCATTTCCAGGTGGAACTTGCCAAACCAGGAATTGCAGAGCAGCCCCGTCTCCTGCGAGGGGAGCGGGCCGGCGCAGTGGATGGCGGTGAGATATTGCGAGAGAACGATGCGGCGTTCAAGCTCCCCGGCGCGCTTGTCGGTGGAAATGCCGAGGTCGATGGCGGCACCGGAGGACCAGAAGTTGGACCAAGCCCCGGCGGAGGAGTTCCGGATTTCATTGACCGATGGCGACAATGGATGTTGGGCGTTGTGGCCGCTTAGGAAATGGAGGGACAGTTCCATCGTGTCTGTGCCGGGGGTCGAGATATGGTAGGTGTGCGGCGCGGCCGGGGCGACCAAGGCCGGCTGGTGGCGCAGCAGAACCTGATAGTTGGCATTATCCAGCGTGCGGGAAAAATCCGTAAGCGCGGCATCGAGGTAGCCGGGGGCCGGATTGGTGATGTGAGCGTTCGGCTTGGTCCAGTCGGCGCCGTTTCCGCTGGATTCCGTGGAGCCGTAGGGGAAGGCCAGTTCGACGGAGAGGCGCTCTTCGGCGAGGAGACCCGAGGCGATGCGCAGGCCCAGGACGTCCAATTCTCCGTGGCAGGCGGTGACGACTTCGACGGATTTTCCGGCGAGTTCAAAACGGCTGGTGATAACGCCGGTGGCAAGATCGAGGCGCTGGTCAATCTTGGAGAGTTGGCCGATGGAGATGGGGCGGCCATCCAGCAGGAGCGCCAGGCGGCCGAGATTGAGGCGGTGGGGGTTGGCGCGGAGAAAATCGTAAAGGGGCTTTTGGCCGGTGTCGGAGGTGGCCAGGGGCATGGTGCGGCCATAGAACGGAAAATCCTTATAACGGAGGGAAGTGAGGTCCATCCCTGGGGGCGATGGGATTTCGTGCCACCCCCAGTGGGAAAGCGTGGCCAGCGGAATCACCTTGTATTCCGCGGCGAGGGTTTGCAGCCCCGTGCAATCGACGTTGAACGCGAAGTTGCCGTTGCCGACCGAGAGGACCGCACCCTGGTCGGCAGTGGTGACGTGCGGAGAGTGGCGGGCGAGAGCGGCGAGGCGGTCGATGGTTTTTTGGCCAGCGCCCCCGGTGGCGGCGCGCGGCCCATTGGTGCAGCATGCCTGCGTGGCCGCCAGCGTGCCGGCGGCGCCGATGGCGGCAAGGAAATCGCGGCGGGTAATCATGGTGGCTCCTTCAGTCACGCGGTTATCGGGAATTCATTTGAACTGTGCCAGCGCGGCACGCAGGGTCGAGGCAATCCATTTGAGTTCCTCCTCGTCGCGGCCGGAAAGCATACCATCCTTCTTTTCCGCCGGGGGAGATGCCGCGGCGGACGCGGCCGAAATTCCGCCGGCGGGGGCTTGGGCCATGGAATGAATCTGCAACTCCATAACCGGCTTGTTGTTGATGACGGTGCCGGATCTGTCCATGTGAATGCGGGTGATGGAGGCGGCGGGCCACTGCTTTTCCGATTTTCGGAACGGGCCCGCCTGGCTGAAGATCAGGCCGTCGGACCTGGAAAGGATGAAAACCGATTTTCTGCGGGCGGACTGAATGGATCCCAGCAGCATGCCGATGCCGATGGCCCAGAACGGGACGAAGATGAGAATGGCGGGTATCGTCTCCCAGGAAATGCCGTTGACAAACGTGATTCCGGAAACAAAAACCAGCGAAAATCCCGAAATCGCGGCGAGCCAGACGAGGGCGAAAACAAGCATGGTGCGGACCATCCCCTTGAAGCCGCGCGGCGGAAGCACGATGGTCGTTGTGGTCGAATCCTGAACAAGCTGCGCGGTCGAAGCCGCGGGCTGGGGCATCGCCTCGTGACGCTCTGGAATCGAAGGTTCGGTCATGCGTGGTCCTGAATCTGGCAAGCGGCCTCAGTGAACAACGGTCAGCGGCGAGGGGAACTGCATCCCGCGCGGATTCGCCTGTCAGTCGTGGGCAATGTCGTTGGGCAACTCGTCGGCCACCGGCCCGGATGCCGGTGGAAAATGGGCCCCCAGCAACTCTCCGGCGCGGCTGATCGCGTGCAGGATCGCATCCGTATAGCGCAGTTCCTTCAGGTGCGCTGTCATCTCGTCGCGCACGGCGGTCCAGAAGCCTTCGCCGCAGCGCTCATGGATGGCGGTGTCGCCACAAATCGCGAACGTGCGCGACTTTGGAGCCACAAAAATCAGCACGCCGTTACGCTCGCGGGTTTTTTCCATGCCCAGCGACTTGAAATGCTTTGCCGCGGCGGCGAGCGCATCCGGGCACTTCCGGCGCGAGATGAAAACGCGAAGCTGGCCGGAGGTCTTCTTCTCGGCGGCGGAGATCGCGGCGACGATGCGGGCGCTGTCCAACTGGCTGATAAACTCGGCGTGCTTCATCACCAGCTCCCTCCGGCACCGCCGCCGCCGAAGGATCCGCCGCCGCCGCTGGATGACGAGCCGCCGGAGCTGGAGCTGGAAGACCCGCCGCCGGAAAACAGGATGTTCAGGATGACATTAAGGAGGAACATGTAGCAGTTTTCGGCGAAGCTCAGCGACCGCACATGATGCTGGTAAAACGTGCCGCCGAAGTTGTGGATGGAAAACAGCAGAATTCCCATCCCGACGAATGCCGCCACGACGGCGATGATCCACGGGATCAAACCTCGAATGCTCTGCTCCATGCCGGCTTTCCCGTCGCCCTTGAATTCCGGCCTGGCGGCGGTCAGGATGGCCGCGACACCGGCGCGCAGGCCAGCCTCGTAGTTGCCGGTCTTGAATGCCGGCTCAATCGCACCATCGATGATCTGCTTGCAGGTGGCGTCGGGGAGTGCCCCTTCCAGGCCGTAGCCGACCTGGATGAACGCCTTCCTGTCGGCGATAAAGACAAAGAGGACCGTGCCGTTGTTCCTATCCTTCCTGCCGACATGCCACGCATTGGCGACATGGACGGTGTAATCCTCAATGGAGGAGTCGGACTGCATTTTGGGATAGACGACGACGCGGATCTCGCACGAGGTGTCGCGTTCAAACTTCTCCAGTTGGCCGTTGAGATCGGCGACGGCCCCGGGCGCAACGTTGGCGTAATCGTTGAAGTACTTCTGCGGAAACGGCGGAATGGTCTCCGCCGCGGCGGCGACCCGCACGCCGGCGAACGCCAGCAGCAGCAACCCGAAAAAAAGTGAATGCCAGAGCTTCATGGACCGCCCGTTCACTTGCCGAAATCGAACTTGACCGCCGGGGCGGACTGCGCGGCGGCATCCGCTGAGAAGTACGGCTTGTCATGGAAGCCGAACCACGAGGCGAAGAACATGCTGGGGAAGGAATGGACCGACGTGTTGTACGCTCGGACGGCATCGTTGAATTTTTCGCGCTCCACCGAGATGCGGTTTTCGCTCCCTTCAAGCTGGGCCTGCAACTGCCGGAAACCGTCGGTGGATTTCAGCGCGGGATAATTCTCCGCCACGACCAGCAGGCGGGAAAGCGACGATGAAACCGCCGCCTGGGCCTGCTGGAATTCCGCAAGTTTGGCCGGGTCGTCGGGCGCGCTGGCCGGCATGCTCACCTTGCCGACCGAGGCGCGGGCGTTGGTGACCGCCTCCAGCGTGGACTTTTCAAAATTGGCCGACCCGGCGACGGTGGCGACGAGGTTGGGTATGAGATCGAGCCGCCGCTGGTAGACGGTTTGCACCTGCCCCCATTGGGCGTCGACCGCCTGCGATTTGCTGACCAGGCCGTTGTAGGACGCGCAACTGGTGACACCCAGAACAAAAACGAGCAGCACGACGACACCGAGGGTGATCCATTTGGTCATGGGAATCCTTTCGCGTTGGTGGTATGGACACCATGACTATACAGGGATCGCGGCCCCACGCATACAGAATGCCGGGTTGAAGGAGGGTGTTTTTGGATTCAGGCGGCTTGAAAACGCTTGGGATCGGCGACCCATTTGTCGAACTCCGCCGGGGTGAGGATTCCAAAATCGGTGAGTGTCAACCGAGCCATGGCGATGTGCATGGGGGTGGCGACAGCGGCGGCGCGTTTGAGGGGCATCACAAGCGAGGTCCCGGCGGCGTGATGTTCAAAAAACACATGCTCACCCCTGGCCTCCTTGACAAAGCCCTCGGCTTCCAGGAGATTGCCGATGTCGCCGTAGGTGATGCGTTTATTGGCCTTCATGACTGGAATCCTTCTGTGACACCAAACGCTGCTTCAGTGACGCTTAAATCCGCGATCATGTGCGACCGCGTGCGGACCTTTCGTGATGTGGCATCCTTGGGCATTACTCAATCCAGCTTCTCGGGCTCCAACCCGATGTTCTTCTCCCCCGCCGCCTTCTTCTCCTTGTACTTCTTGACCCACGTCTCAAAGGATTTGCCCGCGGCGGTGTCGCGACCGGTGAAGGCAAGAGCGGCAATGTCTGCGTAGGCGATGGCCACCTTCTCATCCTTGTCCTTGGGAAAAAGTCGCACGGCGGAATCCGCCAGCGTCTTACCCGTGCGGCGGTCGAAGATGTAACCCTCGATTTTGCTGCCATCCTTTTTGGTGATGGTGATGTCGCCGCGGTAGTCGAAGGCCTTTTCCAGCGCGGCGCGAATATCCTCGTCGGTGGCGAGCGCGGGGATGTAGCCTTCCAGGTTTTCGTGGGCGAAGCCGGGGGCGTGGTCGAGGGAGTCGGGGTTTTGGGGCATGGTTTTGGTTTCGGCAGGCATGTGATACTCACTTAAGTCATTTGTTAATCGGCACTATGTCAAACGTCAGGTAGACAGAGGCACCAACGGTGATCATCGCCGGATCAATACTCTGATCGGCTCCGCCGCCCCCTGCCACTGCGGCGTGGCCTTCGCGGCCGCGCAGTTGATCTGGATTACTGTCATTTATGGCGATCACATTCCCCAACGCGATCCCAGCCTCGTGTGCATACAACTCCGCCTTTTCACGTCCAGCAGCCACCGCCTGACGGCGAGCGTCTGCCCTGACTTCCTTGAGACGGGAGGTTTCGAAGGTTACAGCAGTAGGTTCATTGGCTCCGGCGGAGACCACACCTGACAAAATCTTTTCCAGATCATCGAGCTCGCGCAGCAGAATCGAGTAGGCGATTCGCGCCTTGTAGCCAACAACTTTCGTTTCGCCTTGAACGTAGCGAGATTCTTGCGAGAGCGTGAGTTGAGAACTACCAAAATCGCCGAGCGGTTGGGCCCGCAGAAACGATTGGACATTTGCCGCCGCATCGCGCGCGCTTGTGAACGCCTTCTTCGGATCCGTTTCAATTCGTGAAACTGCAATGGCGATCTTCGCGATGTCGGGCGCGACTCGAATGATCGCCGATCCAAATACCGTAATCCCGGAAGTTAATTCGTTGGGATCCTGCATGCTGTTTCCCGAATCAAACGTTTACGTGCTCACGCGACGCTGTCTTGGCAGGGACGGTGACATTAATCTGCACCAACCCATGCCGCGGCGTGGGTGCCGGCGCTTGCAATGCTTCCGCAGCCGCCTTGTTCGGATACTTCTTGAACACCATCGACTTCACCGTCGCGAACATCCCGCCAATGCCGCCAAACGTATGATCCACGGCCGACGCCTCATACCCGCTATGCACCATGCAATTGGCGCACTTGGGGTTGCCGCTCTCGGTGCCATAATTGGCCCACTCGGTGGCTTCCATCAGTTCCTTAAACGTGTCGGCATAACCATCCTGCAGCAGGTAACACGGCTTCTGCCAGCCGAAAATATTGTACGTCGGCATGCCCCACGGCGTGCAGGTGTAATGCCGCTGGCCCATGAGGAATTCCAGGAACAGCGTGCTCTGGTTGAAACGCCAGTTCTTCTTGCGATTGCTCAAAATGGTCGAAAACAGCTTCCGCGCCTTGGCCCGGCCCAAAAAGTGCTCCTGGTCCGGGGCTTTGTCATAAGTGTATCCCGGGGAGACCATCATCCCCTCCACACCCAGTTCCATCATTTCATCAAAGAATCCGCGCACGGAATTCGGGTCCGCACCATCAAAAAGCGTGGTGTTCGTCGTCACACGGAAACCGCGCTTCACCGCCTCCTTGATTCCCGAAACGGCCACATCAAACGTCCCCTCCCGGCAAACCGCGAAATCGTGATGGTCCTTCTGGCCATCCATATGCACCGAAAACGTCAGGTACTTGCTGGGCTTGAACAGGTCGATCTTTTCGTTCAGCAGCAGGGCGTTGGTGCAAAGGTAAATGTACTTCTTGCGTTCGATGAGGCCCTCGACGATTTCCTTGATCTGCGGGTGGAGCAAAGGTTCGCCCCCGGGGATCGAGACCATCGGGGTGCCGCATTCCTCCACGGCCTTAAAGCACTGCTCAGGGGTGAGGTTCTTCTTGAGGATGTGCGGCGGGTACTGGATTTTGCCGCAGCCGGCACAGGCCAGATTGCACCGAAAGAGCGGCTCCAGCATCAAAACCAGCGGATAGCGCTTCTTGCCCGTCAGCTTCTGCTTGAGCACGTACGTGGCAACCGTGTACATTTGCGAAATCGGAACGGGCATAGGGCCTCAAACAAAAGAGCCAACCCAACGGGCCGGCGAAGCAGGCATGATACCGCACCGGACAAAAGGATGCCAAGCGGAAATGGCACTCCCTCCAAACGGCCTCCAAACGCGAATTTCTCCCCATTCTCCATTTTCAATGGCCTCGTTCACCAGCAAACTTGCGCTTCTACTCGTTCCGGCGTTCCACTATTATGAAACTCCGGCCGCAGTCCTGTTTTCTTCGCTCTACTGGCGTCTTTTTTCATGTCCAATGGCCCCACATTCCCGCCGCTTGATATTGCCATTCTTGGCGCCGGGGCCGCCGGCATGATGGCCGGCGTTGCCGCGGCGGAAGCTACGGTCGATCCCGCCACCGGCAGATCGCGGCTGCGGATCGGCCTCTTTGAGAAAAACGCGCAGCCGGGGATCAAGGTGCTGGTCTGCGGCGGCGGACGATGCAACTTCACCAACGCCGGAAGCATCGATTTTCTGATCGAACAATTCGGCCGCAATGGGCGGTTTCTGACCCCGGCGCTCCGGCATCTGGATAACGACGCCCTGCGCGAATGGTTCGCGGCGGCGGGCGTGCCATCGCACGAGGAACACGACGGCAAAATCTACCCCGATTCCAACCAGGCCAAGTCGGTGGTCAACGCCCTGCTCAATCGCATGAATGCGTTGGGGGTGCAGGTCCACGCCGGGGCGGATGAGGCAATCGCGACCATCGAGAAGCCGGAAGCCCGAAGCCCGGAGCCAGAAGGAAGCATGCCGGAAGATCAGCCTGATGCCGGCCGCGAGTCCGCGCCTTTGTTCCACCTGTCCACCACCGGCGGGACGCGGTTTGCCGCCCGCAGCGTCATCCTGGCGGTCGGGGGGATGTCCTATCAGCGCATGGGCACCACCGGCGACGGCTACCGGCTGGCGGCGGCACTGGGGCATTCCATCGTCACGCCCCGGCCGGCGATTGTAGCGCTCTTGTGCAAGGAGGAATGGCCCAAAACGCTTTCCGGGCTGGCAATTGCCGATGTCGAAATCCGCATTGAGGTGGAAGGCCCGCTGCCGCGCCTGGCGACCGGCAAGCCCACGCCGTCGGTGAACGACCTGCTCTTCACGCACTTCGGCCTCTCCGGACCGGCGATCCTCAACCCGTCGGAAATCGTCGCCGAGCTGCTGGAGAAATTCCCGGCCGTGGGTATCCGCGTCGATTTTCTCCGGCACCAATCGCACGACCAGCTCGCGGCCACGCTGCGAAGCTGGCAGCAGCACCATGGCAAAAAACTGATCCGCAAACAGCTTGCGACCCTGGTCCCCATCCGGCTGGCGGAAAAAATCTGCGAGCTGCTGTCGATCCACCCCGAGCAGACGTGCTCCACCTTGACCAGCGCCCAGATGCACCAACTGATTGAACGCTTGAAGGTTTCCCGTTTTTCCATCCATGCCACGCGCGGGTTCAAGGAGGCCATGGTCACCGCCGGGGGCGTCAAGCTGGATGAAGTGGACCCGCGGACAATGCAGAGCAAGCTGGTGCCGGGGCTGTACCTTGTGGGTGAAGTGCTCGATCTGACGGGACCTTCCGGGGGCTACAACCTGCAGCTTGCCTTTTCCACGGGTCATCTGGCCGGGACGCACGCCGCGCGTACCCTGCAGGCCTGAGTGTGACACCCTCGTTTTGCAAACCAATTCAGAATTATCCGTATCGAGGCGCGCAGGATTCGCCGCGGCATTGCGTAATTACGATTGTTGAGCAGTGCATATTGTTCCCGTGTGGGGTCGGGTTTTTTGGGTTTCGTTTCATTGCTTGCCCGAAACGGGCGAAAGGACACATCATGGCGACACTTCCAAACGGGGACCTGGGAACAAAGTTGCAGCCGACGACCGCGAAGAAAACGCGGTACCGGAAGCGCGGCGTGCTGGTGGGCGGGGTGGCCAAGTACGATTGCAAAAAATACACGCTGGTCGAGAAGGCCAAAAAGATCGACCCCGAACGCACCAAGTGGAGCTGCCCGCCAAGCAAGCCCGGCGGCAAACCCCGGAAGCTGTACCTCTACAAGGACTAATACCCCTGTGGGGAAGATTGGCGAAGGGCCCCTTTCCGGCGGTGGGCCGGAGAGGGGCTTTCTTGTCGATACCCAGCCGCTGGCCGCCATCGCTTGTGGTGGCGTCTGTCATTGTTTCATGGATGAAATCAGAATTTGCAGATACGCCTCGGGGGCGAGCCTGTCTTCTTGGGCCTTCTGATATTCGGTAAGAGCCTCCGGGCGGCGATTGAGCCGGAAGTGGCACTGCGCCAGATCCAACGGCGAAACGGCTCCGCCGTTGCCCGCGGAGCGCTCGAAGAATTCGGCGGCGAAATCGTTGATGCCGCGGAACGCGTACCAGCGGCCAAACGTAAGCAGCGCCGCGGCATCGTTGGGGTCTTTGGCCAGGGCAAGGCGGGCGGCGGGGAGTTCCCTTTGGAAGTCGTGGTATCGGAGCGGGGCGGAAAAATCCCATAGATTTACCGTCGAATCGGAACTGCCGGAGATGGCCATCCACCCATCGGGCGACCACGCAACGCTGTACACCAGCGGCCCGCCGATCTGCGCGGTCTTGTCGATGATGGGGCGGCCCAGACCGTCAGGATCGTTGGCCTGGGATTGCAGGATATTGGAAACATCCGGAAGTTGCCCCAAAACTTTGCCGGCGTCGAAAACCTGGACCTCCCTGGCCGCGCGGGCATCCCAGAGCGTGATGGTATTGCCCGCATTGGCGGTGAGAACGTACTGGCCGTCGGGCGAATAGCGGGCATCCAGAATAAGGGCGGCCCGGTCGGGGAACGTGAAACGCCCTCCCGTGCCGGTATTGATGCTCCTAAGGGCATCGCCGGCCAGCAGTGCCGTGCTGCCATCAGGGGAAAGCGCAACCGAAAGCGCTCCACCCGCGACACCCGGCATGGCCTTGACCAGTGCGCCCGCGGAGACATCCCAAACGCTCGCCGATGAGGCGTCAACGGCCAGCGCCCTGCCGCCATCGGGCGAAAAGGCCAGGGCGCTGACCAGATCGCGGCGCATCGGAAATTGCCGCAGGACCTCGCCGGTGGATGCGTCGTACGCCCGGAGGGACTGGTCGTCGCCGGCGGCAAGCAGGATCGTTCCATCCGGAGAAAACGCCGCCGTGTTGACGCTTGGAAGTCGGTAGCTCCTTCGGGCCGCTGTGTTGGTATCCAGCAGCAGAAGCGTGCCATCGCCGCGGAAGAGGCGCAATGTGCGGTCGTCGTCGGCGAAAGCGATGGCGCGAAGCCCGCGCGTGGTCGCCGGGAATTCGCGAATCTTCTGGTGCGTGGCGACATCCCACAGGACCAGCGTTCGGTCACTGGCGGAAGCGGCCAGGCGGCCATCCTGAGAAAAGGTGACGTGGTTGACGGCGTCGGTATGGCCTAGGAGTTGATGGGCGTTTTTGGCCGCGGAAAGGTCCCAAACGATGATCGGCTGATTGCGTGTGGACGCGATGGCGAAGCGGCCATCGGGGGAGAATGCAGCACCGACGGGCATATCATCGCCCTCGCCGGCCAAGGAGCAAAGTTCCGCGCCGCTGGCGACATCCCAGACTTTGAAAGTGTGGTCCAGCCCGGCGGAGAGGGCCTTCGAACCGTCATGCGAGAATACGGCGGAGATCACGCCGGCACTGTGCCCGCTGAAGGTGCGGATCACCTCGTTGGTGGCGACGTTCCACAGCTTGATGGTGCCATCGCCGCTGGCGGAAAGGGCGGTGCGGCCATCGGGCGAAAGGGCGGCCGACCACAGGAACGTATCGGCCTTGTGGCCGGTGAAAGTGCGGATGTTCTGGCCGGTGTCGAGGTTCCAGAGCCTCAGGGCGTTATCAAAGCTGGAGGAGAGCGCGGTGTGCCCGTCGGGGGAAAAGGCGACGCTGTGGATTTCGGCGCCGCCGCGGACGGTGAGCGTGCGGATCGCTTCGCCGGAATCGATGTTCCAGAGCCGGAGCGTGTTGTCATTTCTGCCGGCCAGTGCGGTGTGGCCATCGGGCGAAAAGGCCAGGGAAAGGGAGACGGCGTTATCGCGCGCCAGCGCGCGGAGAGGTTTGCCGGTGGCGAGGGTCCAGAGTTTGAGCGAGCGGTCGGCGCGGGCCACGAGCGCCGTTTGGCCGTCGGGGGAGAAGGCCAGCGCAACAGGGAGAGCGGCATCGCCCTCCAGCGTCCGGATGACAGTGGCGGTCCTCACATCCCACAAGGCCAGCGAGTGGTCGTCGGCCCCGACCAGCATAATGCGGCCATCGGGCGAGAGGGCGACACAGCGCGTCGGCGAGGCGGCGGCCGGCGTGGCGTAGGAAAGCGGAATGACAAAGCGGTCGGTGGCGGCCAGCAAAGGAGCAGTGATGCCCAGGGGCGAAAGCGTGGTCTGCGGCAAAAGGTCTAGGGCCTGATCGAGCGCGGCACGGCCCTCGCGAGGTTTGCCGGCACCCAGCAGATAGGCGCCGTCGGAGACCAGGCTGGTGAGATGGCTTTGCTCGGCGGCGCGGCGGGCGTCGGCCTCGCGGGCCTCCGCGGCAACGGCGAGGTCGCGCTGCGTAACGGCCTCCCTGGATGCCGTCCGGGCCACATCGCGCTGCCTCGCCGCTTCGTTGCGGAGGAACCAAAGCGACACGGACGCGACCGCCAGAAACACCACAAACAACACGGCCATGGCCGCCGGGACGCGATGGCGGGCCAGCGTCTTGCGGAGGAGGTACACCCCGCTGTCGCGTTTGGCCTCGATCGGTTCGTCGCGCAGATAGTGCAGGACATCGCGGCCCAGTTCGCCGGCGCTCTGATAGCGGCGTTCCCGCTCCTTGGAGATCGCCTTGAGGGCGATGGTTTCCACCTCGTCGGTGATGGGGCATTTGTCCGGGGCGCGGCGGCGCGACGAACTGCCGACACCCAGCGCCTTGGTCCAGGTTCGCGTGGGGGCGCGCGGGTCGGACTGCGCGAAGTTCTTCAGCACCTCGGCCATGTTGCGGGCCACGGGATACGGGTACGAGCCCGTGAGAAGCTGGTAGAGGATCACGCCCAGCGCGTAAACATCCGTGCGGATGTCGATGTTGTCCGGGTTGCCCTGCGACTGTTCTGGCGACATATATGGAAGCGTACCCATGACCATGCCGGTGAAGCTTACCAGCGGCTCGGGGGCGTCGGATATCTGCTTGGCCAGGCCAAAGTCGAGGATATGCACCCCCCCGCCGTCGTCCACCAAAATGTTTGCCGGCTTGAGATCGCGATGAATGACGCCCTTCTGGTGGGCGTGGTTGACGGCCTGGCATGCGGTGTTGAACAGGTCGAGGATTTCTTCCAACCGCAGCTTGTTGTCGCGGGCGTAGTCGGTGATCGGCACCCCGGGGACGTAGTCCATCTCGTAGAAGGGATGGCCGTCGTCGGTGATCCCGGCATGCAGCACGGCGACGATATTGGGATGCCGCAGGCTGGCGACGATATCGACTTCCCGTCCAAAACGCCGCTTGGCGGCGTCCGAGCCGTAGGGGCTGTCGAGCAGGACCTTGATGGCAACCTTGCGCTGAGACTCCGGATGGGTCGCGAGGTAAACGGACCCCTGGCCGCCCGCGCCCAGCTTGCGGATAAGCGTGTACCCGGCGATCGCGGGGAGTTTGTCCGGGACGATGCCAGGGGAGCGGGCTTCGGCATTCCCGCGGTCGATGATGGCCGACATCGGCGGACGGGCGGCGGGGGTTGTGGGCAGATCCTGAATGCAGCCCAGCAGCCCCGCCAGAAGATGGGGGCAATCGCGGCAGAGGTCGGCGGGCAGGAGCGTTCCGCCGGAACGCTGCCACCGGTCGAGGAGTTCTTCGAGAGTTGGGTCGGCCATGGAAATGCGCCCCGCTGATAAACGCATGAGTTGACTTGCGGGTAGTATCCCATGCGGGCGATGTGGGTTCAATAAGGAGATGCGTTTTCGGGTGCATCCGCAAAAACGTGGCAGCGGCGCCCCGCCGCTGGCTTGTGGGTGCGGCAATCCCAATATTTCGCGACTGCTAGACCCTGTCTCAAAAGTGGTGCCGACGCCCTCGTCGGCGTCGCTAGACGTGCGAAATGCCGGTGAGGGCACCGGCACCACTCTTACGGCAGATGCGTTTTGAGACAAAGCCTAGACCCTGTGCCAAAAGTAGACGCGGCGTCTCGCCGCGTTTCAAGCAACAACACCCGCGCGACTCGGAAAACTTTTGGCCGCCACTCCACAAAATTTTGCATGCACCCTTTCGTTCTTGGGATTTGCCCGGGGAATGGGCGTTGATGTTGCGCAAGCCGGCGCAGCACCCGTAAAGGGGTTGTTTGAATCATACCCCGCCCAACGGCCGGGGCCGAACACTATTGGCCTTCCTTGGTTTCGATGGCCTGCGGGAGCGTGAAGGGGAGCTTGAGCGGAAGGTTGCGCGAGGAATCGCCGGCGTAGATGGTGTAGTCGCCGGCGTCGGCGATCCACGCGTGCTTTTCGACGCTGTAATAGGAGAAGGCCGAGGGGTCGAGGCTGATCGTGACGGTTCCCTTCTCGCCGGGCTTGAGGTCGATCTTGGAGAACCCCTTGAGTTCCCTGGGCGGGCGCGGGACGGAGGGATTGTTCTGTCCCACGTAGACCTGGACCACCTGGGCGCCTTCGCGCGGCCCGGTGTTGGCGACGGTGGCCTGGACTGTGAGAATAGTTTTGTCTCCCGCGGCCCTTTCCACCTTGGCCTGCTGAAGGTTGGAAATATCGAACGTGGTATAGGAGAGGCCGTAGCCGAAGGGGAAGAGGGGTTCGACTTTCTTGGAATCAAACCCGCGATAGCCGACGAAGATGCCTTCGGAGTAGGTTTCCTGCGGGCCGGTTTCGGGCGTCATATTCCCGCGACCGCCGCCGCCGCGTCCGCCGGTGCCGGGGAATTCGTTGGCGTCGCCGCTGGCGTGGGCCGGGGAATCGGAAAGTTTCTTGGGCCAGGTGCAGGGGAGGTGTGCGGAGGGATTGGCGTCACCAAAGAGTACGCGGGCCAGGGCGGTGCCGCCTTCGGTGCCGCCGTACCAGTACATCATCAGACCGGCGGCGTCGGGCAGCCACGGATCGACGACGCTGGGGCTGCCGCCGTTGAGGATCACGATGGTCTTGGGATTGGCCTTGGTGACGGCGGAAATCAGCTCCGCCTGGCCGGGGGGAAGGTTCATATTGGGGCGGTCGGCCCCTTCCTGGTCCTGGCTGCGGTAGAGGCCCGCGACGATGATGGCGACATCGGCGTTCTTGGCGGCATCGACCGCGGCGGTGATGAGATCGTTGTTGCCTGCACCGCCGGCCTGTCCGCCGCCATTGACCGCGCCGCCGAGTCCGCGCCTGCCCCCCTGCCCGCCGCCGCCGGCGTATCCCGCGGCGTAGGTGATCTTGATCCCCTGTCCGGCGCGGGTGGTGATCCCTTGCAAGGGCGTGACTTCGTTGCGGGTTTTGATCATGGCGGAATTGCCCTGGTGGGCGAACTGCGCCTGGGCATTGGCCCCGATCACGGCGATGGATTTGATCTTGGTGGAATCCAGCGGGAGAACCTGCTTGTCGTTCTTCAAAAGCACGCAGGCCGACTCGGCGATCTTGCGGGCGGCCTCCAGGTGGGCGGGGGCCATCAGCGGGACTGTGGCCTTGGCTTTCTGGGCGTCCAGATTACCCGTGGCGGCCATCACGCGAAGATTGCGCAGGGCCATGTCGTCAATTTTGGCGGCCGGAACGGTGCCGGCATTCACGGCGTCCAGCAGCGCCCCGGCGAAATTATCGCGGTTGTGGTCGCCGCCGACATTGCTCCCCATTTCCAGGTCCAGCCCGTTGTTGGCCGCGGCCACGGTGGAGTGGCACCCGCCCCAGTCGGTCATCACCAGGCCCTGGAACGCCCAGTCCCCCTTGAGAACCTTGGTCAGCAGGAATTCATTCTCCGAACAGTACTGGCCGTTGACCCGGTTGTAGGCGGTCATGACGGACCAGACGTGGCCTTCGGTGACCGCCGCCTTGAAGGCGGGAAGGTAGATTTCCCGCATGGTGCGTTCATCCACATGGACGTTGACCGAGCCGCGGTTCGCCTCCTGGTTGTTGAGGGCGTAGTGCTTCGCACACGACGACACCCCGTGCGACTGCATGGCGGTGATGAAATTCACGGCCATGCGGCCGGCGAGATACGGGTCTTCGCCGAAGTATTCGGAGTTGCGCCCGTTGATGGGGGTCCGCATGATGTTGAGGCCGGGGCAGAGCATGATGTTTTTGCCGCGGGCCAGGGCTTCCTCGCCGATGACGTTGCCGAAGGCTTTGGCCATATCAACATCGAAGGAGGCGGCGAGGCCGACATCGGCGGGCATGGCCGTGGAGAAGTCGTCGTTGCGGTTGGCGCTGTTCCAGCTGCCCGGCTGGATTTCCTCGCGCACGCCCTGGGGACCATCCGACATCCAGAGCTTGGGGATGTTGAAGCGCGGCAGACCGGGCGACGTGAAGGTGCCGTCGGCGTGGAGCAGGGAGAGCTTCTCCTGGAGGGTAAGGCGGGGTAGGAGGTCGCGGGCGCGCTGGTCGGGGGTCTTGGTGGAGTCGCGCCAGACCGCCTCGGGACCGCCGATGGCGGGGACCTGCGCCGGCGCGGGCTGCGCTGGAGCGGCGGGAAGCTCAATGACTGAGGCGACAGCCGCGGAAAGCATGACTGCGGCGAAGGCGAACCGGCGGGATTTGATCATTCTCGTATTCCTCAAAAAAAACGTTGCCAGGGAAGTGTGGACAAAGAATAACACGATCTCAGCGCAACGACAAAGTGACATGCAGCACCTGCGGCGCGGAGGTGAAGTTCAGGCCGTTGTCGGTCTCGTCGCCATTCCAGATGCGGATCGGCTTGAAGACGCCGGCATCGTACTGGCCTTCCTCGACTTTCATGAATTGCCAGGGCTTGCCGGTGGAGTCGCCATTGGGCCGGAACGCGACCCGGGAATAAAAACCGGTGACGATGAATTCGTTTTCGGCAAGCTGGGCGACCAGGATGCGGCCCACCGGGCGGGCATCGGCGGCGGGCGCGGGGGCGGGTTGCCTGCCGCCGCCGCCGAAGGAGATGTTGGCGTTCCATTTGCCGCAGGTGAGGACCGCGGGGCTGCCGTCTTCACGTTGGACGGCGGCCTGGACTTTGCCCTCGAAATTCCAGCGCGCGATTTGACGCTGCATGGGGCCGATCGCCTGGTAGTTCAGGGCCATCGGGGTGAGTGCGGCCTCGGCCTGGGCCAGGGCCGCCGGGCTGTCGATGACGCTGTGGGAGTAATCCAGGCCGAAGGGGGAATAGCCGATCGTCTGGTTGCCCAGCGCCGCAAAGAAGTAGCGGGCGTATTCCGGGCTGTTGCCAATTTCCGGAACCATGAGGGGGTTGTCGGCGCGGTGGTAAAGTTCCATGACCTTCAGGACTTTGGTGCTGTCGCTGATGTAGATGTCCGGGGCCAGCACGTCGATGGCCGGGGCGGCGGCCTTCCAGATGGGCAGAACGTTGTCAGTGGCCCCGCCGCTTTCATAAGTGGAGGCCTTGCCGGGGTTGATCGGGTCGCGCAGGGCCGCGTTGACGTAGAGCGGCAGCGGATAGACCGCCTTGCCGGCGGCGGCCACCTGCTGGATGTAGTGGGCCACCGACCAGGCGTGGAAGTATTCGTCGGCGTTATCGCCAAAAACCTCCTGCCAGGCGGCGGTCGCCGAGGCCTGCTTGTTGAGCGCCTTGAGCAGTTCCGGCGGGACGGGACTTTCAAAAATCTTCTGCGCGGCGGGGGAAAAATCACGCACCGAGCCCCAGGCACCCGGTTCGTTTTCCACCTGCACCATCAGCACGGTGTGCTGCGGATCGGCGGATTTGAGATGGCCCATGAAATTGGAGAATGCGCTCTTGTCCAGTTCCATCGCGGCCTCGCAGTGGGGCGAGGGGGAATCCACCCATTTGCCGTTGCGGCCGGTGATGTTGGGATACTTCTCGGGGGTCTGCTTCATCCACTCGGGCATATAGTGGGAACTGCCGTTCTTCCAGGTGCCAAACCAGAGCAGCACCAGGTGTACCTTGTGTTCGCGCGCCTCCTTGAGCAGCGTGTCGACCACGGAGAAATCAAACTGCCCCTGCGCAGGTTCGATCTGCTCCCAGTAGACGGGCATTTCGGCGGTGTTGACGTGCAGATAATCAAGAGCCGGCCAGACCTTGGGCATCATCCCCGGCCACGCGCTGGAATTGTGAATCTGCGCGCCCAGCATGAGATACGGGGCGCCATCGACCATCAGGGCGTAGCGGCCATCCTTCTGCACAATGCGCGGCAGGGAATCATCGGCGGCCGGCTGTGCGCGCACCGCCGGTGGCGACCCCAGGCCGAGAAGACAACCCGCCAGAACCAGACCCTTTGAGTTACGCGAAATCCTCATGTGCCG
>Ga0302320_10010373_pt1 | contig 19853 bp, 13 predicted proteins | sample Bog_T0_3_FD_202130 | JGI IMG/M metagenome (GOLD analysis project Ga0302320, IMG submission 202130) | Peat permafrost microbial communities from Stordalen Mire near Abisko, Sweden - Bog_T0_3 | ecosystem: Environmental > Terrestrial > Soil > Wetlands > Peat | place: Sweden: Abisko, Stordalen Mire... | reverse complement strand
GCCCGCGCCCCAGGCCCAGCCCCGCGAATCCAGCGAGGCCGAGATCAAGTACGAGCGCCGGGATGCCCAGCGCGCCGCCCTGGACGAGCGGGAGCGCCTGCGCGCCCTGTTCGAGAGCGCCAAGCCCCTGGGCGAGGACGACGACGACGAGCTGGTCACCGTATCCTCGGCCTCGGCCCCGGCCCCGGCCGAATCGCCCGCCCCCGGCCCGCGCCGGGGCAGGGGCGGCCGCAAGCCCCAGGTCACCGCCGCTGAGGGCTTCGAGCGTCCGGCCCCCAGGCTCGCCTTCGATCCCTCGCTGGCGGTCCCCGAGGCTCCCGCCCCGGCCTTCTTCTCGCCGGCCCAGGAACCCCTGCCTGAGCCCCTGCCTGAGCCGACGCCCGAGCCGGTCCTGCTCCAGGCCGACCTGGTGGTGGCGGACCTGCTCACCCCTTCGCCCCGGCCCCGGCTGACGGGCGGGGCGGCCAAGGCGCCCGCCGCGGTCGAAGAGCCGGCCAAGGCCAAGCGGGGACGGCCCCGGAAGGTCGAAGCGGCAGAAGCCGCCCCGGCCGAAGGGGTCAAGGCCGCCGCAGCCAAGCGCGGTCCCAAGGCCAAGGTCAAAGCCGAGCCGGCGGCGGCCGCCGCACCGACGAAGTCCCGCAAGAAATAACCTGAACCCGCCACCATGGGCTCCCAGCCATCCATAGCGAGTCGCGGCTGGCTGAGAGCCGGCAGGTCCCTTGCCCTGGGGACACTGCCGCTGGTGCTGGCGGGCCAGGCGCTTCCGCCGATCCCGTCGCCGGAGGGGCCCCCGCTCGCCGCCAACCTGGGCGAACTGCTCCCGCTCCGTCCCGTCACCCTGGAACCCGAAGGCGGGCGCAAGGAACCCATCCGGCTCCGGGGCAAGAATGTGCAGGAAAGCCCGGAAGGCTGGATCCTGCTGGACGGGGCGGTGGAAAGCAAGGACATGCTGCTGCTGGCGGACCGGATCCAGTACACCACCGCCACCGGACAGGTGGAGGCGGAAGGGCACATCCGCCTGGAGGGACCGGGCGTGCGCCTGCGCTGCGGCCGGCTGAAAATGGACTGGGCCAAGCGGATCGGCGAGGCCTACGTCCTGGAGCTGGAGCTCCCCCCCAACTGGCTGCTGCGCTCATCCAAGGTGGAATTCAACACCCTGCAGCACTGGGAGTTCGAAAAGGTCGAACTGAGCCCGTGCCCCGAGGAGAAGCCGGGCTGGAAGGCCCTGGTGTCCAACCTGAAGGTGGACCTGGACCACTACGCCCACCTGCGCAACCTCTGGCTCTGGGTGTTCAACCTGCCCACCTACTACTACCTCCCGTACGCCATCTACCCGGCCAAGGCCGAGCGGACCTCCGGCGTGCTGCCCATCTCCATGGCCTTTTCCGGCCCCACCGGCGCCTCCCTGGCCATTCCCTACTACCAGGTGCTGGGCAAGAGCGCGGACGCCACCATCACGCCCCAGTATTTCACCCAGCAGGGCACCATGTGGAACACGGACTTCCGCTGGAACCCCGAACCCACCCACCAGGGCGAGATCAGCAGCGAGTACATCCACCAGCGGACCGACGACCTGCACCGCTACCGCGTCAACGCCAAGGAGCTATGGCAGCGGGAGGACGGCTGGCAGTTCACCGCCGACGTGAACCGGGCCTCCGACACCCTGCTGGACACCGACTACGGCAACGGCATCGCCCGGCTGGGCACCAATTCCTTCGACAGCTCCACCTACCTGGGCAAGAAATTCGCCTGGGGCAACCTCAATCTCACCGCGGCCCAGCAGCAGACCTACTTCCTCCCCACCGACCCGTTCTATTCCAGCACCTTCCCGGCCTCCATGCAGAAGGACACCCTGCCCAGCTTCCAGGGCACGATCTACCCCATCCCCCTGGGCACCTTCTACGTGGACGGCGGCATCCGCGGCGGCCGCCTGGGCTACAACCTCAACCTGGACCCCAACACCGCCGACCAGTCCCTGAACTCCACCTACACCTGGCTGCGGGAGGACGGCTTCGTGCGGGTGGCCGGGCGCCTGGGGCAGTGGGGGCCGTTCCGCACCGATCTCCAGGTGGGAGGCCGCTACACCCACTATTCGTCCACCCTGGCCACCTCGTTCTACACCACCGACAACGCCCTCAGCGGCAATAATCTGGTGGTCGGGACCAACCCCAACGCCAACCCGTTCATCGTCAACGGGCCCTCCGCGGACCGGCTGCTGGGCTCGGCCCGGCTGCAGTTCTCCGCGCCGCCGGTGGGCCGGATGTTCCAGGATGTGCACCTGTTCGGCTACCGGGGCGAGGTCAAGCATGTGCTGGACCCCTATTTCGCGGTCACCGGCACCACCCGGTCCGGGATCGAAGGCTCGCTGCCGCATTTCGACGGGGTGGATTCCCAGCCCGGGGTGGCCGGGGGCGCCGCAGGCGAGGAGAGCCTGGAGGTGGGGGTGAAGCAGCATTTCCTGGGCCGGCCCGGCCCCGGGACCACCTTCCTGGACCTGGTGCGCTGGAAGATCTCCTCCAAGTACTATTTCCGGACCATCCTCCTGCCCGACGGCCTGTTCCAGAAGGCCTGGGGCTCCCTGGACAACGATATCGACGTGGAGCCCAACGAAAAGCTGCACATCAGCTTCCGCCAGAGCACCGACGTCTCCTCCAGCGCCTCCGACAACGCCCTGTCGGCCGAATACAACGCCGGGGACGGCACCCGGTTCAACCTGGCCTTCTTCTCCACCGGGATCAACCGCCTGCTGGTGCGCCAGAAGGGGATCCAGCTGGGCGGCCTGCAGCGGCTGTGGAGCGATCAGGTCCGGGTGGAGTTCTCCACCAACTACGATTTCACCCAGAAGGGCTTCTCCACCAGCCAGGTGACGCTGGCCTACGTGCAGCCCTGCGTGTCCGAATCCCTGCGCTACTCCCACGTGGCCATCCAGGTCCCCAACGCCCTCGCCCGGGAGGACCGGCTGGACCTGGTGATCACCCTGCGCAGCCTGGGCGACCTGTTCCAGCTAGGTCTTTAGATGAGCACTTCTATACGGTTGCGGCCCTTGCGCTTGGCCAGGTAGAGCGCCTGGTCCACCCGGGCGAACAGGGCCGAGCACTCGCCGCCGTCCGGGGCGCCCAGGCCGAAGCTCATGGTGGGGAAGACATTCTGGCCGGAGTCCATGGTCACCGGCTGCTCGTCGATGCGCCGGCGGATCTTTTCCGCCACCTCCGCCCCCGCGTGCAGGCTCGATTCGCTGAGCAGGATGGCGAACTCCTCGCCGCCGATGCGGAAGGCAAGGTCCGAGCGGCGCAGGGAGGAGCCGATGCGCTGGGCCACGGCCTTGAGCACCTGGTCGCCCACCAGGTGCCCGAACCGGTCGTTGATCAGCTTGAAATAGTCAAGATCGCCCAGGATCAGCACGAACGAGCGGTGGTGGCGCTCCCACTGGTTCACCGCGTGCTCCAGGTGCTGGCTGAAGGCCCGCCGGTTGAGCAGCTCGGTGAGCGGGTCGGTAAGCACTTCGTTGCGCAGGGCGCTGGCCTCCAGTTCCAGCACCTTGCGCTGTTCCACCAGGTCCTTGATCTGGTACTGGCACTCGGACTGGATGCACCGCATGTGGATCCATTCCGCGGCCTTCCGGCAGGCATGGAGCATCATGGGGCCGGACAGGGGCAGGGTCAGCCAGTCCATGGCCCCCGCGGTGAGCAGCTTGCGCTGACCGGCCTCGGAGGGCAGCGGGCCCACCAGGATGGGGTAGGGCGCCGCGGGCAGGGCGGCCAGGCCGCGCAGGATCGCCTGGGTCTGCTCGATGGAGCGGCCCAGCCCCAGGAACAGCACCGGCGGGTTCCAGGCCTGGACCAGCTGCGCCAGATTCTTGCGGGCCCCGGCCTGCAGATCGAAGCCCAGGTGATGCACCACTTCAGTGATCCGGGCGGCGTGGGCGCCGGTCAGTCCCAGCGCCAGCAGGGTGGTCCGGGTCCGCTGGCCCCGGACCATCGCCCCTTCCATGAGCGGGCCGAGCACCGTGAGCAGGGTCTGGATCGAGGCGCCCGCCTCCAGGAACCCGTCCCCGTCCACCTCCGTGAGCAGGGCCTGGTCCTGTTCCGTGGGCGGGTGGTCCAGCACCAGGAAGATGGGCAGGTTGCGGAACAGGCTCCGGGATTCGGCCCGGAGCAGGTGGCAGAGCCGGTAGCCGTCCAGGGGCTCGCCGCCGGCGTCCACCACCAGCAGGTGGGAGCCGATCCAGGCCTCGCTGGCCAGGGCGTGCAGGTGGTCCTGGACCACCGTCACCGAATGCCCGGCCCCCTCGAACGCGGTTCGCAGCCGTTCGAGGAGCATGGCATGCTGGGTGATGGCAAGCAGGTTCATGGGCGGTCGGTAAGGCGTTGGTGAAGCTTACCCGCCTATGCCGTTTTACTCCACCAATCCTTGTTCCGCCAGCCAATGTTCGGCGTCGATGGCGGCCATGCACCCGGAGCCGGCGGCGGTGACCGCCTGCCGGTAGACGTGGTCCTGCACATCCCCGCAGGCGAACACCCCGGGGACCGGGGTGCGGGTGGAACCGGGCTCCACCTCCAGGTACCCGGCCTCGTTCATGGGCAGCTGGCCCGCGAACAGGGAGGTGTTCGGCTGGTGGCCGATGGCGACGAACAGGCCCTCCACCGGCAGTTCCGATTCCTGGCCGGTGACCGTGTCCTTCAGCGCCAGGCCCCGGATCTTCTGCACCTGCTCGCCGCCGGCCAGCACCTGGGCCTGGGTGGGGATACCGGTGACCACGGCGTTCCAATGGAACGTGATCTTGGGGTTCTTCAGGGCCCGCTCCTGCATGGCCTTGGAGGCGCGCAGGCGGTCACGGCGGTGGATCACGGTGACCTTGGAGGCGAACTTGGTGAGGAAGGTGGCCTCCTCCAGCGCCGTGTCGCCGCCGCCCACCACCGCGATCTCCTTGCCGCGGAAGAAGAAGCCGTCGCAGGTGGCGCAGGCCGACACCCCGCCGCCGGACCGGCTCAGCTCCTCGTCCTTCTTGATCCCCATCCACTTGGCGCTGGCGCCGGTGGCGATGATGAGCGCGTCGCAGGTGTACTCGCCCTGGTCGCTGGCCACCTTGCAGGGCCGGCCGGAGAGATCCACCTTCAGCGCGGTCTCGGCCTTGATCTCGGCCCCGAACCGGAGCACCTGGTCGCGCATGTCGTTCATCAGGGCCGGCCCCTGGATGCCCTGGGGGAACCCCGGATAGTTCTCCACGTCGGTGGTGATGGTGAGCTGGCCCCCGGGCTGGGCCCCTTCCAGGACCAGCGGCGCCAGGTTCGCGCGGGAGGCATAGAGCGCCGCGGTGTAGCCTGCCGGCCCGGTGCCGATGATGATGACCTTGTGGTGGGACACGTGGACTCCTGGAAAATGGCGGCCGGGCGGTGGCGCCGGCACCGGTTTATCTTACCCTAGAGGTCGACCCGGCGCCCCTCCTCGGCAGATACATAGGCGGCGTAGATGACGTTCACGCATTCCACCGCCAGGTCGATGCCCGACCGGGGCTGGCGGCCTTCGCCAATGGCGCCGGCGAAATCCTCGATCTCCTGGCGGAAGCCCCGGAACCAGTCCTCGTCGCAGCTGGGCCGGTTCCACCCGGCCCGGGTCTCGAGCTTCTCGGTGAAGTACTCCCGCTCGAACACCGACGGCTCCGGGGCGTAGGTCTCGATGGCGTCGTTGGCGGTCATGTTGGCCTTGATCACGCCGTCGGTCATGTACGCGGCCACCCGGGTGTTCAGCCCGCCCAGGCCGGCGTCGCTGACGATGATGCTGGCGCGGGAGCCGTCGTCGAAGCGGATCACCAGGCTGGCCCAGTTCTCCACGTCCACCGGGTCCGCGCCGATCCAGCGGTTGGCCCCGGCCGCGCGGGCCCGTTCTCCTGCCTCGCTGTGGACCAGGTCGGCCGTTTCGGCGGTCACCGACACCGGGCGGATGCTCCGGCCCAGGCGCACCTGGCCCTCCCACTGCTTCAGGTGCAGGCAGGCCCCCACCGAGTGCACGCCCATGCGCAGCAGCACCCCGCCGCCGGTGGACTTCCACTCCCGGGAGAACACCGAGTTGGAGCCCGAGTGGTTCTCCTCCGCGCGCAGTTCCAGCACCGAGCCTTTGGAGGCCTCGATCAGCCGGCGCATCTTGGCGATGGGCGGCGCGTACACCCAGTTCTCCGCGTAGCAGAAGGTCACCCCGGCCTCCGCCACCGCCGCCCGGACCGCCTCGGCGTTGCGCAGCGCCCCTGCGCGCATGCGCGCCCGCGCCACATGCAGGCCCACCGGTTCCCGGTCGCCGGGTTCGAAGAAATAGCCGGTGAGCGGCTTTTCCATGATGATGTGCTTGCCGGCCCGGGCCGCGCGGATGGCGAAATCGTGGTGCAGCGCCGGCGGCAGGCAGATGTCGATCACGTCGATCTCGGGCCGGGCCAGGACCGCGTCGAAATCTCCGGTGGCGAAGGGGATCCCCGCCTCCCGGGCGAAGGCGTCGGCGCTGGCCTGGGTGCTGGAGCAGACCCCGCGCACTTCCACCAGCCCGGCGGGCAGCATGGCATAATTGGCCAGATGCATGTGTGCGCCATAGCGGGCACCCGCCATGCCGATTCCCAGCGTTTTCATGGATGACCTGCCTTCCGTTAAGCTCCGAGGATACCAGAGTCCATCTCGCCGACCACCCAGCCCGGGAGCCCACCATGGTGCGGATCACGTATGACCAGTTGCGGGCCGCCTGCCAGGCCATCCTCGAGCGCCGGGGCATGGTCCCCGGAGCCTCCAGCGCCTGCGCCGCCCTGTTCGCCGACGCCACCCGCGACGGGGTGGTGACCCATGGCGCCAACCGCTTCCCGGTGTTCGTCGCCCAGATCGACGCCGGCGACATCCTGGTCAACGCCGTCCCGGTCCTGGAGCAGGCCATGGGCGCCTTCGAGCGCTGGGACGGGCGGTTCGGCCCGGGCAACCTCAACGCCGCCCGGTGCATGGACCGCGCCATCGAACTGGCCCGGGCCAACGGGATCGGCTGCGTCGCCCTGAGGAACACCAACCACTGGATGCGGGGCGGCAGCTACGGCCTGCAGGCGGCCGCCGCCAACTGCATCGGCATCTGCTGGACCAACGCCCTGGCGGCCATGCCGGCCTGGGGCGGGCGGGACGGCCGGCTGGGCAACAACCCCCTGGTGCTGGCCATGCCGGGCGATCCGCCGGTGCTGGTGGACATGTCCATGTCCCAGTTCTCGTACGGCAAGCTCCAGGAGTACCGGCTGAACCACGAGAAACTGCCCGTCCTCGGGGGCTACGGCGAAGACGGCAACCTCACCGACGACCCTGCGGCCATCGAGGCCACCAGGCGGGTCCTGCCCATCGGCCACTGGAAGGGCGCCGCCCTGGCCACCATCCTGGACATGATCGCCGCCGTCCTCTCCGGCGGCAACACGACGGCCGACATCACCACCGACTTTCCCCGGGAGACCGGCGTGTCCCAGGTCTTCCTGGCCTTCTCCATGGACCGCATCGGCCCGGACGGCTCCTGGGCCGGCACCGTGGAGCGGATCAAGGACTATATCCGGCAGAGCGAACCCGCCGAAGGGACCTCGCCGCGGATCCCCGGCGAGCGCTTCGGCGCCATCCGCGCGGCCAACGACCGGGACGGGATCAGGATCGACGCCAGGATCTGGGAGAAGATCCTGAACCTTTGAAGCCAGTTATTTAATTTTACCAGTCAGGGTCATCCAGCAGCCCCTTGACACATCATTGTTTCGAATTTACGCTTATTCCGTTATGCCTATGCTAGTAGCATAATTTTAATCTTTATTTATGTTTATAGGGGTTGCCAATGAACACCATGGTTTTGTCCGCAGAATCCATTGCCGCCCGCTCGAACGAATGCCTCCTTAAAATTGCCATTAAGCGATTCAAGGCGACCAGCCAGTCAGACCCGGCCTTGATCCAGTCCATGCCCCGGCCCGATGTGATCGAAGCGCTCCAGAGCGACAGTTTGTGCAGTATCCAGGTGCTTGAGCGGGCCTGCGCGGCCTATTCCGATCGCCCGGCCCTGGGCGAGCGCGCCCTCGGCCCGGACGGCGCGCCCCTGCCGGAATTCCGCGCCATCTCCTACCGGACCCTCTGGCAGCGCACGGCCGACCTGGCCACGGGCCTGGCACGGGATCCGCGCACCGCGCTCAAGCGGGGCGAGATCGCCGGCATCTATGGCTTCGGCAGCATCGACTACGCGGTGGCCGACATGGCCTGCCTCTACGCCGGGGTCGCCTCGGCCGTGCTGCAGGTGGGCATGGCCGCCCAGGACCTCGAGCAGATCATCAACGAAGCCCGGCTAGCCACCATCTTCTGCGCCCGGGAAAGCCTGGCGGACATCCTCGGGCTCCTGCCGCGCTGCCCGTCGGTGCGCAGCCTGGTGGTGATGGAAACGCGCGCCGGGGCGGCTCCGCCGGCCACCCTGGATGCGGCTCCGCCGGCCACCCTGGATTCGGCTCCGCCGGCCACCCTGGATGCGGCTCCGCCGGCCACCCTGGATGCGGCTCCGCCGGCCACCCTGGATGCGGCTCCGCCGGCCACCCTGGATGCGGCTCCGCCGGCCACACTGGATGCGGCTCCGCCGGCCACACTGGATGCGGCTCCGCCGGCCACACTGGATGCGGCTCCGCCGCTGGCCGCCATGGCCGAACTGGAGGCCCTGGGTCACGCCTCGGCCCCGCTGGCGCCGTTCGTTCCGGCGGCGGGCACGGACCCCCTGGCGACCCTCATGTACACCTCCGGCAGCACCGGCTTCCCCAAGGGCGCGCTGATGACCGAAAGCATCTGGCGCTCGCACTGGCGCCTGCGCTGGCTGGACCAGCTCACCAGGTTCCCGGCCATCAGCCTCAACTTCTATCCCCTGAGCCACGTCCTGGGCCGCAACGCCCTGCTGCGCACCCTGGTGCTGGGCGGGGTCACCCATTTCACCCTGAAGGGCGACCTGTCGACCCTGTTCGAGGACATCCGCCTGGTGCGGCCCACCTTCCTGAACCTGGTGCCGCGCATTTCGGAGATGATCCACCAGGCCTTCCGGGCCGAACTGCAGCGCCGGGTCAGGGCCGGCCTGGCCCCGGCCGCCGCCCGGGAGCAGGTGCAGGCGGAATGGCGCGGCACCTTCCTGGGCGACCGGCTGGTGGCGACCCTGGTGGGCTCGGCGCCCACCGCGCCGGAGATCGTGGCCTGGATCACCGAGTGCTTCGAGGTCCCGGTCTACGAAGGCTACGGCTCCACCGAAGGCGGTGTGGTCAGCATCGACGGCGAGATCAGCCGTCCGTCGGTCACCGCCTACCGGCTGGAGGAGCAGCCGGAGCTGGGCTACCGCCTGGACGACAAGCCATGGCCCCGGGGCGAGCTGCTGGTCAAGACCCTCCAGAGCGTCCCCGGCTACTTCCACAATCCCGAAGCCACCCGGGCCCTGTACACCGAGGACGGCTTCCTCAGGACCGGCGACATCGTGGAGGAGCGAGGCCCCGACCGGGTGGCCTGGATCGACCGCAAGAACAACGTCCTGAAGCTGGCCCAGGGCGAATTCGTCACCATCTGGCGCCTGGAAAGCACCTTCAGCGGGGGCAGCCCCTGCCTGGACCAGGTCTACCTGCACGCCGACAGCCGGCGCGCTTACCTGCTGGCCGTGGTGGTGCCTGCCTGGGACGCGGTGAACGAGCGGCTGCGGCTGGAAGGCCAGGCGCCGGACCCCGCGGCGGTGAAGCGGCTGCTGCGCGCGGAGCTGAACCGCATCGCCGCCGAGGCCCGGCTGCGCCCGTACGAGGTGCCCCGGGACTTCCTGGTGGAGCCCGAGCGCTGGACCCGGGAGAACGGCTTCCTCACCGGCATCAACAAGCACGCGCGGCCCAAACTGAAGCAGCGCTACGGCGAGCGCCTGGAAGCGCTCTACGCCCGGCTCGAGCAGGAGCGCGACCTGGATCCCGGGGCCCTGGGCCTGCTCGACCCGGGTCTGCCCCTGGCGGAGAAGGCGCGCCGGGCGGTGGCGGCGGTGCTGGGGGTGCCGGATCCCGATCTGGCCTCCGGCAGTTTCAAGGACCTCGGCGGCGACTCGGTCGGCGCCCTCACCCTGGCCCTCCTGCTGGAGGAGGCCTGCGGCGCGCCGGTGCCGGCGGCGGCGATCCTCAACCCGGGCCGCCCCCTGGCGGACCTGGTGCGGGAACTGGAAGCCGGCCCGGGCGCGGAGGACGCTCCAGCGTCCTTCGCCGCCATCCACGGGCGGGAGCCCGCCTGGATCCGCGCGGAGGACCTGCGCCTGGACCGTTTCCTCCCGCCGGCCGTCCTCGCCGAAGCCGCCGCCGTGGCCGCCCAGCCCCTGGGGCCGGTGCGGACCGTGCTGCTCACCGGGGCCAGCGGCTTCCTTGGGCACATCCTCTGCCTGGAATGGATGGACCAGATGGCGAAGGTGGGGGGCAGGGTCTGGGCCATCGTCCGCGCGGCCGACGACGCCGCCGCGGCGGAGCGCCTGCGCGCGGCCTGCCGCTTCGATCCCAGCCTGGAAGCCCGCTTCGCCCTGCTGGCCGGCCGGCATCTGACGGTCCTGGCCGGCGATCTGGCCGCGCCCGGCCTGGGTCTGGCGGCCCCGGTCTACGAGCGGCTGGCCATGGAGGCGGACCTCATCGTCCACGCCGGCGCCCTGGTCAACCACGTCTACAGCTACCAGCAGCTGTTCGAGCCCAACGTGCTGGGCACCGCCCGGCTGATCCGCCTGGCCCTGCACCGGCACCGCAAGCGCTTCGACTACGTCTCGACCATCGGCGTCCTGGAGGGTGCCCGCGGACCCGGCAAGGTGCTCGAGGAAGATGGGGTGGCGGCCCTGCGGACCGAATGGCCGGTCAGCGGCGGCTACGCCCACGGCTATGCCACCAGCAAGTGGGCCAGCGAAGTGCTGCTCCAGGAGCTGCACGCGCGGTTCGATGCGCCGGTGCGGGTGTTCCGGCCCGGCATGATCCTGCCGGACCGGCGCTACCGGGGCCAGGTGAACGTGCCCGACATGCTGACCCGCCTGCTGGCCAGCATCGTGCGCACCGGACTGGCGCCCCGCAGCTTCCAGGCGGACGGCCCTGGCGCCAAAGCCACCTACGACGGCCTGCCGGTGGACTTCATCGCCGCGGCCATGGCGGCCCTGTCCAGCGCCCACCAGCCAGGCCAGGCCACCTTCCAGATGAGCAACGACCAGGACGACGGCGTCGGACTGGATACGCTCATGGACTGGGTGGAAACGGCCGGCCATCCCCTGGAGCGGATGGCCGACTACGGCGCCTGGTATGCGGCCTTCAGTGCCCGGCTGCAGGGTCTGCCGGCGGACGAGCGCCAGCACACCTCGCTGCCGATCCTTGACCAGTGGGCCAAACCGAGCCGGGACGCGGAAAGCGGGCGGGTCGACGCCAGCCGGTTCCGGCGCGAAGTGAGCCGGTGCAAACCAGGCGGCGAGGCCGAGATCCCGCACCTGACCGAAGCGTACATCCACAAGTACCTGGAGGATCTGCAGGCCCTGGGCTTGCTCCAGGCCTGAACCCGGGCGGGACCTTTGTCCACGCCAATTCAGCCCATCACCACTCGTTCGACCAGTCGATCAGGGGCCTTGGAAAAAACCAGCACGATAGAAGTGGCGCCCCCTTGCCTTCAGGCCGTTTTGAATTAGATATTGTTACGGCCACTCCCCATCGCCGTCGATCCGGGGTCTTCCATGAACATCGTGACCTTTCGTCCCCACCTCACCGGCAGTCGGCGCCGGGACATCATCCTCGGGGTCCTGAGCGGCCTCGCCGCCTGGGGCCTGGGAGCCCTGGTGTACCGGTTGTTCAACAATGTGGGCCTGCCTCTGTACTACCCCTGGAAGGGCATGGCCCTTCGGTCGGTCGGCACCGGCTGCCTCCTGTTCCTGCTGTTTGCGGCCATCGTCTACGGGCTGTCCAGGAAACCCTACGCCCGCGCCTTCCTGAGCGCCAAGCTGTTCACGGCCGCCGCTGTGGCCCCCCTGCTGAGCTGGGCGCTGCTGGTCTTCTGCTTCTATCACCACGGCTGATAAAACAATCGGCAGGCGCGGGGCCTGCCGATCCTCAAATCCTCGAGGCGTTTGCTCTCCCTACTGGAACTGCGCGGTCTCCGTGCTCCCGGTGAGCGCCAGGGTGGAGACGCTGTCTCCGCTCACCGCCTCGGCGACGGCGTCGAAGTAGCCGGTGCCCACCTCCCGCTGGTGCCGGGTGGCGGTGTAGCCGCGGGGCTCGGCCTCGAATTCCGCGGTCTGCAGCCGGGCGTAGGCGGTCATGCCTTCCTCCCGGTAGGCGTGGGCCAGTTCGAACATGCCGTGGTTCAGGGCGTGGAACCCGGCCAGGGTGATGAACTGGAACCGGTAGCCCATGGCCCCCAGTTCGCGCTGGAAGGAGGCAATTTCAGCATCGTTGAGGTTCTTGCGCCAATTGAAGGAAGGTGAGCAGTTGTAGGCCAGCAGCTTGCCGGGGAACGCGCCCAGCACCGCCTCGGCGAAGGCCTTGGCCTCGCCCAAGTCCGGCATGGAGGTCTCGCACCAGAGCACGTCGGCATAGGGGGCGTAGGCCAGGGCCCGGGCCGCGGCGCAGGCCGGGCCGCCCTTGATGCGGTAGAAGCCTTCGGGGGTGCGCTCGCCGGTGAGGAAGGGGCGGTCCCGCTCATCCACGTCCGAGGTGAGCAGGTTGGCGGAATCGGCGTCGGTGCGGGCCACCAGCACGGTGGGCACGTCCAGCACGTCCGCGGCCAGGCGCGCGGCGGAGAGGGTCCGGATGAACTGGCCGGTGGGCACCAGCACCTTGCCGCCCAGGTGGCCGCACTTCTTCTCGCTGCTCAGCTGGTCCTCGAAGTGCACCCCGGCGGCCCCGGCCTCGATCATGGCCTTCATCAGTTCGAACGCGTTGAGCGGCCCGCCGAAACCCGCTTCGGCATCGGCGACGATGGGCACCATCCAGTCCCGGGTGGCGCCGGTCTCGGCGCACTCGATCTGGTCGGCCCGCTGCAGGGCGCTGTTGATGCGCTTGACCAGGGCCGGGACCGAGTTGACCGGATACAGGCTCTGGTCGGGGTAGGTGGCTCCGGACAGGTTGGCGTCGGCCGCCACCTGCCAGCCGGAGCAATAGATGGCCTGGAGCCCGGCCCTGACCATCTGCACCGCCTGGCCGCCGGTGAGGGCGCCCAGGGCGGGAACGTAGGGCTCCAGCTTGAGCTGCTCCCACAGGCGATGGGCGCCGCGGCTGGCCAGGGTGTGGGCGATGGGGACGGACCCGCGCAGACGGGCCACCTGGCTGGGGGTATAGGGGCGGCGGATGCCGGCCCAGCGGGATTCGAAGGGTGTGATCATTTCAGTTCACCTCGGTGGGGATGGCGCCCGCCAGCAGTTCGTAGGCGGACAGGGTGAGAAAGGCCGGCGGCTCGCGCAGCAGGATGAGAGTCTCGAGCAGGTCCGCGGCTTCCAGGTAAGGGCCTTCGGCAAACACCCGGTTGCCCACTTCCGCCTGGATCTGGTCCAGGGCGTCCTGCACGTGGCCATGGAACAGGGCGGGGTCAAGCCGCCCCAGGCCGTCCAGCTCCACCCCATGGCGGAGCCACTGCCAGGTCTGCATGCGGGCGATCTCGGCGGTGGCGGCGTCCTCCATCAGCCCGTACAGGGCAACGCAGCCCTGTCCGCGCAGCCAGGACTCCAGGTACAGGATGCCCACCCGCAGATTCTGGCGCAGGCCGCCGAGGGTCCGGGGCCCGGCCGGGATTTCCAGCAGCTCCGCCTCCGTCACCGGCCCGGGGATGTGGTGGAACTGGTTGGGGCCAGGCATGTGCCGGTCGAAGGCCTGCCGGGCCACCGGGACCAGGGCGGGGTGGGCCACCCAGGTGCCATCGCAGCCGTCCTGGACTTCCCGCGCCTTGTCGGCCCGCACCTGGGCCAGGGCCCGCTCGGTGCCCTCCGGGTCGCCTCTTTGCGGGACGAAGGCGCTCATGCCGCCCATGGCCGCCGCCCCGCGCCGGTGGCAGGTGCGCACCAGCAGCCGGGCATAGGCGCGCAGGAAGGGCTGTTCCATGTGCACCGCCGCGCGGTCCGGCAGGACCGCTCCGGGATCGGCCCGCAGGGTCTTGATGAAGCTGAAGATGTAGTCCCACCGTCCCAGGTTCAGGCCCACGGCCCGGGTCCGCTGCTCGTAGAGGATCTCCTCCATCTGGAAGGCGGCCGGGAGGGTCTCGATGAGCAGGGTGGTGCGCACGCAGCCGGCGGGCAGGCCCAGGTCCTGTTCGATCGCCTCCAGCACCGTGTTCCACCAGCGGGCTTCCAGGTGGTGCTCCAGCTTGGGCAGATAGAGATAAGGACCGGCGCCCCGGCGGACCAGCTCCCGGGCGTTGTGGAACAGGAACAGGCCCACGTCGAACAGGCAGGCCGGCACCGGCTGGCCGGCCACTTCCACGTGGCCCTCGGACAGATGGAGCCCCCGGGGCCGGACCATGAGGGTGGCCACCTGGTCATCCAGCCGGTAGATCCTGCCGGATTCCGGATCCTGGTGGCGCAGGTGCCCACGGATGGCCAGGTACAGGTTCTGCTGGCCGGTGACCAGGTTCTCCAGGGTGGGGGCCAGGCTGTCCTCGAAATCGGCCATGTACACCCGCGCCCCGCTGTTCAGGGCGTTGATGAGCATCTTGCGCTCGGGCGGCCCGGTGATCTCCACCCGCCGGTCCAGGAGCGCCGCCGGCAGAGGAGCCACCGACCAGTCGCCCTGGCGGATGGATGCCGTTTCCGCCAGGAAGCGCGGACGCCCGCCCCGGTCAAAACCCGCCTGGGCCGACACCCGCGCGGCCAGCAGCGCCTTGAGGCTGCCGCCGAAGCGCAGGGTGAGGCTCTGGACGAAGGCGAGGGCCTCGGCGGTGAACAGGTCAGGGACGGGTTGGGGGCGCTGTAACTGGGTGAATGGGACTGCCTGGGCATGCATGAAGGACTCCGCGAATGAATCTCAGTCACAAATTGACTCAAACTGGGGGCTAGGCAAGAACCAATTGATTTAAAACGAGATGTGTTGTCAAAAAAAGAAAATCAAGTTCCGTGGTGTCTGTAAAATTTGTCAATCCCGAAGTCAATCCGGAATTGATCTCAGTCGCGCCCGACCGTAGACTTGAGGCCAGGTCAAGGAACGGTTGGCAAAAAAATGCACAGTGCGGGTCCAGGGGGTTGTCCATGCAGGAACTGATCGCGCGGGCGATGCCCCGGCTGGGGGCCAAGGTGCGGGCCCTGCGGCGCCAGCAGGGCCTGAGCCAGGTGCAGATGGCCGAGCGGCTGGCCATCAGCCCCAGCTACCTGAACCTGATCGAGGCCAACAAGCGCCCGCTCACCGCCAATCTGCTCATCCAGCTGGCCCGATCGTTCCAGGTGGACCTGAAGACCTTCGCGCCGGATGCCGAGCAGCGGGTGGCCGAGGATCTCATGGAGGCCTTCGGCGACCCCCTGTTCGAAGCCCTGGATCTGCCGGCCTCGGAGGTGCGGGACCTGGCCCAGAACGAGCCGGCCCTGGCCCGGGCCGTGTTCCTGCTCTACCAGTCCTACCGGGAGGCGCACCGGCGGATGGAGACCCTGTCCGACCAGCTCAGCGACGGCCAGGGCTTCCCGCCCACCTCCACCCCGCTGCCATCGGAGGCCGCCGGCGATTTCATCCAGCGCCGGATGAATCATTTCCCCGAACTGGAGGAGGCCGCCGAAGGGCTGTGGCAGAGCGCCGCCCTGGACCCGGAACTGCTCTATGCCGGCCTGGTGGGCGCCTTCCGGGAGCGCGGGGTCCAGGTGCGGATCCACTGGGCCGAGGAGGCCCCGGGGATCCTGCGCCGCTACGACCCGGACGCCCGGGTGCTGAGCCTGTCCGAGCTGCTCTCCCCCCGCAGCCGCACCTTCCAGCTGGCGCACCAGTGGGCGCTGCTGGCCCTGGGCGACCTGCTGGACCAGCTGGTCCAGGACCCGCTGCTCACCGGGCCGGTGGCCCTTTCCATGGCCCGGGTGGCCCTGGCCAACTACTTCGCCGCGGCGGTGCTCATGCCCTACGGCCCATTCCTGCGCGCCGCCCGGTCCTCCCGCTACGACATCGAGATGCTCTGCCGCCGGTTCCAGTCCAGCTTCGAGCAGGTCTGCCACCGCCTGACCACCCTGCGCCGGGCCCAGGAGGAGGGGGTGCCCTTCCATTTCCTGCGCATCGACATCGCCGGCAACATCTCCAAGAGCTTCTCCGCCTCCGGGATCCGCTTCGCCCGCTATTCCGGCTGCTGCCCGCGCTGGAACATCCACGCCTCCTTCCTGACCCCAGGCCTGATCCGCACCCAGATCAGCGAAATGAACGATGGCCGCAAGTACTTCTGCATCGCCCGCACCAGCAACCGGGACACCGGCAACTACCGCGGCCAGCACGCGGTCCAGGCCCTGGGGCTGGGCTGCGAGATCGGCCACGCCCGGGAGCTGATCTACGCCGACGGCCTGGTGCTGGACCAGCCGCCGGTGCCCATCGGCGTCACCTGCCGGCTCTGCGACCGCACCGACTGCGAGCAGCGGGCCTTCCCGCCCCTGCACCAGGCCATCCAGGTGGAGGAGGACGTGCGCCGGAGCAGCTTCTATGCCCACCTGGCGGAGGGGCAGGGAAGGGGGCGGCGGGGCAAGTGATGCGGTCAGGGCCGACAGGCTCCTAGCTGTCCAGTCACTCGTCACCTCAATATCCAGCCGCCTCCCAGCACTTCGTCGCCGGCATAGAACACCACGGCCTGGCCCGGGGCGATGGCCCGCTGGGGCTCCTGGAACACCACCCGCACCCGCCGGTCGCCCAGGGGATGGACCACCGCCTCCACCTCGGGGCTCCGGGAACGGATCTTGGCCCGGCAGGGCAGCGGGCGGGCAGGGGGCTCCAGGCACCAGCTGGTCTCCCCGGCCATGAGCTCCCGGCCCAGCAGGTCCGCCTCGCCGCCCACCCAGACGGTGTCCGTGGCCGGGTCCACCCGCACGACGAACAGGGGGCTGGCGTGGGCCACCCCGATCCCCTTGCGCTGGCCCACGGTGAACCGCCAATAGCCCTGGTGGCTGCCCAGGACCCGGCCGTCCAGGTGGCGGATGGGGCCGGGGCCGGCGGCGGCCGGGGCCCGTCCCGCGTCGTCGATGTAGCTGTCGTAGCGGCCGGGGATGAAGCAGATCTCCTGGCTCTCGGCCTTGTCCGCCAGGTGCAGGCCCAGGTCCCGGGCCAGCTGGCGCACCTCCGGCTTGCTGAACCCGGCCAGGGGGAACAGGGTGCGCGCCAGGCTCTCCTGGTCGTGGGTGAACAGGAAATAGCTCTGGTCCTTGGCGGCGTCCGCGCCCTTGAGCAGGTGGTGGCCGCTCGAGTCGCGATGGATGCGCGCGTAGTGGCCGGTGGCCACGAAGCCGCAGCCCATCTCCTCGGCGCTGCGCAGCAGGGCCCGGAACTTGAGGTGCTGGTTGCAGCGGATGCAGGGGCTGGGGGTTTCGCCCCGCAGGTATCCGGCCACGAACGGCTCGATCACCGCCTCCTGGAACAGCTGTTCCAGGTCCAGCACATAGTGGGGGAAGCCGCACTGGAACGCCACCCGCCGGGCATCCTGGAAGTCATCCAACGTGCAGCACTTGCCTTCGGCCTCCGGGGCTGTGCCGCCCCGGGTCTTGTCGAACAGCTGCATGGACACGCCCACCACCTCGCAGCCGCCCCGGTGCAGCAGGGCGGCCATCACCGAACTGTCGATGCCGCCGGACATGGCCGCCAGGACCCGGGTCCCGGGGCGGGGGCCGCCCTGGGCCCGCAGGCAGGCCAAGGCGTGCTCCAGCAGCAGGGTGGTTCCGTTCTCAAGGGTCATGCAGCGCTCCAGCCATCCCTATGATAGCCGGGGCCGGTTCGCCATCTAGGTGGGGAACTCGCGGTTGGCGATGAGGACTTCCATGCCGGCCAGCAGGCTCTCCCGGTGGTCGATGGCTTCAAAGACCACGTCCCGGTTGGAGACCACGCCCATGACTTCCTTGCCCTGCAGCACCGGCAGGTGCCGGATCTGCTTGTCGGTCATGAGGGCCATGCACTCGTCCACGCTGGTGGCGGGCTTGACGAAGTAGACCGGGGTGGTCATCACGTCTCCCACCGGCTGGTCCAGGCAGGCGGGGCCCTGGGTGGCCATGAGCCGCACCAGATCCCGCTCCGAGAAGATGCCCACCAGGCGGTCCCCATCCATGATCATCAGGGCGCCGATCTTCTTCTCGTTGAGGCGCTTGACGGTGTCCAGGACGGTCGCCGCGGGGTCGATGAACCAGAAGTTGCTGCCTTTGCGTTCGAGGATGGCCCTGATCGTGCTCATGCGCGCTCCGAGTTGAGGAAAGTGATCTCTGAAACATAAGCCAGGAAGCCGGGCTTGCCAAATGGTTTCAGTCGCGGAAGCGGTCGCCGCCGGCCGGGCGCCGGGCCCGGGGCTTCCGGGGGGCGGCCTCGAAGGTCAGGAGGGAAGGCTGCTGCCGGTGGCCCTGGACGGTCTCGCACACATCGATGCAGTCCCCGCAGTTGAAGCAGCCGGAGGAGAACCCCAGCCGAAGTTCGTCGGCCCTGGAGTCCAGCTCCAGGAAGCAGGCCTTGAGGCAGGCCTGGCAATGTCCGCAGGCCTCCAGAGTTTCGGGCCGGAACCGGGGCCGCAGGATCCGCTCCGGTTCGGCGCTGGAGGCGGCCATGGCCTGGCCCATGCCGTAGATGCAGACCATGCGGCAGAAGTGGAACCGCACCAGGAATCCGGCAACCCATGAGCAGACCATGGTGAAGCCGATCCAGGCCCACAGCACCCTGGGGCCGAGCTGCCCGGCCGCCGGAAAGGTGGTCAGGTCCTGGATGATCCGGGCCGGAGGGTAGAGATAGGCGGCGAGGCTCACCGCCAGCAAAGCCGGGGCCAGCACCAGGGTCAGGACCGCCCCGGTGCGCCAGCGAGCGGCGCATCCAGGCGGCCACCACCCGGTTGGAGCCCCGTCCCAGGGCGGTGCCCAGGCCGTCGCAGAACTCCACCAGGCTGCCGTGTGGACAGGCCCAGCCGCAGAACACCCGCCCCTTGACCAGGGACAGGAAGGCCAGGGCCCAGACCACCACCAGGAAAGGGATGATGAGCCCCAGGACATAGGGCCATTCCAGCGGATAGGCCCGGCCCAGGTAGACCGCCCGGGCCGCCGGCAGATCGATGCGCATGAGGCTGCACCAGGGCGTGGCGACCCCCAGGACCAGGACCGCCACCTGCACCAGCCGCCGCTGGACGTGCCGGCTGCTCACGTGCGGAGCCGGTGCAGCTTCATCATGCCGAACCCCAGCACCAGCAGGATGGGACAGAGGTTGCCCCACAGCGGCGGGAATTCGCCGGCCTTGGCCGCGCCGGTGAACAGGGCCTGCAGGCCCATGAACACCAGGCCCGCCACCAGGCTGTAGCCCAGGGCCTGGCCGCGTCCGCCCCGGGGGGTGGGAAAGGCGTAGGGCAGCATGGCGAACATCAGGCACGGGCCGGCCAGGAAACCCAGCAGCCGGCTCCAGATCATGGTGGCCCGTTCCGGATCCGGCGCCCATTTCTGCCAGTGGAACAGGTCCAGGGTGGAAGCCTCCTCGGCCGAGGAGGTGTCCCGCAGGGCCTTGTCGGGGAACAGATCAGCGGTGTAGGGGCCCGGCAGCAGGTTCAGCCCGTCCCAGGGCAGGGCCTGGGAACGCAGCGCCTGCATCTCCCAGCGGAGCATGATGGGGGTCTCCGGGCCGGCGGCCTTGAGCGGGAAGCCCCAGCGCACTGGGCCGTCCAGGAACCAGACCACGCCCGTGGAGCCCAGGTTGAGCCAGG
>Ga0302320_10010372_pt1 | contig 19853 bp, 15 predicted proteins | sample Bog_T0_3_FD_202130 | JGI IMG/M metagenome (GOLD analysis project Ga0302320, IMG submission 202130) | Peat permafrost microbial communities from Stordalen Mire near Abisko, Sweden - Bog_T0_3 | ecosystem: Environmental > Terrestrial > Soil > Wetlands > Peat | place: Sweden: Abisko, Stordalen Mire... | reverse complement strand
CGCTCCGTTCTATGAAGGCCAACTCGGCGCGGACATGAAGACCATAGGCGCAGACCCGACCAACGCCGCCGCGATAGCGCGCTTCTCCGCAATCCCGCAATACAACGCCTTGCTGCGCACCACCTGCATCCCCACGCTGCTCTCCGGTGGCCACGCCGAAAACGCGCTGCCTCAACTCGCGACCGTCACCGTGAACTGCCGCGTGCTCCCGGTCGACAGCGTCGACGAAGTGGAACGCACGCTTAACAAAGTGGTCGCCGATCCACAGATCAAAATCACTCCGGTGAAAGCGGCAACAACAACACCCTACACGCCCATCGCCCCGAAGGTGCTGAGCGTGGTCTCCGCTACAACCACAAAGCACTGGCCGGGACTGCCGGTGGTTCCGAAGCTCATGCTCGGAGCCAGCGACGGAATCTATCTTGTCCACGCCGGCATCCCGACCTACGGCGTCAGCGGCATCTTCAGCGACGAAGACGACATCCGAGCGCACGGCCGTGACGAGCGAATCCTGACTCAATCGTTCGACGAAGCAGTCGATTTTATGTATGACCTCGTCACGGGCCTGGCGAAGAATTAGACCGTTATGGCCGCCGCAACGAGAATTTTGTTCTCGTAACGGAGCGGCGGCGGCCATAACAAGCGGGGATACCAAGGGGCGGCAGCCCCTTGTCTAGTTAGCCTGCCGCTTCCACATTCGGCACCACGGCGCGTGCCATGCCACGTGGCACTGTCTTTAGCTTGTGGGTCGAGCACGGCTCGACGCTGGAGTTTCTTCATTTCACAGCCTGAAGATCGGGCACATGTCCGTATGTCCGAGGGCGTCTGGACACGCGGCCGCGTTCTGCCATTGCCCACAGCACAACTCCGAAGTTTCCACCCGAGCCGAGTGCCGCCAGGTGGCTCAGGCTTCGGCTTGTGGGTCGAGCACAGCTCGACGAACGGTACACGGATTTCCCATACGCCAGTCACACCAGGCTTGAGCCCGGCTCGAAACGCGCACCGCACATTCCCGGATGGTCCCCCATTCACGTCCGAAACCGAATCCGAATCTTCCGGAAATCCTCCAACTGCTCCTCGCTCTCCCAACCCGCCCGTCGCAGCTTGTGCTCCCGTTCCGTCACCGGCGGCTTGGCCGCAAGCCTCGCAGCATGCGCTCTCGCCGCTTTGGCATCTTCTTCCGACAACGACTCCACGAACAAGGTCTCCGGAAACAACGGATCGCCCGATACGCCCTTGCGCGCTTCCACAAGGCCCATCTTCCCGAAACCCGCCACCGCCTCGGCCATCTGCAGAAGGCCCGTGTTTCCGGTAAGAAGCCGCACCCATTGTTCGCGATTATGAAATGCCTGAATCCGCTTCGCGCGGGGCAGGGAAGTATCCGTCACTTTCCGGTAATCGTCTTCCGCCAGCACCTGATTGGGAACGCGCGCGGCCCAGAACGACGGAAGGTAGGGGTCGTATTCGGTGTTATAGCCGGAGCGGCAGAATGCCGTATCCACCTGCCACGGCACCGCCATCCAGCGGGTGATGTCACCCGGCCCCTGCGCATAGAGCGGGCCGTTCGGCGTCTTGACATTCTGCGCGTTGAGCGTCTGGCCGCAATCGGGTTCCGGATTCCCCGGCGCGCGATGCCGGAAACGGAAAGGTGCCGAGTACATGCTGGAATGTCGAACCGGCCATGTCATTTCGCAGCCCGGATGGAAGGCGTCGGCCAGGCAGAAATGCAGCGCGGCTTTGTCGAGCATCGCGGGGCGTTCGGCCGCCGGCACGTCCTCCAGTTTCTTCGGAGCGACGGCGTTGGGGTTCCAGTCGTTCACGAAATCGCCGCTCACCCAGCGGGTCAGAAAATACTTCTGAAGCCCGGGCAGCGCCAGCGCGTTTTCCGGAGACGTAGCGGTGGAGGAACCGTACGCATCCCCATAAATCCACGGCCACACGCGCGGTTCCTCTGCGACGGTATTTTGCGGTCGGAAGGCGTTGAGAATGGTCTGGCGCAACTCCACATACGGGTCGAGCGGGTTGTTCGGGCCTTCAGTGCAGGCCAGCTTTTCGAGGAACGCGTGGTCTTCGAAATTCATCGGACCGCCGATGCCGAACATCGCGGCGAAGCCCTTATTGACCCACTGAAGGTTCGAGAGCCGGCTGAGAATCGGAAGAACGTGGTTCGTGAACGAGATCGTGTCGGGCACCTCCAGCCAGCCGACCCTGGTGAAGACGTCCGTCATGCAGTCGTGCATCGTACGCCAGCCGATGATGTCCGGCGCGTAATTCGGCGGAGCCACAATCACCCAGGCAGGGTCGACCGGGATGGCGCGCCCCGCAATGGAAACCGCGGCGGTGACGGGGCCATCGGAAACGTCGTCGTACCAGCCATCGGAGTTGCAGAACGTGCTCGGGTCGGACGTCATCAGCGGCGCGCCCGAAGGCGACGCCGATACGCCCGTTCCGCCGAGGACGATGAGCCGCCCCGCTTCATCGGTGCGAATCTCGCCAAGGGGCACGATGGTCCCCAGGAACTCGCCGGTATCGAACACATGCTCGGGGCCGCCCGAAACCGACGCACCCGTAATGCTCCGCGGACCGGGATCGACCGCAAGAACCGAGCGCTGACTGCCGGTGTAAGCGGCGTTTCTCTGCGGCACGCTGAGGTTCGCGGTATCGGGAATATCGAGCGCAGCCTGAAACCGGTACCACTGCGCTTTCTTGTTGGCGAGGTGCGCGGTCCATTGGATCTCCGTATCGGCGTCGTTCACGGTGAGTTCGCGAACCACCTGACCCGCGGCGTTGCGGCCGTAGATGCGGAAGCGGGCCGCCTGGCGTTTGAGCGCCCCGGTTTCGTCGCGATAGAAGCCAGGGACCTCACGCGGCGGCGTCGTGAGCTCGGGCCCGATGAAGAATTCGCCTTCGCTGTTGCCAACGCGGGCAATACCAATGCCAGGATGAATAGACGCGCTGACGATGAGGTCGTCCGATGTGTTGTTCATAGATGTTTGCTCCCGATGTCTTTGTATCCGTTACTGAGGGCCGCTTCGAACCGGGCGGCGTGCCGTGCATGATCCATAAGAGGCGATTCCGCCATTTTCGCGCGTGACTTGCGGCGGTCGGCAGTCCTGAATTCTCCCGATCCCGCCAGCGAGATCGCCTTCCGGACGTAATCGTCTTCGGTGTACGCGATCCATTCTTCCCGCCCAAGCTGAGAGAAGATGCTCCCCGAGACCCGCGACGCATGGGTCTTGCCGCACAGCGTAACCATCGGAAGCCCCATCCACAAGGCCTCGCAGGTAGTTGTCGTGCCGCAGTAGGGATAAGTATCGAGCACAACGTCGATCTCGGAATAGCGCCCCATGTGGTCGCCGCGCGCTGTTTCAAAGCCCAGCGCCCGCAATCGATCGACTGGCAGTCCCGAAGCGGCCAGGCGCTTCAGCGTCACCGCCCGGGATTCGGGGTCGTCGAAGACTTTGGACTTGAGCACGAGCGTCGAGCCGGGTACGGCATTCAGAATTCGGGCCCACAGCCGGATCATGCGCGGGCTGATGCGCACCAGCATCGCGAACGACCCGAACGCCACGTGGCTGCGCCTGCCACGTAAAGGCTCAGGCGCTTCGGCTGGCGGTGAATAGGAGAGGAAGCACGGGTCCACTCGGAGCAGCGTTTCTGAATGCCACCGCTCGGTCTCTCCCGGCGGATCCGCGAAGGAATCTGTGATCCGGAAGTCGATGGCCTTGAGCCCCGTGCTTGCGGCATAGCCAAGGTAGGTCGCCTGGACCAGAGCCGGATTGCGCGCGAAGACGCCGAGTCGATGGCCCGCGGTATGGCCGGAGAGATCGATCAGGATATCGATGCCGAGTTTGCGGATCAGGCGAGCCGTCGCATCGTCGTCGAGAGCGTGGATGTCGTGCCACCAGGTGCGGCCGACTTCGAGAAGCCGGGAACGCAGTGCGTTGGTGCTCGCGATACTATCGCGGTCGTTCACGAAAAGGTGAACATCGAAACGCGAACGATTGTGGTGACAGAGCAGCGGTTCGATGAAGAAGCGCACGGAATGATTGCCGAAGTCCGCCGAGACGTAGCCGATCCGCAAGCGGCGGCGATAGCGCGATACCGGTGGGGCAGGGAGTTGAGGCACGTTTACGGTATGCCGGCGCCCCCAATCGCGGTGCTGTTCGTAGATGAAATCCGGCGTGGCGGAAGGATTGCTCAGCAGCGTGAGGAGGAGATTCGAGTGGAGATTGGCGGAGGGGAAATCGATTTCGGTAATGCGCGTTAGAGAGTGCATCGCCGCCCGGATCTGCCCCAGCCGGCGTTGCGCATTCGCCAGGCCGTTCCACGCCAGCGCATTCCGCGGCTCCTTCCGCACAATGCTCCGCCACAAGCGGGCGCTGGCCGCCACGTTGCCGGTATGGGTAAGCGCCAGGGCCAGCTTCGACTGGCACGCCATCCGATACTCGCCCGATGCGGCCGGCATGCCGAACTGAAGCGCCTCGGCGCCTTCACTCCATCGCCTGAGTTCGCACAAAACTTCTCCATGCTGCAGGCTGAGATCGCGATTCCCGGGCTCAAGTTTCAGGGCTTTGCGAAAGACCGGTTCAGCTTCCGCCGGATTACCGGCCTGCCACAGCGCCAGACCGAGATTATTCAGGAGAGCAACGTTGCCCGGTTCCAGTGCCGTCAGACTTTGCAGCACAGGAACGGCAGCTTGCCAGCGGCCTTTTTCGCACAACTCCATCGCGCGAAGGTGGAGTTTGCGGATGCGGTCGACCGGCATGGAAGTGGGGCGGGGCGCCCGAATGCGAATGCTTTCGGGCGCCCCGCTTTGTGAGTGTGACTGCCTGCTGCTTAGCGCTTCTTCTTCGTCGCTTTCTTAACTGCCTTCTTTGCGGGGGCCGCCGGGGCCTTCTTTGCCGGAGCTTTCTTGGCTGCCGGCTTCGCGGCGGTTACTGCCGCTTTCTTCACCGCCGGCGCTGCGGCCTTCTTAGGCGCGGGAATTTCGGCGAGCTTGAAATTCAGGAACGGAGTCCCGTTCGTCCAGGTACCATCCTTCAAACGGCTCACGGTCGCGATCACCTTGCGCGGAACTGGTCTTGCCAGGTCGAGCGCCGTCGAATCGAATCCGAAGCTGCAGGTGTTGCCGCACCCTCCGTCCGGCTGCAGGCTGTGAATCACCCCGACAAATCCCGGCTGCTTTGGCGCTTTCTTGGTTGCTGTCGTCTTTTTTGCCATCTTTCTTCCTCTTGTGCCTGTGGCACGCCCTTTCGAAATTCACTACGGTCGCGAGGACCTCCGCACCCTGAGACCCCCGGTGCGTTCCCGCGAATACGCTCCCGGGAAAAATGCGTCCTTCACTTTATAGCGCAAAATCTCTTACGGAAGGGACATTTTCTTCAGCAAATCGGTGAATCGGGGAAATTGCCGCAGGCTCTCGCTGTAGGGATCGGCCGCGATGGTGCCGATATTAGGATCTTTCAGCCGCCAGGCGGTCTCCAGACTCGAGATGGCGTCTTCGTATCGATTGAGTCCTGTGTATGCGACCGCCAGAGCTACCGGCGATGCCGTCTTCTTCAGTTGACTCATGAGCGCGTTCGCCTCGTCGAGCCGTCCCGATTTTGCGTAAACGCCAACCAGATCGGCGGGCGCAAAATCGTCGTCCGGATTCAGCGCGGAGGAGCGCTTCAGCGCGGCCTCCGCCTGGCTCCACATGCCCTTCTGACTCCATGCCATGCCCATGAGCGTCCACGGTGCAGCGCCGTTCGGGTTGAGCCTGGAGGCCAGTTCCAGCTGCGTGATCGCTTCGTCCGTCTGCTTCTTTCTCAGCAGAACGCGCCCGTAGAGCAGGTTGACGGAGACCGACCCGGGATCCAGTCCCCGCGCCAGCCTGACCTCGGCCTCGGCTTCCGATACCCGGTTCAGATTGGAAAGCAGTCCGGCCAGCGCCTGATGCGCGATCGCGAACCCGGGATTGAGCCTTGCCGCGGTCCGGAACTGTTGCTCCGCGCCACTCCAGTCGAAGTACTTCTGCTGTCGCAGTAAACCCATGGCAAGGTGTGCTTCCGGCAGCGTGTCGTCCAGCGCCAGCGCCCGCGCCGCGGAAGCTTCGGCCTGGCGTAATAACGAGTCGGCGGGAAAGCCATGGTGCGCCGAAAGCATAGCTTGCGCGAAGGACAACTGGGCAAACGCCAGAGCGAACCCCGGGTCCAGTTGCGTTGCCTCGGTGAGCAATCCCACGCCGGTCTGAAGGCCCGCGGGCATTCGCGTAGCCGCCAGTTGGATGCCCAGCAGGTATTTATCGTAGGCGGCGGCGTTCGCCGTGGGCTGGCCGCGCAAATGTACCAACTGAGCCGGCGCCAGTGCGATGGGCAGCGCGCCGGCCACCGCCATCACCACGTCTTCGCGGAGCGCCAGGCTTTGCCCCGCGCCGCGGCGAAACTCGTCCTTCCAGGCCGTCTTCCCCGTCTTGCCGGATACGGCCTCCACGCCCATCGCCACCGTATTGCCGTTGAGTTCCACGGTTCCGCGCAAAACGTAATCCACACCCAGACGCCGCGCGATCTCCACCGGATTCTCGATCGATCCCCGATACCGGGTTGTAGAGGACAGGGCCGTGACTTTCAATCCGGGGACGGAACTGAGCACCCGGATCAGTTCGCTGGGGATCGACTCGGCGAGAAACTGCACGCTGTGCCCGGGGCTGCGGTCTTCAAAAGGAAGGATCGCCAGTCCGGTCACGCCCACGGGGTGCAGCCGATCCCATGTGTAATACGCGGCAACCGGGGCTGCCACCAGGGCCACCAGCGCGGCCCTTCGCGTGAGGCGTCCGGTGCGGTTCAGCAGGTGGTCCACTGCGGCGGATACTTCCCCCGCCGAGCGAAAGCGCCGGGCGGGATCGTTGTCCAGGCAGCGCGCCACCAGTTTGCCCCATTCGCCGCGCTGCAGTGCGCCCGGCAATACCTTGCTTCGGTTGGGGTCGGATACGCCGGTCAGATCCGACAAGCGGTGCGGCAGGCGTTGTCCGGTCAGAACTTCCACGGCCAGCACGCCCAGGGCGTAGACGTCGGTGGCAAAGGAGGGCGGCGCGCCGTTGAATAACTCGGGCGCCATGTAGTCGGGAGTTCCGCCGCCCACGTGGCCGGTGGAACGCGCCGCCGCCCGGGCCAGGCCAAAGTCCGTCACCACCGGGCGCGAGCCTTTTTCATTCTTTACCAGAATCACGTTGGAAAGCTTGATATCGCAATGCAGGATGCCCGCCTGATGCGCCGCCGCAACTGCCTGGGCGATTTGCAGGAAGAGCCGTGCCGCATCGTCCTGCACCACGGCTTTCCGCTGGCGGATCGCGTTCGAGAGGTTCTCGCCCTCCAGCAGTTCCATCGTCAGGAACATCCCGCCGTTGCGGGGGGCGTCATGCAGTTCGTGAACGCGGCAAACTCCCGGATGCGTGACGGAGCGCGCGGCCAGCACTTCGGCCCGGAAGGCCTCGCGATTGCGTGCGTCGTGAACCAGTTTTGCCGAAATCGTTTTCAGCGCGATGCGGGCGCCCGATGCGAGCGTGTCCTCGGCTTCGAAGACCTCGCCCATGCCGCCCGCGCCCAGCATGCGGATAATGCGGAACCGCCCCGCCAGCAGGTCGCCGGCCGCGTAAACGGGCATGGCCGCCGTTCTGCCCAGGGGACCGACCCGGGTCAGCGTCCGCGTAGCCTCGCCATCGCCGGGGGAATCGCTGTGGTAACCGGGGCGTAGTTCATGCAGCGGCAAAGGCGAATCCAGAAAGCCGGAGGCCAGTTCGTCGCTGGCGAGCAGGCTCATGACTTCTTTTTCCAGGAAGACATCGCCTTTGGCGGCGTTCCGGACGAAGGTCGGTCTTCGCGCGGGCTCCAGTTCCATGGCTTCGCTGAAAACCGCTCCGATGCGCTGCCAGTCGACGGGGGTGATTAATGCGTCCATTTAAGTAACACCAAATTCGGGGCTGGTCCGGACCGAGAGCCAATGCAGGCTCTCCTCTCCGAGGGGTCCGGACCAGGGGCGGACCACAACTGCTCGGCTGTAAACCGCCTTCACATTGTTAAGCGCAGGGACCGGAAAAAACAGGCCAAACAAAATCTATACGCGGGACGCCTCAGGCCTGCGGCGTCGCACGCGCCTCCGTACCGGTGAGCGCGCGATGCAGCCAGGCCCGGGAGATACGCCATTCGCGCCGCACCGTCCGTATGGAAACGCCCAGGACTTCCGCGATCTCCTCCTCGCTCATGCCGGCGAAGAAACGCATCTCGACGATCTGGCTTTGGCGCGGGTCCATGGCGGCCAGGCTGTCGAGTGCGCGATCCAGGTGGATGATCTCTTCCGCCTTGTCTTCGGTAAACGCAAAGACGCCATCGAGGTCGGTCTTCTTCATGCCGCCGCCGCGCTTGTCGCTCTGGGACGCGCGGGCGTGATCGATGAGGATGCGGCGCATGGCGCCGGCGGCGATAGCGAAGAAGTGCGTGCGGTCTTTCATCGGCGGAACGCCGTCGCCCAGCAGACGCAGGTAAACCTCGTTCACGAGGGCGGTGGGCTGCAGCGTATGGTCGGAGCGTTCGCGCCGCATGTACTTCGTCGCCATGCGATGGAGTTCGTGCCGCACGAGTTCGAGGAGGCGCGCCTCGGCGGCGCGGTCCCCGCCGCGCAGTTCGTCGAGCATCTTCGTGATCTCTCCCGATTCCGGGGCCAGTTCCGGGGCCATGAACGCGTCTTCCAGTACGTCGATTATACAGGCATTGCGGAGAAGAATTGTAAGCTTGAGTGCGCCGGGCCGACAGGTTGCGGGATGCCTCAATTTTTTGGCCCGCCGGGCTGGGGAATGAGGTTGCGCGAGACGCCGCCGTGGTGAAGTCGGCGATGCCATTCGAAAATGGTACGTGGCATAATGAAATGGTATGACTCTCACGATTGATGGCGCCGGACGGTTAGTCTTGCCGAAGCGCACCCGCGACAGGCTCGGATTGCGTGCGGGCAGCACTCTTGAAATGCGTGAAACTGAGGAAGGCGTGGAGTTGAAACCCGCGCAACCGGAATCCTGCCTCGTCCGGAAGGGACGATTCCTTGTCTACACGGGCGAAGTGCCCCCTGGCTGGGACCCGGTTAAGGCCGTTCAGGAAGACCGCGAGGCACGGGACCGAAAGAATCTGGGATACTGACGCGGATGGCGAAATGGTATTTCGATACATCCGTACTAGTGGCGGCTGTGGTTGAAAGTCACGCGCACCACGCACCCGCCGTGGGCGTGCTTCAGGAATTCGCGCGGCTTAAGCACAGTGGGTACATGAGTTCCCACGGCTTGGCGGAGGTGTATTCAGTGCTCACGGGAACTCCGTTCAAGCCGCGTATTGGTCCGCGTATGGCGATAGACATCATCGATTCCCTCATCCTCCCCCAAATGACGCTCGTGCCGCTTGAAAGCGAAGAGTATCTTGAGGTGGTCCGCGGGGCCGCACGGGAAGGCTCGATCGGCGGGCGCATACACGATGCCATCCATATGCAATGCGCCGCGAAAATGAAGTGCGACAGAGTCTATACGTTCAATCTGCGCGATTTTCGCGCGGTAGCTCCGCCGAATATGGCCGAAAAGATTGCAGCGCCGTAAACCGGCGCGTACTGGCCAGGCGGATTCGACTATTTTTTCACAAGGCCCCATAATTTCTCTAACACCTGACCTCCCAACTGGGGGCAATTACCCGCTATTTTCAACCTTGAGATCTAACGCTGCCCTCGCGCACCGCCTCAGCGAGGGACAGCTGGCGCTCGTTGAAAGTCACTCCGCCGCTTGGGTTTCCGCTATCGGCCTACACAGATTTCTCAGTCACCGGAGCCACTTGCAAAACTCCAAAGCCGGCACTGTCCCCGCATAAACGGGTCTTCTTTGCGTCTTTCTGCGGGAATTGGCGCTCTCTGCGAGAAACTCCGGATAGCGCAACCTGAGGGAGCCTTGAACTCACTCGCAACCTACATTCCACAGCCCGCCAATCCCCATTTTCCGGTGCGGTGCAAGTCAGTCACAGCGAAATCAAAAATATTTTACGCTTGTTTTCAGTGCTTTACCGGGAAATTCTCCAAAAACCCACTTACCTCCATGCTTTCCTGAAGTCGGGGAGCCACATTTGGCAACCCGAAAGGAAAACACGAAAATGGCCACAGCCGCACAAATCGCAGCCAACCAGCGCAACGCACAGGCCTCCACTGGTCCCCGCACCGAGGAAGGCAAAGCAAACTCTTCCCTCAACGGCATCACCCTCGGTCTCTTCACCCGCCGCGACTTCATCCGCCCCGCGGAAGAATCCGACTACGCCAAGCTCCAGTCCGACCTTGAGCGCGAACTAGCCCCGGTCGGCGTCCTCGAAAACACTCTCGTGGAAGAGATCCGCCGCGCCACATGGCGACTCCGCCGCTGCGGCGAAGTCGAAGCAAATCTCCTGCTGCGCCTCAACGATAACCCGATTTACATCAACGACCCCATGGAAGCCTTCGACCGCAACGCCCACAGAATCCAGAACTCCGTCGACCGCGCCCGTTCCCAGGCCCACCGCCTGCTCCACAAAAGCACCGCCGAACTCCGCAAACTCCAAACCGAGCGCCGTCAAAATCCCGAAGCGCTGGCAACCCCAACCGAGCCAGCCGCCCAAGTCCTACACGGTGAAGATGCCCAATTGGGTTCGCATTGCAAAACGGTCAAAGCGCCGCCGACACCGGGCCGAAACTCCCAATGCCCCTGCGGCTCCGGCCAAAAATACAAACGCTGCTGCGCACGGCTGACTTGGGAGGCACCCCAACAGCGCGCCGCATAGCAAAAAAGCTGACGGCTGACCGCTGATAGCTGAAAGCTTCTCCGGGTTCGCATTGTAAAACGGTCAAAGCGCCGCCGACACCGGGCCGAAACGCCCAATGCCCCTGCGGTTCCGGCCAAAAATACAAGCGCTGCTGCGCACGATTAACCTGGGAACCACCCCAACAACGAGCCGCATAGTAAAAGGCTGACAGCTGATAGCTGAAGGCTGAAAGCTCCTCCGGGTTCGCATTGTAAAACGGTCAAAGCGCCGCCGACACCGGGCCGAAACTCCCAATGCCCCTGCGGTTCCGGCCAAAAATACAAGCGCTGCTGCGCACGGCTGACCTGGGAGGCACCCCAACAGCGCGCCGCATAGCAAAAAAGCTGATGACTGAAAACTGATAACTGAAAACTTCCCCGGGTTCGCATTGTAAAACCGAAAAGACGTCTGTCCCCTACGGCTGGTCGCGACGCATAACCAAAAAACTGAAAACTGACAACTGAAAACTGATAACTCACAACCCACAACGGTTTACTCTGGATAAAGGATGAAACGAAATCTCTGCTTCATGATCGCGTGCTGCTTCGGCGCCGCACTGCTTGCCGCGTCGGGCGGAACCTTCAGCGGCGCAGCCGCGCTCGAGTTCACCGCAAAGTCCGTCGCCTTCGGGCCGCGGCCCTCGGGCAGCGCTGCCAATACCAAACTGCGCGCGTACATTCATGCGCAACTGGCATCGTGTAAGTGCGAGGTTTCCTCCGATTCCTTCACCGCGCAGACACCCGATGGGCCGGTCGCCATGGAGAATATCATCGCGAAGTTTCCCGGCAAGTCGGGCCGCGCCATTGCAATCACCGGGCATTTCGATACCAAGAAGATGCCGGGTTTTGTAGGCGCGAACGACGGCGGGTCCTCCACCGGAATCCTGCTGGAAATGGCGGCGGTGCTTACCGGGCAGCCCCGCGTGGACGACATTTACCTCGTCTTCTTCGACGGTGAAGAAGCGGTCCGCGACTGGACCGCGACCGACAGCGTTTACGGCAGTCGCCACCTCGCGAAGAAGTGGACCGCCGATGGCACGAACCGCCGCCTCAAGGCGCTCATCAACGTCGATATGACGGGCGATAAGGATCTGGACGTGGTGTATGAAACGAACTCCGTTGCGTCGCTGCGGAAGCTGGTGTGGGACAGCGCGGACGCGATCGGCTACCGCTCGTCGTTCCTCCGTCAGCCGGCCGCCGTGGAGGACGATCATCTGCCTTTTCTCGAAGAAGGCGTGCGGGCGCTCGATCTGATCGATTTCAATTACGGCCCGCGCAACGCTTACTGGCATACCACGCAGGACACCATGGATAAGCTGGGCGCGCATAGTTTTGAGGTGATCGGCAACGTATTGATGCGCGTGATTCCGGAACTGGAAGCGGAAAAACAGTAGTGGCGGAATCCAATCTCGACGGAGTCGGCATTTTGAGAACCACAACGCTCGATGGCGTTGTGGTCGTCAATAAGCCGACGGGCTGGACTTCGCACGACGTAGTGGCGAAGATGCGCGGTATTGCGGGGACGAAGAGCGTGGGCCACTTGGGAACGCTGGATCCGATCGCCACCGGTGTGCTCCCTGTGATGGTGGGCCAAGCGACCCGGCTCGCGCGCTACTTCGATAAATCCGAAAAGGCCTATGAAGCGGTGGTGCGCTTCGGCTTTGCCACCACGACCTACGATCGCGAAGGCGAGCCGACCACGCCCGTGACCGAAGTCTGCGTAACGGCCGATCAGATCGAGGCATGTTTGGCACCGATGCGCGGCGATATCTCGCAAATGCCGCCGCCCGTCTCGGCGAAGAAGATTAATGGAGTGCCCGCTTACAAGCTGGCGCGAAAGAACCAACCGGTGAACCTGACTGCGGTACCGGTTTCGATTTACGAATTGACGTTGCTGTGGGTTGAAGGGGACCGGATCCGGATTCGGGTGCGTTGTTCGGCGGGGACTTATATCCGGTCGATCGCCCACGAGTTGGGAGTTGCGCTGGGTTGCGGAGCGCATGTGGTGGAGTTGCTGCGGACGGCTTCGGGCGCATTTGAACTGCGTCACGCGCATACGCTTGAAGACCTTCAGGCGCTGAAAGAAGAGGGGCGATTGCGCGAGGCGTTGCTGCCGATGGCGGAACTCTTGCCGCAATTCCCGCCCGCTTATATTGACGATGTAACGGCGCGCCAGGTGCGGCAGGGACGGGACTTCAGCGTCTCGGCCTTCCGTGCCCGGGCGGGATCGGAGTTTGTGAAGGCGCTGGGGCCGGACGGAGAGTTGGTCGCGATCGGAAAGATCGCGCTGCCGCATGTCTACCATCCGGTAGTGGTGTTCGGCGTCGGGAGTGAAGCGCCAATGTCGGGCCCCGCCGGCCCCGCGGCCCGATCCCACCGGCCAACGCCCGACCCGGAAGACTAGTTTCCGTTTCAGGACCGTGGCGCGTAACAGAAAATTCGGCCTCATTGTCTACACTGTCAGATTGGCTTGCTGATACAAGCCGGAGGATCTATGCCGTTACGCGCCACCGAACCACCACAATCCGACCCCACGCCGATCTTCGAGCACTTCCGCGCGGGCTTCGCGTCGAATCTCCTGATCGCAGCGGTAGCCCATTTTCGCCTGTTTGACGCCCTCTCCCAAGGTGCATTGACCTGGCCCGATCTGAGAGCCGCGCTGGGGCTGGAAGAGCGGCCGGCCATCGTGCTGACCACGGCGCTGCGCGCGATGGGGCTGGTGGTGCGGGATGCCGCCGGGTTGTTCACTCTGTCTCCGCTGGCCCTGGAACAACTCGCCCCGGGCGGCTACTTCAGCATCGCCGATTACCTTGGGTTGGCCGGCGAAGCTCCCGCCGTTCTCGAATTGGTGGACCGGTTGCGGAGCAATCGTCCGGCGAACAGCGTCGACAAAGATGCCGGCGCGGCCTTCATTTATAAGGAGGGCATGGAGTCGGCAATGGAGCATGAGGCGTCGGCTCGTCGGTTGACGCTGGCGCTGGCGGGGCGCGCGAAGAATGTCGCGCCCGTGCTTGCGGAACGGCTGTCGCCCTGTTCGGGCGTCTTGCTCGATGTGGGAGGCGGCACGGGAATCTATTCGATCGCGCTGGTGCAGAGGAACCCGGGGCTGCGGGCGATTGTGCTGGATCGGCCGGAGGTGTTGCGTGTGGCGAAGGAGTTTGTGGAGAGCTACGGCGTGGCGGACCGGGTGGAACTGCGCGAGGGCGATATGTTCACGGCTCAATATCCGGAGGCCGATTTCGTACTGTTGTCCAACATTCTGCACGATTGGGATGTTGAGGATTGTAAGGCGCTGGTTCGTAAGTCGGCCGAGTGTCTGAAGCCGGGGGGCCGCCTCTTAATTCATGATGTATTACTCAATGATTTATTGGATGGACCTCTTGCCGTCGCGTGTTACTCCGCACAGTTATTCACACTGACGGAAGGGCGGGCCTACAGCGGGGCGGAATATCGATCCTGGCTGGAGGAGGCAGGGTTAGAAACGGGCGATTTCGCACCAACTCTGGCCCATTGTTACGTTGTTTCGGCGCCGCCGCGTCGCTAGACGGGACATCGTCCGTTACACTGGTTTTTAGCCCTTTTTCCCTCGGAACCCATCTACTGTGTGGATCGTTAAACTTGCCTTACGCCGCCCTTATACCTTTGTGGTGATGGCGGTCCTGATTGCCGTACTCGGTGGCCTTTCCATCGTGACGATGCAAAAGGATATTTTTCCTTACATCGATATCCCGGTGGTAACCGTGCTTTGGTCTTACACGGGTATTTCGCCGGAGGAGATGAACAGCCGGATCGTCACGCCCTTCGAGCGCGGTATGTCGACCACGGTCAACGACATTGAGCACATCGAATCGTCGTCGTTCACCGGTGTGGCGATTGTCCGTGTTTATTTCCAGCCGAATGTGAAGATCGATCTGGCCATCGCTCAGATCACCGCGCTGAGCCAGCCGGTCCTCCGCATCATGCCTCCGGGGATTTTTCCTCCCGGAATTCTCAAGTACGACGCCTCGAGCGTGCCGATTCTGCAACTCGGTCTTTCCAGCAAGACGATGAGCGAGCAGGAGATTTTTAACTACGGGCAGAACTTCCTGCGTACCCAGCTTGCGAGCATACAGGGTACTTCGATTCCCTCGCCTTACGGCGGTAAGTCCGCACAGGTGATGGTCGATCTGGATCCGAAGGCGATGTTCGCGAACAACGTTTCGGCCACCGACGTTTCGAACGCGATCAACGCGCAGAACCTGATTCTGCCGGCGGGCGACGCAAAGATGGGCGATCGCGACTATTTCATTCGCCTGAACAGCAGCCCGACCACGATTCAGGGTCTGAACGATTTGCCGCTCAAGGTAGTGAACGGGTCGGTCAAATATATTCGCGACGTGGCCCAGGTGCGCGACGGATATTCCGTGCAGACCAATATTGTGCGCGAGAACGGACGACGCTCGGCGCTGGTCACGGTGCTGAAGAACGGGCAGGCTTCCACACTGGACATCGTGAAGGCGGTGAAGAAACTGCTGCCCACGATTCTGGCGGGGCTTCCGGCCGGGCTGGAGGTCAAGCCTCTGTTCGATCAGAGCCTGTTTGTGGAGGCCGCGATTATGGGCGTGGCGCGGGAAGCGCTGATTGCAGCGGGCCTGACCGCCCTGATGATTCTGCTGTTTCTGGGCAGTTGGCGCAGCACGCTGATTGTCTGCACCTCGATCCCGCTGGCGATTCTGACCTCCTGCATCGTGCTTTGGTCCATGGGCCATACGATCAACGCGATGACGCTGGGTGGCATGGCTCTGGCCGTTGGCATTCTGGTGGACGACGCGACGGTGGAAATCGAAAACGTCCACCGCAATATGGGGATGGCCAAGCCGCTGACGCGCGCGATTCTGGATGGCGCCCAGCAGATCGCTTTGCCCGCGTTTGTTTCGACGCTGGCGATCTGCATCGTGTTCGTGCCCGTGCTGTTGCTCACCGGTCCGGCGAAGTATCTGTTTACGCCGCTCGCGCTGGCGGTTGTCTTCGCAATGATGATGTCTTACTTCCTGTCGCGCACCATTGTGCCGACCATGATGCACTTCATGCTGCGACCGGAAGTGGACATTTATGCCCGCGGCGAAGAAGGCCTCGCGCACGCCAAGGGCCTGATCTGGAAGGTCCATCATCTTTTCAATATCCGGTTTGAGCGCATGCGCGCGAAATACGAAAAGGCGCTCGGCTGGTGCCTGCACCATCGCGCGCGGGTATCGATCGTTTACGGGATTTTCGTAGGCGCCTCGCTGTTGCTGATATCCGTTGTCGGCACCGACTTCTTTCCCACCATCGATTCCGGTCAGATGCGGTTGCACGTACGCGCGCCGGAGGGTTTGCGGATCGAGGAGACCGAACAGGTCTTCGCGCGGGTGGAGGACGCGATTCGGGGCGAGTTGCCGCCGGGCGCACTCTCCGAAATCATCGATAATATCGGTCTTCCGAACGGTTTCAGTCTGGCCTTCGGGGATTCGGCGACGATCGGGAGCAGTGACGGGGAGATCCTGCTGTCTCTGAACCCGGAGAACCACCTTGCGGTTGCGGAGGTGCAGCGTGAGTTGCGCAAAGCCCTGCACGAGAAGTTTCCCGATGAGGTGTTTTTCTTTCAGGCCGCTAACATTACCAATCAGATTCTGAATTTCGGTATCCCCGCTCCGATTGACGTCCAGATCACGGGGCGCGACGAGAAGGCGGCTTTCAAAGTTGCGCAGTTGCTGGAGCCGCGCCTCAAAGTGATTCCCGGCGCGGTTGACGTTCACATCCGGCAGGAGACGAATACTCCCGCGATCGACATGAACGTCGACCGGGACAAGGCCGCACAGGCGGGAATGACGCAGCAGAATGTGGCCAACAGTATGTTGATTTCGCTGAGCGGCAGCGGACAGATTGCGCCGGCTCAGTGGCTGAATCCCGTGAATGGCGTCAGTTATTCGGTGGGCGTGCAGACGCCGCAATCGCGCATGGGTACGCTCGATGCATTGCGCGAAACTCCGATCAACTCTCCGACGGGCAACCAGCAGCCGCAATTGCTGGAGAACCTGCTCAGCGGTACCCGCCGCACCGTCACCTCGGGCATGTTGAACCATTACAACGTCCAGCCGGTTTTCGACATATACGCCAATACGGACCGGCGCGATCTGGGCGGGGTTGCCCGCGACATTCAGAAGGTTCTGGACGATACACGGAAAGACGTTCCGAAAGGACTTGTTGTGACTCTGCGAGGGCAGGTGGAGACCATGATCTCGTCGTTTGAGCGACTGAGCCTGGGCCTTGTATTTGCGGTTCTGCTGGTCTACCTGCTGATGGTTGTGAACTTCCAGTCGTGGCTGGATCCGTTTATTATTCTGACCGCTCTGCCCGGAGCGTTCGCGGGCATTCTGTGGATGCTGTACATCACGCAGACCACGATCAGCGTCCCGTCCCTGATGGGAGCCATTATGGCGGTGGGTGTGGCCACCGCCAACAGTATCCTTATGGTGACGTTTGCGAACGACGAACGGGCGGAAGGCAAGGATCACATTGAAGCTGCGCTTTCGGCGGGTGCCACACGCATTCGGCCGGTGCTGATGACGGCGCTGGCGATGATTGTCGGCATGTTGCCCATGGCGCTGGGCATGGGAGAAGGCGGCGAGCAAAATGCGCCTCTGGGTCGCGCCGTGATCGGCGGCCTGCTGTTCGCGACGTTCAGTACTCTGTTTTTCGTCCCGATGGTATACAGCTTTCTGCGGGTGAAGCCTCCGGTCAATCAGGATCGGCAGATTGAAGAGGAGTCCCATCAGAGGCTGACTCTGGACGACTCCGAAATGGCTTGATGAGGTTACGGATTTCAATGAAAAGAGCGAGTAACGGGCAATGAGCGACGCATCGAACGACGCATCGAACAAAGCATCGGACAACCCCGGCGAAACGCACGGGCATCATATTTCACGTGGCAAGGTGATGCTCATTGCGTTCGCGCTGGTCGTGATTGTGGTGGGAGCATGGCTGGCAGGGTACGTGCCGCGGCGTAACCAGGAGAATGCGGCCGTTGCCGCCGCGAACGACGTGAAGACCGAGATTCCTCCCGTGTCCACAACTGTGGTGCGGCAAGCGGCGGCCGATGTGGATTTGGTTTTGCCGGGCAGCGTTTCTGCGCTGGAAGAGGCCTCCATTTACGCGCGTGCAACGGGATATGTGCGCAAGCGCTACGTGGACATTGGCGACCATGTGAAGGAAGGTCAGTTGCTGGCCGAACTGGATGCGCCGGACCTGGATCAGCAGGTGGCTGCGGCGCGCGCGGCGGTGGGGCAGGCGAAACAACAGTTGGGCATGACGCGGGCTTCGCTGATCCAGGCTGAAGCTCAACGCGACCTTGCGAAGGCGACCCTGATCCGATACGTGGGATTAGTAAAAGACGGTGCGGTGGCGCAGCAGGATTACGAGACGCAGGTATCGAATTCAAAGACGGCGGACGCGCTGGTGGTGGCGCAGCAGGCGAACGTCAACGGAAGCCAGGATAACGTGAATGCCGCTCAGGCCAACCTGGATCGAGTGATCGCACTGCAGGAGTTTAAGAATGTGCGCGCGCCGTTTGCGGGTGTGGTGACCGTGCGCAACGTGGATGTCGGTTATCTGATTTCCTCGAATGGAGGGGGGCAGGGTAATTCGCCGGCCACACAGTCGGGCGCAACGCCCGCGGCCCCCTCCTTTGGGAACGAAATGTTCCGCGTGGCGCAGTTGGGTACGCTGCGGATCTTCGTCGGGGTGCCGCAGGCGGTCGCGAGCGTGATGCACCCGGGGATGCCCGCGACGGTGACGTTTGCCGACCGGCCTGGCAAGGAGTATCAGGCCAAAGTGACGCGCACGGCCGGAACTCTGGACCCCTCCGCGCGTACGTTGCTCACGGAAGTGCAGATGCCGAACGGCGATGCAAAGCTGTTTCCGGGGATGTACGCCAGCGTTCATTTCCGCAATCATCGGGATTCGCCTCCGCTGCTCGTCCGCGGCGATGCGCTGATTACGAGCGCTGCGGGTATTCAGGTGGCATTGCTCAGCGATGCGCAGCAGGGCAGGGGATTGAAGACCGTCCATCTGACTCCCGTGCAGCCCGGAAAAGATTATGGTGCGGATATGGAGATCCTGGGCGGCCTGAAGGTGGGGGATACGGTGGTCATCAACCCGAGCGACGAAGTGCGTGAAGGTGTGGTGGTGAAGCCGTATGCGGGCCAAACCGGGGCGGCGGGCGGTTCAGGGCGGGCGGGTCGATAGAAGGCTGTCTGCGGTCGGCATTCAGTGCTCAGCCAGAATGACGGTGACAAGCTCAGCGCCGCTGCCGATTGCCGATAGCTCACGGGGATTTCAAGCCAGACCCCTGGTTGGACTCTTGCCGGAACCGGGCGTATAGAATAAAGCGGATGTTGAAACTTGGTATAGTCCGATGGCGCGGCAAATGCTCACGCCACCCGATGTTCGATCCGTTCGATGGCGGGCGAGGGGCGGTGCGCGGCGGCTGTGAGCGCTGTCTGCTGCTGGTGGAGATTTGCGAGATGCATCAGAAGATGATGGCGCTGATGCGGACTTTCGCGCCGCCTCCGGATAAGAAGAAAAAGGCGGCGGCGATATCGTCGCTGCAGATTGGGTTGTTTGAGGAAGAGTGAGCGCTCGGGCCTGCGAGCGGACCGGTGTTCAGGCAGCAGCGCTAAGATGGATGAAGTGAAAGCACGCGTCTACGTAACCTTCAAACAATCCGTACTCGATCCTCAGGGACAGACCATCCGAGCCGCGCTAAACGGACTCGGGCACAAGGGAATCGAAGATGTCCGGCAGGGCAAGTTCTTTGAGATCACGCTCGACGACGGCGAAGATCTGGATGCCATTGCGCGCGACGTCCTCAGCAATCCGGTGATTGAAGATTACCGCATCGAAAAGCTGAGTTGAGCGTCGGGTTCCGTCCACATCTCAATTGCGCGCGGTAACGGCACGATGAACGCCACCAGTGCAGCAAAGATTAGAGGGCCGTCTGTCAGGG
>Ga0302320_10010371_pt1 | contig 19853 bp, 16 predicted proteins | sample Bog_T0_3_FD_202130 | JGI IMG/M metagenome (GOLD analysis project Ga0302320, IMG submission 202130) | Peat permafrost microbial communities from Stordalen Mire near Abisko, Sweden - Bog_T0_3 | ecosystem: Environmental > Terrestrial > Soil > Wetlands > Peat | place: Sweden: Abisko, Stordalen Mire... | reverse complement strand
GCCTCGGCGTCGAATCGACCTTGAGCGATTCCATCGTGGCGGGCTTACGCCTGTCGACCGGAAACACGTCCGATTTGGTATCGCCGACGCAGACCTTGGACGGGACGCCGCCGTATTCATTCGGAATAGACAATTTCTATCTGCGGCTCGACGAACGCAATGACCAGAAATTTCCGTGGCTTTCAGCGATCATAGGAAAATACAACGACCCATGGTTTGCCCCCACGGATCTCATCTTTCACAAGCAATTGACATTCAATGGCCTCGCGGTCACGAGCCGACTTGGATTTGGCGATGGCAGCGCCGATCAGTCCCATCTATTCTTGACCTTGGGGGCCATGCCCATCGACGAGGTGGAGCTATCGGCGCGCGACAAATGGCTCTACGGCGCCCAACTCGGCACGAAGCTGCGCATCGGCGACTCGCAAACCCTTCGATTCGCGGCGGCGCTCTACGACTACCTGAACGTCGAGGGTCGCGAAAACGCACTCAACAGCGACGCGCTCGACTATACGGCGCCTCAATTCTTTCGGAGCGGCAACAGTCTCTTTAATATCCGCAACGAAACGAACGAGACCAACCAATTATTCGCGCTCGCGTCCAAATTCCGGCTCGTCAATCTGGCGGCGACCTACAATATTCCGTTCGGATCGTACGCACTGAGCATCACAGCGGACGCCGTCAAGAACGTCGGCTTCAACGAAGCTGAGATTCTCGCTCGCACAGGCCTAGAGATCGCTCCGCGGGTCAAGGGCTATCAAGGTGAGGTTGCGTTTGGGAATCCGACGGTTGTGACCGCCGGGGCTTGGCGCGGTGTGATCGGTTATCGCTTCCTGGAACGCGACGCCGTCATCGATGCCTACACCGACTCGGACTTTCATTACGGTGGCACGGACGCGAAGGGGTACTACCTGCTGGTCGACGTCGGCCTCGCCGACCGAGTCTGGATGCGATTGCGATACATGAGCTCGAACGCCATCGACGGGCCAACCTATCAAGTCGATACCGCGCAGGCCGATTTAAATACTCGTTTCTAAGGGTGGAAGTGAATGCAAAGGCCCTCATTTCGGTTCTCGTTGGCGGCATTTGTGGGCTGCTGTGGAGTCGCCCTGCCGGTGTGCGCTCAGGTTGAGCGGACCGGCGGCGGGGAAGCGCAAAAAATGATGCAGCAGTATCAGCAACTCGCGGCCGAAAAGACCTCTTTACAAACGCAGCTGGCGCAAATGAAAAAAGATTTCGATGCCGCGCATGCGGATCTGGCGGCGCTCAAAAGGGAGCGCGACGGACTAAAGGCGGCTTCGGGAGCCGCGAATGCGGCGATCGTGCGCGCCAACGGTGAAAAGCAGACCGCGGAGCAAAGCCTCGAGCAATCGAAACAGCGTTTGGCCGAACTCATCGCCAAATTCCGCGACATGGCGCAGAACCTCAAGACGGTGGAGCAATCCCGCACGGAATTGCTAAAGAGCCTGAACGAGCGTAGTGCTGCGTACGATGCTTGTGCGATCGACAATGAGCAGTTGTACGGACTCGGTCGAGAGGTTCTCGATCGCTACGAACACGTCGGATTAGGGACCAAGATCGCCACGATTGAGCCCTTCACCAAAATCGCTCGCACCCGGATCGAAAACCTGGCGACGGAGTATCGGGCAAGGGCGGATGAGTTACGGATCAAAAAAGCCGTCCCGTGACATTCGAGTGCGTGACTCGCACGCTTAGCGCCCGGTTCGAGGCGCTCGCGTCGAGGTTACCGGCGCGATTTGCGCGCGGTCACGCGTCGTAACTCATCGTCGACAATCTCGCTGACTTCATCGAAAGAAAGCGCCCCGCTCATGAAGCGGCCATTGATGAAGCTGATTGGAGTCGAACCGAGGCCAAGTTGCTCGCCAGTTTCGCCGTCGGTCTGAACGGCGGAAACACCCTCGCCGCCGTCGAGGCATTTATTGAATGCCGCTGAATCCAGACCGAGCCGCTTTGCCTTTTCCTTCAGAGCGCCGACGCTCAGCGCATTCTGTTCCGCGAACATAACGTCATGCATTTCCCAAAACTTGCCTTGAAGCTTCGCGCAAACGCCGGCCTCCGCCGCCTTCTCTGCATTAGGGTGAATGCTGCGCAGTGGATAGTTACGGAAGACGAGTCGCACCTGTTTTGGGTAAGCAGCGAGGACGCGCTGTAACTCCGGCGTGAATCGACCGCAAAACGGGCACTCGAAATCGGAGAATTCCACGATCGTGACCGGGGCGGCGTCCGGGCCGCGCCTGGGACCGATTGGGTCGACTTGCTCGCGCAGCGGTTCCCAAGTGACGAAGGCGGCGTACTGGCGGCGTAGTCCGTCGATGAATTGACGGCGCGCAGCCTTTGCGGCCTCATTGTCGAGATACTGTCTGAGTTGTGGGGCGACCGTCTCGAAGGGTTGTCCGATTTGCACGCTTTGTGAGTCGTAAAAGGCGTGCATCTGGGGGTCGGTGACGGGATCCGGCTTTACGGTCTGCAGCAGTGCCTCCGGCGTAGTGTTCTTCGCGCCGGCCTCCAGGCTCAATACTCTGTCGCCCAGGGATTTGTTGAACTCCGCCTCCAAAAAGGCCGATCTCGCCCGGGCGTCGTTCAAAGCGAGGTCGCGCAGCTTCGCGTCATATTGCTTCTGCATCGCGGTCAACTTCGCCTGTATCGGCTCCGACACTTGCGCGAATAGCACCGTCGCCTTTCCGATTTGGAGCACGGGTAGGTCGTCCGTCGGATGCAGGGAATCGGCGCCGGCGCCGCCCGCGAATCCCGCGGCGACCAGCGAAACCAGAAGGGAGGAGACGACGATACGACCAGGACGTGGACTCATGGGGACCGGCGGTGCACTGCTCAAGGGCGCGGAACATTAGCAACCCGACATGACACGCTGATGAAGCCGTTCGCGGAGGCACAAGACCGCACAACGTTCCGACTCAATCTCGCGGCGTGACCACGCGGCGAAGACCGTCATTGCGCATCGCGCTCATCCCATGCGATCGGGCTTTTTCTGCCCGCGATTACGTAAGGCAGATTACATCCAGCGTCGAAGCGCGCCTTCCCTACCACGTACGCAAACTCCTTCGAGTTCGCAGGAAAAATCACCGCCAAGTGCCTGTATTTACAAACTCATTTGTAATCTTAATTTTTTTATAACGCTGTACAAGCCGGTATTGGTTCATGTGATATTCGTCACATAAGCGCCATTCGCATGAAACACTTCTGACTTAGCATTAGGACCAATAGGGACTACAACAAGCTTCAGGCTCAGGAGTGGCGGTGGTCGATCAGCGAAAACAGGCGGTCTCGATTCGGCTCGGGGAGAGCGACATTCGGCACATCAAGCGCATTGCAGAGCGCTTGGGCGTACGCGACTCGGACATCATTCGGTTTGCGCTCAAGGCGACCTTGAATCGCATTGCCCCGCTCTGTGATCCCGCGATCCGCGGTCGCAATCTCGTCCCCGTGCTCGTGGAATCCGGGGACGAGCTGATCCGCTACTTCGAGCTCGACGCGTTTCGCTTGGAATCCATCATCAATGAGGGGGTCGACGAGGGTCGGCAGGTGGACCGCGACGACATCGCCCTACTCGCGATGAGCGGGCTGCGCGAAGAGTACCTCGTGATACGGATCAAGGAGGGCAACGGCGCATCACCGGATACGGCAAGTCCGGCTCGCTCGCTGCGCGGCTATCTCTACGATAAATATGTTTATCGCATCGCCAATCACCAATCGGCGAGCGCCGGCCACAACGGCGCCGACAACGGCCCGCCGCCGGAAGCCAACGTACGCGTCCTGCTGCGGCAGCCCGTTGCATGAGCGGTGCAATGCGATTTCCTACCCAGCAATCAACATTGAGAAAGGGGAATTCCTTGCCCTCCCGATGCCATAGTGCCGCGCTCGCGCTGTGCCTAACTGCGGCGCTTGCGCCGATTTCCTACGCAAGTGCGGATTCCGTGCTTTACGACAGCGCCGGCTTCATCCAGGGGCAACAGTCCTTCGTGCAGTCTTTCGACATAACGACGCAGGGAACCCTGACCGTGACGCTGTCGAGTATTCCTTGGATGGATGCGATTTCTGGTCTGAACGCCTTTCTGACGACGTCTTCCGGGCTCGTGGGACCGGCGTCGATGACTTCCGGCAGCGAAACGATCGACGTTCAGCCGGGCATGATTTACGCGCATTGGTTCGGTGATGCCAACGGGGCCTACGGCGCGGGTGTGTACGGACTAAAAATCATGTTCGAAGCCGGCGGCGGAGGCGGCACGACAGTCGCGCTGCCGACGTCCTTGGTCCTCATGCTGTCGGGCTTGGGGCTGCTCTTTGGTTGGCGGCGACGAGAGGACCTTCGCTTTCGCACCGTGGCGCAGAGCTGAGTGGGAGAACTGCAATGATTGTATTCGCGTGTGTTTGTATCGGTGTGTGTGTGTTCGAGTGTGTTTGTGTGTGCCTCAGTGTGTGTGTTTCTGAGTGTGTGTGAACGGGTCCGGCGGGTGTGTGCCGCTTGACCTGAGTGTGTGTGGGTCCGGGTGAAGTAGTGTGCGCCTTGGCCCGAAGTGGTTTGCGGGGTCCCGCAAGGGTCCCCGCACCCTTTCCTTTTTTGTTCGCGCCATACGAACCACTGACAATCGGATGACATAAGCACTCGAAAAGTGCTTCCCTGCAATGAAACTCTCATAAACGCCCTCTAGACTTCGCGGTCCAAGACCTATTCCTCGCGTGAACCGTGTTGCCGTCCAGACTCAAATTGCGCGCTTTGCTCGTTCTCCTGCTCGGCGTCTGTGCCCTGGCATGGAACCCGGGTCAAGCCGTGGCGGGGGACGAAGAAAACGGTGCATCTGCAGCGATACGCGACAATCCCGCCAACGATCTCGGCACGCTGCCCGCCGGTTACAATTTGCGGCCTGGCGACATCGTGCAGATCTCCGTTTGGAAGGAAACCGACCTGCAATCGGACGTACTCATCCGACCCGACGGGGGAATGACCTTCCCGCTGGCCGGTGAGGTGCAAGCCGCCGGACACACGGTTGCGGAACTGACCGCGGTATTGGAAACCAGGATCCATAGGTACATCCCGGACGCTGTCGTGACGGTGACCGTCAAGGCGATCGCCGGCAATCGGGTGTATGTCGTCGGCAAAGTGAACCGCCCCGGCGATTTCCCGCTCATGGGTCCGCTCGATGTGATGCAGGCGCTCACTCTTGCGGGCGGGGCTACGGCATTTGCCGACCTCAATTCGATCAGAGTCCTGCGCCGCGAAGGCGAGCATCAGATCGCGATCAAGTTTCGGTACGGCGACATCGCCAAAGGGCACCGGCTCGACCAGAACATCCTTCTGAAAAACGGTGACACCGTTGTCGTCCCATGACACCGAGTGTGTCGAGGCTCTTTTGCCCTTGGATCGTGGCAATGCTCCACGCTAGCCGGGCCACAGCGGGAGTTTGGGGAATGGACCCGGTGCTCGGGTTTGCGGCCGACTATTCGACGAATCCGGTTTTGCTCGCCATTCCCGATACTGCCCAGGCCGATGCGGCTGTGCTCATCGACGATCCGACAACCTACAACGCGGACAATGAAAGGCTCACGCTCGAGCCGAGTTTTCGCCTCAGCAATCGATCCGGTTATTCCTCCGTGACATCGGACTACGAACACTTTCTCGTCAAGAATGAGTTGGATACGCAGCGCAGTGTTTTCACCGCCGTCGGCGGAGTCGATCAGGATTCCAGTCTTTTTCATGACTTCTTGACGAACGGCTCGACTGGCGTGAAGCGCGATACTGCGCTCGCGGACCTGAATTGGGACCTGCATCTGACCGAACGATTCGAATTCGACGTGGATTTGAGCCCGAGTCGGGTTCGGTATGCCCAGGGGGCCACGATCGAGAATCTGGTCGACTACAAGAATATCGGGATTGCACCCAGCATCACGTGGTTGAGCGATGAGCGTACCAAGGTTTCCCTCTCGGCCGAGGTGGGGCGCTACAACTCGCTCAACGGCATGACCGAAAGTCGCAATGTCAATCTCCAGGCGGGATTCACGCGCCGGCTCAGCGAAATCTGGACTCTGTCGGTAACCGCAGGATTTTCGCGCGCGCTCAATCGGTCGTCGCTCGAAGAGGAATTCGTGGTGGAAACGCCGACTGGTCCCGCAATCGAGATCATCCCGGTCAATTTTGAATCCGCGCAGAACGGTGCGGTCTATCTCGTCAACGCAGTCCGGCAGGGCAGTCAGCTATCGCTCAACGCTTCCGCGTCGCGACAGCTTGCCCCGACGGGATTTGCGTTCTTGTCGCGCCAGGACACACTGGACTTGACCGCGAACTACCTGCTTTCCGATCGTTGGTCGATCGGCGGAGACGCGAAACGCGTGAAATACCAAAGTCCCGGGACCGGCGGTACGTCGACCGAAGTGGACGTCAGCTATCTGACGTTCAATGCCGACTGGAAATGGACCGAACACTGGACAGTCATCTTCGCGGCGTCGCATGTTGCCTCGAAGTATTCGTCGACCGCGTACAGCGCCAAATCGAACGAAATCACTCTGACGCTGTCGCGGCAATTCAATCACATCGCATTCGACTAGAAGCCGTTCCATGGACCAGCAATTTCAAAAACCCCGGATCGACCTCAGAGAAAAGTTGCTGAGTTATTGGCGCCGGCGCAACACGTTTTGGCTGGTCTTGGGGGTCTCGGTCGTGACCACCTTGCTGCTTGCGTTGCTGCTACCGTCGACCTATCGATCGACGGCAACGATCTTGATCGAGCAACAGGAAATTCCTCAAGAAATGGTGCGCTCAGTGATCACTTCGTACGCCGACCAACGGGTACAAGTGATCAGCCAACGCGTCATGACGACGCAAAATCTCCTTTCGCTCATCGATCGCTACGGCCTGTATCCCAAAATCCGGGAAAAGGAGCCACGCGAGGTTCTGCTTTCGACGATGCGCGACGACATCGGCATGAAGATGATCAGCGCCGACGTCATCGATCCGCGCAGCGGCCATCCGACGCAGGCGATCATTGCCTTTTCCGTCTCGTATCAAAGCCGGTCGCCCGAATTGGCACTCAAGGTCGCGAACGAACTCACGAGCCTCTACTTGAACGAGAACCTGGCGTCGAGAACTCAATCCACGCAGCAGACTTCGGCTTTCTTCAGCGAGGAGGCGACGCGCCAATCGGCCCGCATCGCCGAATTGGACAAGGCGCTGGCCGACTTCAAACAAAAACACCATGACGAGCTGCCCGAGCTGTCTCAGATGAACATGCAAGTCGCGGAACGAACCGAGCAGGATCTGCGCGATGCCGAGAATCGCGTGTCGGCGTTGGATTCCCAGCGCGTGTTGCTCCAGGCGCAGCTAGCGCAGATCAGTCCGAATACACAGGTTTACACGGACTCCGGCCAGCGCGTGTTCGGACCGGAGGATCGTTTGAAGGCGCTGAAATCGCAACTCGCGAGCTACAAGGCGAAGTACGGACCCGATCATCCCGACGTCATCAGCACTCAGCGCGAAGTCGACGGTCTCGCAAAGGAGGTCGCCAGCGAGGACGGTACATCCGACCGCCTGCGCCAGCTCTCCGAGGCCAAAGCCCAATTGGCGGGCGCCCTCATGAAGTACACGCCGGAACACCCGGACGTGATCCGCCTGAAGCGCGAAGTCGACGACTTGGAGAAAGCCGCTCAGTCGGACGCCGGCATGGGCCTCGCCGTGACGCAGCGCGCGCACGCCGACAATCCGGTTTATATTCAGGTCAAAGGGGAGCTCGACGCGCTCCTGGTCGACCGTGAAAATGCCGTCAAGAAGCGCGACGAACTGAAGGCGAAGCTCGACGAATACGAGAAGCGTCTGGCGCAATCCCCGGATGTCGAACGCCAATTTCGCGAACTCGCCCGCTCGCTCGATAGCGCGCAGTTCAAGTACCAGGAGGTGCTCTCGAAGCAAACCGAGGCACAGGTCTCGCAAAATCTCGAGACGGAGCGCAAGGGCGAGAAATTCACCTTGATCGAGCCCCCGCAGCCGCCGGAGAAGCCGATCAGCCCGAACCGGGTGCTGATCCTCGCGATCGGTTTGGTGCTCGCCGTGGCCGCGGGAATCGGCGCGGTCATTGCACGCGATTCCTTCGATGCCTCGGTGCGGGGTCCGAGCGACATCCGGCAGCTGCTCGAGATTCCGGCGCTCGCGTCCATCCCGATCATCAAGACCGACGACGATCGCCGGCGACACAAGCGCCTGATGCTCTACTCCTGGGGCGGCAGCTTCGGGGCACTGTTTCTGGCGACGATCACGGTGCACTTCTTCGTCAAGCCACTGGACGTCGTCTGGCTCTCGCTTCTGCGGCGTTTTGGAGTATAGGCGTGGATAGAATTCGCACCGCATTGGATCGCGCGCGCGTCGAGCGGGGCCACACCGGGGAAAACTTTCGGGCCGATCGTGGCGTGCAGCCGTCCACCGCCGAAATCGGCGTGGGTGCGAAGCCCGCGGCGAGTGCCGCACACGCGGCGCCTGCGCCCATCGTTTATACCAAGACACGGGTGTTCTCGCCATCGGCACGGACGCTTGAAGCCAATCGCATCATGAATCCGGCGTCGTCCGATCAAGGTGCGGCGGCATTCAGGATGCTGCGTACGCAAGTGTTGCAGCGCATGGACGCAAACGAGTGGCGATCGCTGGCGATTTTCAGCGCCACGCCCAAAGACGGCAAAACGACGACTGCGATCAATCTCGCCGTGAGTCTCGCCAATGACCGGCTGCACAGCGTGCTGCTGGTCGACTTCGATTTCAAACGGCCGACGCTTGCGGCACGAATCGGCTTGACCCCCGAGCTCGGCTCCGACGATGCGCTGTGCGGTAACGCCGGCATCGAGGACTCCCTTTATCATCCGCAAGGCTTCGATCGACTCGTCGTGATGCCCGCGCGCAACGCGCTGCTGAATTCCTCGGAGCTGCTCGCGGGTCCGCGCAGCCGGGAAATCGTGGCGGAGCTGCGCGCGCGATACCCCGAGCGCGTGATCCTATACGACCTGCCGCCGGTCCTCTCCGCCGACGATGCGCTCGCGTTTGCGCCGCTCGTGGACTGCGGTCTGGTCGTAGCTGCCGAGGGTAGAACACGGCGCAATGATCTGGTGCGCACGATCGAACTGCTGCACAAGACCCCTCTCGTCGGCACGGTGCTGAACCGCGCGAGCGAAGCTTCGGGCAGCTATTGAGCGCCGCCCATGTATGAGGAGCATTTCGGTTTCAAGCTAAAGCCGTTTGCCCTGACGCCGGACCCCGGTTTCCTGTACCGGTCGCGCCAGCACGCGATCGCACTCACGATGCTCGAATACGGCCTGGAGTCCCAAGCGTCGTTTTCCCTGCTTACCGGCGAAATCGGCTCCGGCAAGACCACGCTGGTTCGCAGCCTCCTCTCCCAATTGGGTGACCAGGTTGCGGTCGGACTCATCAGCCATACGCACCGGCGCTTTCGGTCGATCCACGGCTGGACTCTATCGGCGCTCGGTATTCCGGCCGACGAGCATTCCGAAATCGCTCAATATGAAGCCTTGGTCCTTTCCTGCGTTCGGGAATATGCCGAGGGCCGCCGCACCCTGCTGATCTTCGACGAGGCACAGAATTTATCGGTTGACGTGTTGGAAGAGTTGCGTTTGCTATCGAACATCAACTCGGAGAAAGACCTTATTCTGCAAATCCTTCTGGTGGGGCAACCGGAGTTGCGCGCGAAACTCGCCAGTCCGGAGCTGCGGCAATTCGCGCAACGGGTGTCCGTCGATTTCCACCTCAAGCCGCTCGAACGACATGAGACGCACGCGTATATCCATCACCGCCTTACCGTGGCTGGCGGCAGCACTTCGATTTTCCTGCCCGATGCGATCGAATTCGTCCACTCGCGCACGCTGGGGGTGCCGCGGCTCGTGAACCGGCTCTGCGACATGGCTCTGGTTTACGCATATGCTGAGGAACTCCAATCCGTCGATGCCGAATTGGTGGCGCAAGTGGAGCGCGAACGGTCGGACGCCTCGTCGCTCGCGGCACTTGCCGCGGAATCGCCCACTTCGGTCGGTCCCAAGAACGGCGGCGCGGCGTGACATCGAGTTCGTGCTGCGACTCACCCTCCTGTTGGCCTTGGTCCTCGCTGCCGCTATCGCCCGTGCGGACGGCTTGACCGCCGACCGACTCGGCGTCATCTACAATCGCAATGCGCCGTCCAGCGTCAGGATCGCACAATACTATGCGGTGCACCGACATGTACCCGCTGAAAATCTGATCGGTTTGGACGTTCCCGATCGCGCCGTCATCAATCGCGGTGAGCTCAAGCGCTTGCGCGAAGAGATGCTCGACAAACTGCCATCGCGCGTGCAATCTCTGCTGCTGGTCTGGACCCGCCCGTTTGCGGTGGAGTGCATGTCCGTGACCACGGCCTTCGCAGCCGGCTATCAGCCCGGATTTTGTGAGCCCGGCTGCGGCGAAACGACGACCAGCGAGATCTACAACACGAGGGGCTGGCTGCCGGACGATACGGTCGGCTGGCTTCCCGCCATGCTGCTGCCGAGTCAGGACGAAGCGCTTGCGCAAGCGGTCATCGATCGCGGCATCGATGCCGATGCCTCGCAGCCGGCGGGGACGGTTTATCTGGTCAGAACCCAGGACTCCAAGCGGAATGTCAGGGCGGAGGAGTATGCGGACGCGGAAGCGCTCGCGAAGGGGCGGCTCGCGGTTCGCGAGCTCGTGACGCCGATCATCCGCGCACCGCATGATGCGATCGTCTACTTCACCGGTATCGCCCGGGTTGCGGAGTTGCAAAAGATCGACTTTCTCCCGGGGGCGGCCGCCGATCACCTCACGTCCTTGGGCGGCGTGCTCGAGAACTCGATACAGATGCCTGCCACCGAATGGCTGCACCAAGGCGCGACCGGGTCATACGGGACCGTGTCAGAACCCTGCGCCCAACTCTCAAAGTTTCCGCATGCAGCGGTCTTTCTGAGCCATTACCTCAGAGGTGAAACCTTGCTTGAAGCGTATTGGAAGAGCGTCAAAATGCCCGGGCAGGGACTGTTCATCGGCGAACCGCTGGCGCGCCCATTCGCGCGGCGCACCGACCGATGAGTCTTGACCGATGAATCTCGAGCAATGAATCGGAAAGCGCGATGATAAACCGGGAATCGAGGCCGCGCTGCCCCCGGCGTGTGTTTGTCAACCGGTTTTTCGACCCTGACCAGTCCGCCACAAGTCAAATGCTGACCGATTTGGCGCGTGCTTTGGCCGCCCGAGGATTCGACGTGCACGTCGTCTGTTCGCGCCAACTCTACGATGACCCGGACGCCATGCTGCCGCCGCGCGAGACGTGCGCGGGAGTCGTCGTGCACCGCGTCGCAACGACGCGCTGTGGCCGAACTCGGTTGTTCGGGCGCGCCGTCGACTATGCCTCCTTCTATTTGTCCGCCATCTGGGCGCTGCTCGCGATCCTGCGCAGGGGCGACGTGCTGATCTGCAAGACGGATCCGCCGTTGATGTCCGTACCCGCTGCTTTCATCGCGGCATGGAGGCGCGCCGTGCTCGTCAATTGGCAGCAGGACGTGTTTCCCGAGGTGGCCTCGCACCTTGGCGCCAACCCACTGCCGCGCGCGCTCGATGACTTGTTGCGCAGAATGCGAGATTGGTCGCTCCGGCGGGCGAAGGTGAATGTGCTGATCGGCAGCCGAATGGTCGACTATTTCGCGGCGCGCGGCATTCCGCCCGCGAGTCTCCGCCTGATCGAGAACTGGGCGGACGCAATGGCGATCACGCCAAAGCCGGTCGCGGCGAGCAGCCTGCGAGCGCGGCTCGGACTCGCCGATAAGTTCATCGTCGGTTACTCCGGTAATCTGGGCCGGGCACACGAGTTCGAGACCTTGCTCGCCGCGGCGGAAGTTCTTGGTTCGGATCCGTCCATCGTCTTCGTGATGATCGGTGGCGGAGCCAAGATGGGACCGCTGCGGCTGGCCGTGGGCGAGCGGGGTTTGAGGAATTTTCGCTTCCTTCCGTATCAGCCCCGAGAGGATCTCGAGGACAGCCTCGCGGCGGCCGATGCACATCTCGTGAGCCTGCTGCCGGCCCTCGAAGGTTTGATCATGCCGAGCAAGCTCTACGGCATTTTGGCAGCCGGTCGAGCCGTGATCTTCATCGGCGACCCCGACGGCGACATCGCCCGGGTCATACGGGAAACAGAATGCGGCATCACCGTGGGCGTCCATGCGGGCACGGATCTTGCGCAGGGGATCAGGCTATTGCAATCCGCGCCCGGCAAGTGTGCGGCGATGGGTTTGCGCGCGCGGCAGAGTTTGGAGCAGCGCTATTCACTCGACTATGCGGTCGAGCGTTGGGTTAGCGTGCTCGAACCCGAGCCCCACCGCTGATGACTCAACGCAGGAGATTTTCGAATCTCGGGAGACTCCGAACGACACCGGCTTGCGCGGGCGTCGCGAGGCGATTGAGGCTGCCGATCGGCCGCTCGAGGCGCGCCAGGGCGATCGCGTACCCAAAAACATAAACGCTGCCGAGCAATGAGCCCTGCTTCCACGAGAGAATGAGTTCGAATACGAACAAGCCGCTCAATATCGCCAGGGCATTGCGCTTGTAGCCGGTGGGATCTTCCTGTTTGTTGATGCGGACGATGCTTCGTCCTGCAACGAAGAGAATCGCGAAATAGATCGCCGCGCCGACGATGCCTTCCTCGGCGATCACCTCGAGGCCGGTGATATGCGGATAGAAGCCGACCACTTTGAAGGCGCTCGAGTTGCCGAGTCCGAAGATAATGGAAAAAAAATGCGAAGATGACGCCTGCAACAGCGCGGCCGCGTTCGCCAGCCGTCCCGAGATGTCTTCGGTCGACTGCTTGCTGCCCCAGCGATCGGCGTCGAGCGTGATGAACGAGGAGGCCACATACCCTAAGCCCACGACTATCACGCCGGCGAGCAGCAGGGCCGCAATCGAACGGATGTCCCGGACGCGAAAGGCGATCGGCAATGCCACCGCGACTCCCGCCGCGGTCGCAATAAGTTGCCCTCGTGCACCGCTGCGCAGGATCACCGCGATCGAAATCGGGATGATGACGGTCGCCAGGACCCGCATTGCGATGCCGTTCGGCCGGCTGAACGACATCGCCGCAATGATCGCGACCGTCCCCGCCATGCTCGCCATCGCAAGGGGATTGGTCTCATATTCCTGGCTCACCTCACGCCCATAAAGTATGAGTCCGCGACCACCCCATTTCCCAAACGCGAGCGCGAGCACGCAAATCGCGGCGCCTACCAGCGCGGTCCAGGTGAACGCCGTCCGGGCGTCCCTGAAACTGCTGAATAGCAACGGGGCAAGGAGTGCAATGGTCAAAATGTACGGCCCCTGCGCCAGCCACTGATCAATAGCAGCGTCCAAATCCGGGGTCCATGCAAGCGATATGAACGCGTAGAGGAAAATCAGCAGAACGAGCTTCGTCGTTGCGGGGATTTCGCAAAATAGGCAAGAGCGCTTTTGAGAAGCGCGCAACAACCCGACCAAAGCGATCAAGAACACGGCGAAGTTGCTGAACTCTCGATGATCCGAGAAAAACTCCGTCGTGCTTTGTCCCCACTGCTTGAGTCCGTACAGGCACAGCACCGCTGCGACCCCCACGGTCGGACGCCACCACACGGCGATGATCATCGAAGTCAATATCAAGAAATATGTGACGAGACCTAACATCGGTCGGCGCTCATCGAAACGCCGAGCGACGACATCCGCCGCGGTGACCTCATAAGGGCAACCCCTTCCGGAGCCGTAACAGTTCACGATACTTGCAGTCGATCTGATATTCGTACATCGCCTGCAATGTCGCGTAGGTCAGGCCGGCACGGCCATCGAGAAATCCGCGCCGCCAGCCGAAGTAGTACAAGAACTTCAATAAAGGGCGGCACGGGAGCTGAAAAAATAAATCTTTCAGTGCCCGTCGCCGCTCGGTCGGGTCGCGCGACAGCACATGCCCGGATAGACGACCCGCCCGCTCGCGCACCTCCAGCAATTCGCGAGACTCAAAGTCCGAGTAATCGTTGTGTCGCGCTATCCAATGCGAAACGCCATGGCTGAAAGGATAGTGAAAGATATGTTCGTTCAGGGTACCAATTGGCCCATCGACCTTTGCAATTGGATTGACGAGTCGTTCGTAGCGAATCCTCTCCGGGCGAAACAAACGGACGAGCCATGTAGGATAGAGCTGAGCATGTTTGAGCCAGCGACCCATGAAGAAATCCTTCCGTCGTATTCGAAATGCGCTCTCGGCACAATCGGCTGTCGCGCGGCACAGGACTTCGTCGCGCAAAACCGTCGTGCAGCGCTCATCGGCGTCGAGATAAAGCACCCAGGGATTCTTGAATTGAATCGATCGCGTCGCCCAGTTTTGATGCGCTGACCAATTGTCGAATTCCCGCTTGACGACCCGCGCACAGCGCGATGCGGCGATTTCCGCCGTCGCGTCCGTGCTCAAAGAGTCGAGAACGACTATGTCGTCCGACCACGAAACACCATCCATGCAGGCACTGATGTTGATCTCTTCGTTGAGCGTCAAAATGAGAACGGAGACGGACATCCATCAACCCCAGGCTTTTGGCAGTTGCACACGGTACAGGCTAGGCATGTCATTTGTTTGACACAAAAACCCGGCGATCAAAAGGACATTGCCAATCTGTCATCTGTTTGAAACATTCGCTCATGACGAAGTGCATGGCTGTGCGACTCAAGCCCATAGTTCGAGGAATTCCTTGGTTGCGCGACTTGCGGGCAGCTATAATTTCGCTTCAGCAAGTAGTGCTCGCCGGAAGACTTTCAATGACGCGGACAAATTGGGAGCATGCCTGCGCGCTCTGCTTGTGCCTTGCCTCGGGCTTGCTTGCTGCCTGTGGCGGTGGAAGCGCCGGCAACGGCACCGCAGCGACGGTTTCAACCCACGCCAGCGTCACCGCGTCGTCCTCGAACATTGCTGCCAATACCGTACCCTGCAATAGCACCTCCGTTCCGGCACCCGCGACGCCGTGCCCGCTCTACACGATCTCGCCGGAGGCTTACGGTGCGGTGGGCGACGGCGTGACCAACGATACCGCGGCGATTCAGGCGGCAATCAATGCGGCGGCGAGTGCGGGCGGCGGCGTGGTTGCACTTCGGGCGGTGACTTATTACATTCCGGGCGGCCTCACCTTGGCGTCGGGCGCCCACATCCGCGGTCTCGGCTGCGATTACAGCGGGCCTCCGCAGTTCGGCGTCTATTCGAAGGGATCGAGATTGCTTGGAAACAACTCGAACCCAGGCGTGTCGTACGTTCCCAAGACCTACGCTTCGCAGCCCACCCTGACCCAGGCACTCGCCGAAGGCCTCTACAACGCCGGTGTCGAAAGTCTCTGCATCGACAGTACGACCTACGGCCTCGAGTTCGGCTCCTTGTTTAATTCGGGACTTCTTTACGGGAGCGACATTCAAGACGTTGCCGTCATGAACGCCTCGGTATGGGGTGTGTACTGCGAGAATTGCACCGAGTTCACGGGCGCCACGATATATAACTTTTTCCTCAAGAAAGGCGCGGTGGGGCAGATGTATTTCGGCGCCAGCCAGCGGAATTACGTCAACGGTAATTACGGACTTACGCACCTCTATGGAGACGGCGGCAGCTATGCGGGACAACGGGGCATCGTCTTCCAAGCCCGCGCCGGCAGCGGTCTCAACGATGTCAACGTGTTCGACATTCAGGTTTCGCAAATCGGATATACCGGCGGTATCGTCCAAGCAACGACTATGTCGAGCGGATCGCCCAATATCACGGTAACCAACGGAAGCTATTTCCCGGTCGATATGCCCGTTACAGTCTGCACGAGCGCCAATGGCAATGCCAATGGATTCGTTTGCAATCAGACCTATTTTGTCGTCTCGCAATCGGGAAACACGATCCAGATCGCACGCGCGCAGAGAGACGCGGCGATCACTCCAACTGCCGGAGTTGCCGCAAATATCATCACGTACGGCTGGCCGGCGATCGAGGTTTCCGCCTACCGTGCCGCCAACGACCCTCAAAGCGGCGGCATCCAGTCGCTCATTCAAGGCATGACGATGGACGGCGTCGACATCGAGGGGGTGGGCACGACTCTGTTCCTTGCGCAGCAAGCGCACCTGTCGCTGGGACTGAACTTCAACGGCGGCGCGGGACTGCAAGGGACGGCGTATGCTTCCGTGCTAACGGGCCGCTACATGGAAGGCGATTATCGATCGAACAATCCCGTCGTGGTCGATACGGACCAATTCTCGAATTCCTGGTACGTGGTCGGTGCCGAGCTTTCACCGACAGCCGGCTCGAACGGGGCCCCGCAATACCTGCCCCAAGGATTTTTCACCTACTCGACGGGATATCCGGCGATGAACATTGCGCCCGCCTCGACGCGGCCTACGCTCGTCAGCCAGAACCTATACAGCATTTCGCAGGGACCCAACCCCGGAACCTATCCCGGCATCGCGATGGGACAGAAGACCCAATCGGTCACCTTCAATGCTCCGTTCACACTCGGGTCCGCCTATACCGGCTCTCTGGTATTCGCCACCGATAATTCGAAAACCATCACGCTGCCGACGCTGGACGGCAACGTACCGCTCACCAATGCGAATACATGGGCCGGAACTCCATACGAGATCGTCAACGGTGGGAAAGGACTGATCACGATCGCAACCGCGCCAGGTCAGTATTTCAATCGTAATTCCGCCGTGGCAGTCGCCGGCGTCTCGACCATCGGGATTCTGCCCTACGCTACGCTCTCGCTTCGGGCGCACCACGATGGCGCCGTATCCTTCTGGGAGATCGTGAGCCTCTCGCCGTCGCTGTTCAACTTCAGCGCATCCGGAACGCCGTTGCCGAAGTGTAGCGCCGCACTCTCCGGTCAGAGCGCCAACGTGTCAGACGCTGCCGTCCCGACCTACAATGGTCCCTACACCGGCGGCGGAACGATCCAAGCGCCTGTCTACTGCAACGGCACGGTATGGACGACACACTGACGCAACTACGCGGCTGCCTGGGCAATGAGCACCATGCTCTTCCAGAGATACGGGATTCGACCCACGCCTGAAAACCCGATGACCCAGAAGCCGTTTTCTGCGAGCAACGCGGAGAGCGTCGCACGGCTCCAGAACTTGATGTGTCCACCGTGCCATAGCGGCGAGAAATGGGCGTCCCATTTGTCGAAAATCGACAGTACGAGATTCTTCAGGTACCCATGGTAAGGGGTCGTGATCACCAAGTAGCCGCCGGGCTTGAGCATCGCCCGCGCGTAATTCGGCAACAAATGCGGTGCGAACAGATGCTCGATGACCTCCGTGGAAACTACCGCGTCGAAAGGGCCCTCCTGCGCGAGCAGCGCTGCGGGGTCGTCCTGCACTCCGAAATTGTAGAATCGGATCTTCGGGTAGGAGGACTGCGCAATTGCGAAGCCTTGTTTGTCATATTCCACGCCGGCGACCTCAAAGCCCGAGGCTCTCATTTGCTCGCAGAGGGCACCATTTCCCGCACCGAGATCGAGCACACGATTCACGCCGAGACTCTTGAGCACTTCGAGAACGCGAGGCGCAACGTAGCCGCAACACAGCGGTTGGTCGGAGTCGTTCCAACCATAGTTGGTGACTAAATTTTCTTGCATTTTGAAGATCCTCGAATTCGATGTTACCGCGATGTCCAAACTGACGACGCGCGGGCGAGCAGAACCGCCTTGATCCGCTCCCCCAGTCTCCGAGAGAAATCCACGGCCCCGTCGTACAACAGGTGATTCGTGTCCATGAACCACTGATCCGGGTAGTCGGTCCGCGAAAAATCCAGGACAACGACGTTCGGCAGCGCGGCAAGGCTTTGCTTGAAGGCCGCAAATTCGGCGGCATTCTGAAAGCTCGTGAAGCACGAGGCATGCACCGGAGAATAAACCAGGAAGAACAGGCGCTCCGTGTGCGCCCGGATTTGCGCGATCAGTCGCTGGTCCTGTCCTTCGTCGGGGAAAAAGCCGTTCGTGCTGCGCAGCCTCTTTGTGACGGCATCGTCTAGCCGGGCCCGATCGAACGTCCAGTACCTTTCGTAGGTGAATCCCCGCTCGACCCGACGCATGACCTGCGCGCGATCGTTGACGAGCTCCTTCAGATAATAATCGTAATACCCGAAGTATCGGAGCCCCGGGACAAAGAAGCGCCAGACAATCGCATCGTTGCGTACGAGCATGCCTCGAATCCGTGAATCAAAGACAAATGGAATATAGGTCGCCGGATCGCCGATATCGTGATCGGCCTCGGGTTTCAGATCGATCACGATCGGGGTCGTCTTGGGTTTCGCGAGCTCGATTTGCAGCAACGCATCCGTCACCTCGTAGGACGCGCCGTCCAGGCCGTAGTTATAGGCATTGACACCCATCTGTGCGGGAACGTAGTCGTGATAGACCCGCGAAGAGCCGAAAATCGGGATCTCGTCCCCTGCTTCGCGAAGTAGATGATAGACGCGGCCGGCGTTTCCTGCGGGGTTCTCATCGATCGCCCAGCGTGTGAGCGAGTAGTCGGCGAGGCCAGCGATGGCGGCGAAGGCATGCAGGACTGCGAGCCAAGGTTTCACGCTCATGGGTCAAAATCCCGCATAGATGAAATGTCCCGATCCAAGGCGCCCGAGGAACAGGATCAGAACACCGCATATCAGGACGAACAGCGGCGTCGACACGAACAGCGGCGTCGAGAAGCGGGACTGACTGCGCGCCAGCGGCGCAACGCCGAACCAAATGCCGACTGCGAGGAGATTCAAGCAAAAGTCGTACGGACCCTTGTAGGCAAACAGCTCTCCGTAGCTCGAGAAGGCGCGAAGCTCCCCGAGCCGGCTGAAAATCATCCCGGCATTCGAGAGGCTGGTGGCGCGAAAGAAAATCTCGCTGAGGACGAAAAAGCTCACCGTATAGAGCCACCCTGCTGTCTCGACGGCGCGTACGGGCGCTCGCTTGAACAAATTGCCGCGCCGGCGACGGCTCGTGAGCTCAAGCGACATCGCCAGGCCCTGGGTCACGCCGAAAACCAGGTACGGCCAGGTCGCGTCGTGCCAAATGCCGCAAATCGCAAATGTGGTGATCAACGCCACGACCACGCTGGACACGCCGAGTCCGCGGATTCGGATCACGAGCGGCATATAAAGATAGTCCCTGAGCCAAAACGACAAGGTCATGTGCCAACGACGCCAGAACTCCGACACCGAGGTGCTCGTAAACGGTCGATCGAAGTTCGGGTCCAGTCGGATTCCGAGCAGGCGGGCGCTGCCGATCGCGATGTCCACGTAACTCGAAAAGTCGGCGTAAAGGTTCAGAACGTTGTAAACGCAGCCTATCAATGTCGGGAGCGCGGAATAATGCAGTGCAGCCCCGGTACTCGGAACGGCGAAGATCTGGTCGACATAAACGCCCAAACGGTTCGCGACCACGTATTTCTTGAACAAGCCGTAGGCGATCAGGCGAAGGCCGATCTCGCGATCCTCCGCCGTCGCCACGGCGACGGGGAATTGCGGCAGCAGGCGTTCCACGCGCGGAATGGGTCCCGACGTGATTTGCGGAAAGAATAGACCGAAAAGCATGAACCGGCCCAAGCCGCCTTCGACTCGCCAATCGCGCCGGTAGGCGTCGGTCACGGCACCGACCATTTGGAAGGTGAAGTAGGAAATACCCAGCGGAACCGCCAATCGGACTGCGATATCCGGATTGCCTCCAGCGTATCCGACCAAGGCATCCAGCGCCTGAATCACATACTTGAAGGTCGCGAGCATGGCCAAGTCGAACACGATTACGCTCGCGAAAAACCAGTTCCTCGCGTG
>Ga0302320_10010370_pt1 | contig 19853 bp, 21 predicted proteins | sample Bog_T0_3_FD_202130 | JGI IMG/M metagenome (GOLD analysis project Ga0302320, IMG submission 202130) | Peat permafrost microbial communities from Stordalen Mire near Abisko, Sweden - Bog_T0_3 | ecosystem: Environmental > Terrestrial > Soil > Wetlands > Peat | place: Sweden: Abisko, Stordalen Mire... | reverse complement strand
GGTCCGGGCGAAGTACTGGTGCGGGTCGCCGCCACGAGCGTGAATCCGATCGACTACAAGCGGCGTGCTGGATTAACGAAGGATTTTTATCCTCTCCAGTTCCCGGGCCTCATTGGAGTCGATCTCGCGGGGACTGTGGTCAAGGTCGGGCCGGGAGTGGAAGGCTTTTTCGTCGGCGACCAAGTGTTCGCTATGGCGGACAATACTTACGCCGAGCTCTGTGTCGTGAAGGCGGCCGTCTTGGCGAAAGTTCCCAAGGGGCTCGATTTGATCCAGGCGGCGGCGCTGCCGCTGGTGACAACGACCGGCAACCAGCTTCTTGCGGCCACGGGAATCAAAGCGGGCCAGACCGTTCTCGTCGTAGGTGCTGCTGGAAATGTCGGGCGTTCGGCGGTATTCACTGCGAAGGAACGCGGAGCGACTGTGATTGCGGGGGTTTTGAAGAGACAGATGCAGACAGAGGATGCGAAGACTGTGGGCGCGGATCAGGCAATCGCGACGGATGACGACACCGCCATTGCGAATCTTCCTCAGGTCGATGCGGTTGCGGATACGGTCGGCGGCAAGATTGCTGAAAAATTGATCGCCAAGATCAAGCCGGGAGGAGTGTATGCATCCGTTGTCGGGGCGCCGCAGAACGCCGCGAAGTATCCATCTGTAAAGGTCGTGCCAGTGTTCTCGGAATTCGACAGGAAAACGCTCGAGTCTATGGCGCAAGCGGTGCGAGATGGCAAGCTGATTATCCCGATCAGCCAGAAACTGCCACTCAGCAAAGCGGCCGAGGCTCAAGCAGAGGCAGAAAAGGGCGCTACCGGGAAGATCTTGCTGGTGGCTTGACACTTTCTTGCGAACATTTTTCTTGCGAGCGAAGGACAAGAAAGGAGAATAGGAAGTGAAAAAAGGTCCGCGCGGAATCAATCCGGCCTCGAAGCCGAGTGGCGATGGGTGTGTGGAATGCCTGGCGTCATCGAAAGGCTGGTGGTTCCACCTCCGCCGGTGTGCAGAGTGTGGGCACATCGGATGCTGTGACAGCTCTCCGAGCCAGCATGCGTCGAAGCACGCGGCGGCTACAGGGCATCCGATCATCGCAAGCTTCGAGCCGGGTGAGGATTGGTTCTACGATTTCGAGAAGCAGGGGATGATCACGATCAAGGGCGTGGAGTTGCTTCCGCCGCATTCGCATCCAAGAAGTCAGCCCGCTCCTGGACCCGCAGCAAGAGTGCCAGCCAATTGGGAATCGCTCCTGAACTAGCTGCCCATTATAGGAGTATCGCTTCTCTTGGATCGACATAAAACCACGATCGATCTCGGAGCTAGTCGGTATTTCGCCCGCTCTAAGGGGATTCCGTTGTCCGAAAAGTCATCTGGACTGAGCAATGCGGTATCCACGATTCTCTTCCACTCTTGTGCAGTTCCCTCCTGCACATTGAACTCCAACTCTTCCCAGTACGCATTGATCATCGCGTAGATGTCGTCGTCACCTTGAGAAGCGCCGTGCAGGCAGAATGCCAGGCTGTGCGAGTCGTGGGACAAATCGACGGTGGGGCCGATGCCGTACCAGGAAACATCCTCCCGCCAGAACCTGCTCCGGCTCAGCGAGGGATGATTCTTCCGGAACGCAATCATCTTCTTGAAGAACTGGAAAATGTCCTGATTGGACCGGAGTTGACTCCAATCCAGCCATCCAGTTTCGTTGTCCTGGTTGTAGGGATTGTTGTTGCCAAATTGCGTGTTGAGGAACTCGTCGCCGGCCCGAAACATCGGCGTACCGTTCGACAAGAAAAGCAGACAGCAGAAATTCTTTACCTGCTGCCGTCGCAACGCGCGGACCGCCGCGGAGACGCCTTCTTCCCCCTCCTGCCCGCAATTCCAACTGTAGTTCGTGTCCGTACCGTCCTGATTATTATTTCCGTTTTGCCAATTGTGCTTGCGATCATAGGAGACAAGATCGTAGAGCGTGAAGCCGTCGTGGGAGGTTACATAGTTCACACTCTGATACGCGTGATAAGCATCCGCGCGGTTATCTGGAAACAAATCGTCACTGCCATAGATACGTCGCATCAGGTCCGGAACCATCCCTGGATCCCCTTTAACAAAACGGCGGGTATCATCGCGAAACCTTCCATTCCACTGCAGCCAAGTCAAGCCGGGAAAGCCGCGTCCGAGTTGATAAGCGGCTGTGTCCCAGGGCTCCGCGATCAGGCGCACCCGGCCTAATTCCGGATCCGCGGCGATTTCACTGAAGATGGGCGCTTCGCCCCAGTTAAGAGATCCATCTGCATTGCGGCTGAATACCGACGCCAGATCAAAGCGGAATCCGTCAACGTGCATCCCTCGCTTCCAATAACGCAAACTATCAATCACCATCTTGCGCACGTGCGCCTGGCCGAAATTTAAGGTATTGCCGGTGCCGGAATAATTGGCGTATGGGTTTGCCGGATCGGAGGAAAGCATGTAATAACCGGCGCTGTCGAAACCTTTGAAGCTGTAGATCGGCCCTTTGGAGTCGCCCTCGCAGGTGTGGTTGTACACAACGTCCAGCACCACGCCGATATCTGCCTGATGAAAAGCCTTCACCATATTCTTGAATTCAAGAGTCTGCTCATCCGCAAGGTGTGTGCTCGCGTACTGCGCATGTGGCGCGAAGAAATTCAGAGGCATATAGCCCCAGTAGTCGCCTTCTTGCGGATCGCGCTGAAAAATCGGCATCAGTTCTACAACGGTCACTCCAAGTTCCTTTAAGTAGGGGATCTTCTCCACCAGACCGGCGTACGTGCCGGTACGAGACGGATCTAGACCGGAGTTGGGGTTCTTGGTGAAACCTTTCACGTGAAGTTCGTAAATGACGGCATCCGACTCATGATACGGATGCCGATCCCCCGACCAGTCAAATGTCGATCGGTGATCAAGCAACACTCCCAAAGGCGCGCTGCCTGCATTGGATCCTTCTCGCATAGCCAGGTTCCGGTTAAAATCGGGCGGGAAGAAAATGGATTTCGCGTACGGATCGAGGAGAACCTTCTGCGGATCGAAGCTATGGAGTTGAGAAACGGTCTCTCCCGCGACGGAGTACGCGTAATAGCGAGCGTCAGGAATCTTTGCGACTGGGACACGGCAGTGCCAAATCCTTCCCGACTTATTGTGCAAAAAATCCAATTGAAGCCTCAGAAGAGGATTTACTAGGTCGGCTGGAGAATAGAGCAATAGACTGACGCTCTCCGCATGTTCCGAGTGAACGGCGAAGTTGAATGCTTGCTCCTTTTCGATCCACTCGACGCCAAGTGGCAACGGGCTGCCCTCAGCCTGGTCCCACGTCGGACGCTTGCCAGGTGACGGTGCCACATTGCCGCTCATGTCCGCCTTCCTTGCTCAGGAGCTACCGCGGACGAGCCCAGCGCATGATTCACCATCTCCTGCGCCTCGCTAAGAATCGCGTTCAGATGAGTCTGGCTCTTGAAACTCTCGGCGTAGATCTTATAAATGTTCTCGGTACCGGAGGGTCGCGCCGCAAACCAACCGCTCTCTGCCACAACTTTCAAGCCGCCGATTGGGGCATTGTTGCCCGGGGCCTCGGTCAGCTTGGCGGTGATTGATTCGCCCGCCAAGTCTGACTCCTTTACTGCGTCCGGCGTGAGTTTTTCCAACTTCGATTTCTGTTCGGGCGTAGCGGGCGCGTCGATGCGTGTGTAATAGGGGATGCCGAACTCGGCTGTCAGTTCGCGATAATGTTCTCCGGGATTCTTGCCCGTGCGCGCGGTAATCTCCGCCGCCAGCAAATCCATGATCGGCCCGTCCTTGTCGGTCGTCCATACGGTGCCGTCAAGACGAAGAAAACTCGCTCCAGCGCTTTCTTCTCCGCCGAAACAGTACGAGCCATCGAAGAGGCCCGGCACAAACCACTTGAAACCCACCGGCACTTCGCGCAGTTCGCGGCCAAGCTTTTTGACGACCCGGTCAATCATGCTGCTGCTCACCAGCGTCTTCCCCACCGCAACTGTGGTGCGCCACTGCGGCCGGTGCTCGAGCAAATAGCGGATGGCCACGGCAAGGTAGTGATTCGGGTTCATCAAACCTGCAATCGGAGTTACGATCCCGTGCCGATCCGCGTCGGTATCGTTCCCGAAAGCGACCTGGTACTGATCTTTCAGCCCGACCAGCCTGGCCATCGCATAGGGACTCGAGCAGTCCATGCGAATTTTGCCGTCGTGGTCAACGGTCATGAACGAAAATGTTGGGTCGATTATTGGATTGGTGACGACGATGTCCAGCCCGTAAATCGAATTGATCGGCTCCCAGTAGGGCAATGAAGCTCCGCCCAGAGGGTCCACGCCAAGTTTAAGGTGGGCGTCGCGAATCGCATCCATGTCAACGACGTTCTTGAGATCACGGACATACGGCAGGATGAAATCTTCCTGATGCGTACTGGAAGACCGGATCGCCTTAGCAAACGGAATTCGCTTAACCCCTGCATTCCCTGCACGCAACAACTCGTTCGCGCGATCTTCTACCCAGCGGGTCACATCGGTATCAGCGGGGCCGCCGTTGGGCGGGTTGTACTTGAAGCCTCCATCTTCGGGCGGATTGTGCGACGGCGTAATCACGATGCCGTCGGCTAGATGGTCGTTCTCACTGCGGCCACGGTTATAAACCAGAATCGCTCGCGAGATCACCGGCGTCGGAGTGATCCCGTCGTTTTGCTGGATGATCGTTTCCACGTTGTTTGCCGCTAGCACTTCGAGAGCAGTGCGCTGCGCAGGCTCCGAGACGGCGTGGGTGTCTTTCCCCATATAAAGCGGGCCGTCGGTTCCCTGCTCGCGCCGGTATTCGCAGATCGCCTGGGTAATGGCCAGGATGTGCGCTTCATTAAACGTGCCGCGCAGGGGCGAGCCACGGTGTCCGCTGGTGCCGAAGCTGACAAGCTGGTTTGGATCATCCAAGTCGGGACGCCGTTCGAAATATTCCTTCTGCAGGCGAGCCACATCCACCAGCAACTCCTTCGGCGCTGGTTTGCCTGCAAGCGGCGAAATATTAGGTTGGCCTGTCTTTGGTTGACCAGTCTCAGGTTCACCTGTCGGGGACTGTGTTTCTAAAGAACCGGGCATGGTTTCACCTTCCAGATCTCGCTGGCGTATTCCGCAATTGAGCGATCGCTCGAAAACTTCCCGGAGCTGGCGACGTTGAGGATTGCTTTGTGCGCCCATGCTCCGGGTTCGGCATAGAGCGCGCCGAGCCGGTCTTGCGCATTGCAATACGAGGTCAGGTCCGCCAGATGCATATAGTGATCGCCCTCGGTCAGGAGCGTGTCGCGTAAGGGAGCGAATACTCCTGGCTCGTTGCGGCTGAAATGGTCAGAGAAAATGAGGTCCAAAGCGGCTCGCGTTTCGGGCTCATGTTCATAATGCCAGTACGGGTTGTACCAGGCGCGGCTGTTCTCGACTTGCTCCACGGTAAGCCCGAACAGGAACATGTTCTCTTCTCCGGCTTCCTCCGCCATTTCAATGGTCGCCCCGTCGCGGGTTCCGACGGTTAGGGCTCCGTTCATCATAAATTTCATGTTACTGGTTCCGCTGGCCTCGTAACCAGCGGTCGAAATCTGGTTAGAGACATCGCTGGCTGGAATCAGCCGCTCCGCCAAGGAAACGTTGTACTCGGGAAGAAAAACGACGTTGAGCTGCCCGCGCGCTGCCGGGTCGCCGTCGATCGTCCCCGCCAGGTTGTTGATGAACTTTATGATGAGCTTGGCCAGCTTGTAAGCTGGCGCCGCTTTACCGGCGAAGAAAAATGTCCGAGGCACTATCTTCATGCCGGGATTTTCCCGCAGCCGGTTATAAACAATCACAATCCGCAGCGCATTCATCAATTGCCTTTTATATTCATGAATACGCTTGATGTGGCAGTCGAAGATGGTATCCGGGTCCACAATAACCCCCGACGTGGATTTGAGCCAATTGGCAAACTGCACTTTGGCCTCTCGCTTTGACTTGAGGAAGCGTTCGCGAGCGTTGGAATCCTCCGCGAATGGCTTGAGCTGTTTAAGCTGGCTAAGATCCGTTATCCAGCGATCTCCGATGACTTGCGTGATTTCGCGGGCCAGCGCGGGATTGGCCTCGAGCAACCATCGCCGGGGCGTCACTCCGTTTGTCTTGTTGCTAAAACGCTCAGGAAACATTTCCGCGAGATCCTTGACCGTCGTGGTTCGCAATAGTGTCGAGTGGACAGCAGACACTCCGTTGGTACTATGCGAGCCAACAATGGCGAGGTTCGCCATCCGGATTTTGCGCGTGCTGCCTTCTTCGACCAGGCTCATGCGCTGCACGCGCCCCCCGTCGCCTGGGAAACGAACCCGAACTTCGTCGAGCAGACGACGATTAATTTCGTAGATGAGCTCCAGATGACGAGGAATCAATCTCTCAAACCACGCCACCGGCCATTTCTCCAGAGCCTCAGGCAGCAAGGTATGATTTGTGTACCCGAGCGTCCTCTTCGTCAGGTCCCAGGCCTGGTCCCAGCCCAGGTGCGCATCGTCGAGCAAGACTCGCATCAGTTCAGGAACCGACATGGAAGGATGCGTGTCGTTGAGTTGAATTGCGGCTTTCTCCGGGAATTTTTCCCAATCCGAGTTGTGGCGCTGGAAACGGCGCACCAGGTCGGCCATGGAACACGCGACCAGGAAATACTCCTGCAGGAAGCGCAGCCCTTGCCCCTTCGTCGTAGAGTCGTCCGGATAGAGCACGCGGGTAAGCGACTCCGCCTGGAGAGTTTCGCCGAGTGCGCCCACGAAGTCTCCAGTGCCAAACTTCTCAAAATCAAAATAGTCGGGCGCCGCTGCGGCCCAAAGCCGAAGCGTATTAATCGTCTTTCCACCATAGCCCACCACGGGACGATCAAACGGAATGCCGATCAGGCTTGAGGGCCGGTCGTGGATGACGTGAAAATTACCCTCCTGCAATTTGAATGAGACGTTCAGCTTGATTTCCACCGTTTCGTGAAGCCGGCCGATTTCCCACGGATCGCGGTAGCGGAGCCAGTTGTCGGGATTCTCTTTTTGCCAGCCATCCACGATCGTTTGCTTGAACATGCCGTACTCATAGCGCAAACCATAGCCAGTGCCCGGCAGTTGCATGGTCGCCATCGAGTCGAGAAAGCACGCCGCGAGGCGGCCCAAGCCGCCGTTGCCCAACCCGGCATCTGGCTCCTGCTCAATCAATTCCAGCCAGTCGATGCCATGTTCTTTAGCCGCATCCGGTAAGAGCGGGTCGAGCAACAGGTTGGTGATGTTGTTGGCCAGCGACCGTCCGATGAGAAACTCCATCGAGAGGTAATAAATCCGTTTGGCATTCTCTCGCTCATAAGTGTTCTTGGTCAGCACCCAACGCTGCGCGAGAATGTCTCGCACAGAATGGGAGAACGCCTCAAAGCGTTCACGCGCACTCGCTACCTTAGGATCGATTGCTCTGTCAAAAACCAGATGCCGTTCGTAAAAAGCGTTGTCTGTCCCGATAAACGGGGTCGCACCACATCCGTAGTGCTGGAAAATGTCTGCAGCAAGGGGTTCACTGGTCGTCAGCGGCACGGCCTTTGCGGAACTCGCACGGCCTACGGGATTGCTGCTCATAAGATGGTCCTTGATTTTCCTGGTTGTTCGGGGCGGACGATCTTGTCCGCCGCTTTCTGAACCGTTCGCTTTCAATGTTTAAAGCTACGCCACTTAAGAGTACAGATCCTTGTTTGGCCCCAGATGAATTCCTGAAGCTATAAGATACTCACGCATCGCTTTTTCGGCCGCGAACCAATCGATTTCCGGTGACCCGACCGGACTGCCTCTTTTTTCCCAGTGCTGGTACGCGAGTTTTTGCACCAATTCATGACGATCCTCTGCATAAAAATCGGTTAGTGGCTGGGGCCGTTGCACGTGGTCTTCGCTTCTGGGAGACCCATTTCTGGAATCTGCTTTATTCGTCTCTGGTGTCTCTGACACGATTTGCCTCCCGAGGTTTTCGATACCACAGTCGATTGAAGTTGGTGGCCGTGCTATTTTTTCGGTGCCATCGAGGCATCTTCGACACTGGCCTGCTTATTCCATCCGTGAAAACGCGAGAGGTCACCCGCATTCCATGCCTCGCGGAGTCCGGGTTTGCTCAGATCCCAGTCTGGCCGGATTTCACTCGTCACAGCGCGCAGATCGTGCCAAAGATCGATGACCGATGGACGCCCCCAGAACCAGTAGCCGTTATAGACGGTATAGATGACGAGGCCCGGCTTGAGCACGAGCGTATGCGGGATCATCGGATCATGCTCGGGGTCGGTGTACTCCTGGATGTCGAGATCCTTCTGAACCGTTCGGCCGGGGTCCGAAAGGAAAGTCCACTGCGCACCGACCGACGCACGAAATTCCTGGAGAGTATGGTGATCGTCGGTAGCGATGGTCGCGATCTGCGTGTACGCGACCGAAATCTTCGGGTAGAACGCAGCGAGCTCCAAATGCTGCTGGTGTTCCTTTGGGCAATAGTGCCCGCGCGCGAGCGTGAGTATCAGAGGATCATCGCCCTGTAGCTCGCTGAGCTTGCGCAGTGTGCCCGTGTGATCGGGCAGATCGTAGTTGGGAAAAATGCCTCCGGGCACAATATCAGAACGCATGATTAGAATCCTCCCGTTTCTTTCAACCTCTCAAATCCTCTCAAAGATCCAGAGTGACCGCCGCGTTCGGCTGGGAACAGCATACGAGAACGTTTCCGGGACCGGGCCTCTCCAGAGGCTCAGGGTTGTATGTAATCGATCCGCCAATCAGACCAGTCATGCAGGTATGACAGACTCCAGTCCGGCACGACCATCGGACCGGAACGTCGCACGCTTCGGCCAGTTCAAGCAAGCTCGCGAATTTCGGATCCCACGCGGCGGTAATTCCGCTGCGCGCGAATGAGACTGGGGGGCCAGAGCCGGGTGGCCCTTGTGGTAAATGAGGAGTGTGAACAACCTGCGCCATACCAGGCGTAATGCTCTCAAGCGCACCGAAGATTTCCGTGTGCACATTCTCGGCGAGCACACCCCAGGCTCCGAGGCCACCGCGCATATCCCGTAAGAATGAAGTTGGGCCACACAGATAGAAGTCGCTATTCTGAGGTACGCCAATTCTCTCCAGCAAAGCTGCTTCAATATGCCCGGGAACATCGAAGTCTGCCCCGACTTGGTCAGTTGTGGAGGGCTTGCTGTACACGATGTATCCTCGTCCGCGAGAGAGCTGTTTCAGTAAGGAACGCGATTCTTCAGCGAATGGATGTTCGTTGCCATTGCGCGCTCCATAGATCCACCAGATCTCCCGTTGCGATTTTTCGGCGGCGAGTGCGTGCAGCATCGACATCACGGGCGTTGCGCCCACTCCAGCGCTCAGGAGAACCACAGGGCTCTGGCTGGGACGCAGAGTGAAGCTGCCGCGCGGCGCGCTGACGTCCAACAGATCGCCTTCTCGCGCACGGTTGCACAAAAATGAACTTCCAATCCCATTCGATTCGCGCTTGACGCTGATGCGGAGATGATCGGCTGCCGGCAGATCAGACAGCGAGTAGCTGCGCAGAACTGGCGGTTTGTTCGGATCCGGATCAGGACCAACTTGCAGCCGCAAAACAACGAATTGACCTGCCTGGAAGAGAGGGAGAGGCTGCCCATCGCTTGGCGACAGAACTAAGGAAGTTACGCTGGCGGTTTCCTTGCGGATCTGCGCAACTCGCATCTGTCGAAAGCCAGGCCATGCCGGTGCTTGTTCCTCGTTGGCCAGTCCCGGATTCCCCGTCGTAGTTTTGGAACTCAAGTCTTGTTGGAGCATTGCCTGGAATGAACTTTGCCAACCCTTGCTAAGCGCAGGAATCCGCAGCGCTCGTTGCAGTTGCTGATTGGAATGTTGTGGGGATTGTCCGGGCAAATACAGAAGGGCGTCAACGTCGGCCACACTCATTCGCTCTGAACCGTCAGTAAGAGCGTCAGCAATTCGCACAATGTCATCGCCCGCACCAACTTCTCCCTCCTGCAACACGCGAAAGTAGAATCCTGGTCTGTGATGTGCTACGAGCAGCGCTGGCATACGAGGCTCATTCATGCGGATGCCCACGCGGTAGCAGGTCACGCGAGGCTGCGTTACCTCAAATTCAGCGCCACCGATGCGGTAGCGATCGCCGATGCAGACCTCGTCGTCTGGAAGTCCATCTACGGTGAAATTTTCTCCGAACTCGCCGAACGTAAAGTCGTTGCGGCCCAAAAAACGCTGCCAGTAATGGTAAGAATCCATCTGGTAGACAAATACAGCGCGCTGCTCCCCGCCGTGGCCGGCGAGATCGGCTTGCGCATCACCATCGATATCCAGTTTGCGCACCATTCGCCGTCCCGTAACCGGAGATTTCCAGACTGCGGTTCGGATCGTTTTGCCGTTCCATATCACATCGCGCGGAAGACCGACATTTACCGAGAGCAATTGCGCCATTCGTACCCCGTCGAACTTCAGCGTGTGGTTAAATTCCTTTACTCTTTACCTTGTTCTTACCAACGACCAGCCGGAGCGGCACCGTCCACGTGGAGTATCTCTCCGGCTTCGATAGCAGTTTGCTGGTTGCCGATATCACCCTCGATCAGCACAACACTACCTTGCGTTTTAGAGGTCCGAATCCAACACACGGCTAAGTCACCGGCCTTCTCAAAGCCCCTTCATCCCGCCCTCCGCGTAGCGAACCACTCGCTTGAGGAGGCGTAGAATTCTTGCACCAACGGGCGATCTAGTGTGCGATGCTGCGCGACGGCTAGCCGATTTGCCAGTCTCGCCGCAGCCGCGATCGTGACTGCACGCCAATTTCGGCTTGTCGATAGGGGAGGGCTGTCCATTAATTCGGACTCGTCGAGCCAGTCCTCTGCCGAGATTTTGGCCTCTTCGGAACCAAATAATTGGGTCACGGCACGAATAAACGCAGATAACTCACGCTCCGCAATGAGAATCTGGTCAGCATAAATCGAATTGCAAAACTGTTCCTCAGAGTTCATGGAATCCGCCTCTACTTTTTCTCTACAGTCTGCCGCGACAAATCCTAACTTCGATCAAAAACTGTTCACATCGACAACGGCTTTGGCAAAAGCTTCCGGAGCTTCTTGCGGCAGATTGTGCCCGATACCCCCAGTGATGGGTTGGGCCACTCGCGAACGATCAGAACAGAAGCGCGGGCGGAGAACAATTGGACGATGGTATCGGTGAGACCTAGGTATTACTCGACAAACCGCACGGAATCGGAAATGCGGAAGAGCGAAAGCCCCCCCAGGACGTGGCCTCACCGTTCCAGGCTCGGCGACACTTCACTCCATCTGTTCCTGTTGATTTCTATCGCATCGTCGTTCTAGAATTCCCTCAACCGTGGGGCGCAATCAGCCAAGTGTTCACAGTGAAGCATGAGGTCGGGTGAAGCTGCTTGGCCATGAAATGGGGTGACCGCAAATGCTGCAAGTCACACCAATCGTCTTCGTTGTCGACGATGACGTCTCCGTGCGCGAATCTCTGGAGTTGTTGATCCGCTGCGAAGGCTGGCAACCGGAGACATTCGCATCCGCCCAGGAATTCCTCGACTGCCCACGCGTTCTTGTTCCCAACTGCCTCATACTTGACGTCTCGCTTCCCGGTCTCAACGGGCTCGACCTCCAAAGGCTCGTCGCCGGCGAACGGACGGATATGCCGATCATCTTCATCACGGGCCACGGCGACGTGCCCATGACGGTCCAAGCCATGAAGGCGGGGGCTGTCGAATTCCTGATGAAGCCCTTCAATGATGAAGTGCTGTTGGCCGCCATCCGGGCAGCCCTGGAACGTAGCCGAGTTGCTCAGAGCCTGGAGGCGGAGATGCGGGTACTTCGGGAACGCTATGCGTCACTATCGCAGCGAGAACGGCAGGTTATGGTGTTGGTGGTCTCGGGCCTCTTGAACAAACAGGTCGGCGGGGAGCTCGGTATCAGCGAGATCACGGTGAAAGCACACCGAGGCAAGGTCATGCAGAAGATGAAGGCCAACTCTCTTGCCGACTTGGTGAAGATGGCCGCAAGGCTCCGCCGCGCACCCGTAGCGACTACGGCGGCGTAACGGACATATTCAAATTCGTAGTCATTCCTGAAGCCTTCTGCACGATGAAGACTGAAGGTATGAGAATCGGATTGTCGGTCAGGCGTTCGGCGATCATCGTACAGCGGCGAGACCAATACCAACGTCTAATGGACGCCCTCCCAACGCTAGGCGCATTGTTGTGAGATGGAATTGCGCCGACAAAGGCGTGCCCCGGAACGTCCACTGGTATCAGTCGTTGATGACGACGAGTCTATCCGCGAATCGCTGCCCGACCTCCTCGGCGAGTTCGGCTTTGCAGCCCATGCATTCTCCTCCGCGGAGGAGTTTCTTGCGTCCGACTCTCTTGACCAGACTCGTTGCCTGATCCTCGACGTTGCCATGCCGGGAATGAGCGGACCGGAGCTGCAACGGGAACTTAAGCTTCGCCAGCGAAAGATTCCGATTGTCTTCATCACCGCTCAACGAGAAGAGACTGTTCGGCCCCAAGTGCTCGCAGAGGGTGCAATAGAGTGTCTGTTCAAACCATTCAGCGACACGGCTCTGCTCGAAGCCATTAACTCGGCACTTCACTCGAAATGAGGTTCTCCGTAAACTCCTGGAAAAAACACAGAAGGCAACGCATAAATCTGCCTGGACGGCGCGATGCTCGCCTCCATTCAGATTGCACAATATAGGGGGCGAGCGGCGGTGACCTTCCGACGCCCGATGAAGGTCTTCGCGGACGGTGTCCAGTTGGTGCATCCCAACTATCTGCTCGCGCTCGATTGAATTATTGCGTCTCGAGGCGGCATGCCGCTGATCGAGGAAGGCGATATCATCGGCGCAACTGTGGCGTGTTCTTGCGCCACTTCATCTTCACTTATTTGGTATCATCTCGTGGCGTGGTGGGAGATCTTCTTTTATTCCCGCTCACAAGCTCCCAAGGAGACCCTCATGGCACGAGTCACGGGAATTGGCGGCGTATTTCTTAAAGCCCGCGATCCTAAAGCCCTGGCTGGCTGGTACGCCCAGCACCTCGGCATCCAGCTCGCCGACTACGGAGGTGCCACGCTTCTCTGGTCCGACGAAGTCCCCGCCGGTACCGGCCAAACCGCGTGGATGCTCTTTCCCGATACTACGAAGCACTTCGGCGACCCCGCGCAGCGCGCTATGATCAACTATCGCGTCGACGATCTCGAAGCCCTTCTCACCCAGCTCCGCGCCGCCAACGTCCCCATCGACCCCAAGCAGGAATCCGCCTCCTACGGCCACTTCGCCTGGATCACCGACCCGGAAGGCAACCGCGTCGAACTCTGGCAACCTCTCGTTGAGACACCGTAATCGTCGATTGATCAGCTCAGTAACTTGCCAGCGAGCCAGGAATCGACGCTGAACTTTCCCGGGCCGGAGCAGATTAGCCAGGCAAAGAAGAGCACGTACAAGACTTCCGGAAGGTAGAGGAAATCGTCGAGCCAGCTAAGTGGCGAGAGTCCCTTAGGCAAGGTGGAAGCCGCTTCGGTAAGGATGGCGACGGTCATGTCGATCAATAAAGCCAGGCAGGCCGGGCTCGAAAGAAATCCCAACGTCACCAGGGATCCGCCAACGAACTCAACACCCGCCACGAAATAAGCCGTCTGCCGAGGAAACGGGACTTTGGCTTTAACGAGCGTCTCGTAAACAGGTTTCGTGCCGCCGGCCACAAACAATTTGTTTCCGCCGGAGATAGCGAAGAACAGCCCGATCGAAACCCGTACGAGCAGGATGGCACATTGTTCCCAATCGCTGCTACCCAGCAGCGCAAACTGGACCAACCGTTTCCAATCCATCTCTCGTTCCCCCCGACTGCAGAATTTCCCTCCGACTGCCCCTCCGACCGAGGATGCGCTCTAGCCATACCCCGCATGCTCACTGCGACCGGGCGTTAACCGTAGGTGAGGGTAGTGCTCTGCCCGACTTCGATGATGTAGCCGTCAGGATCGCGGATGTAGCAGCGTATCTCGCCGTACTTGGGGATCGGCGGCGTGATGAACTCGGCTCCTCGACTTTTCCACAATTCATAGCACGCTTGAATATCGGCAACCCGGAAATTCATAAAGCTGTTGATGTGATTCGGGTCGGGGACGCTAAGCGATACGGTCGGCTTATCCGGAGTCGGCCCACCGCCGACGTTAAGGATCATCCAGATATTCGCCAACTGAAGGTAGGGAGGCGCGTTGCCGTCACCCATACTCAGAATGCGAGCGCCGAAAACCTTTTCGTAGTACCGAGCCGATCGTTCGAGGTCGGCGACGGTAAGAAAACACGCGACGCTGATCCCCTCGCGCGGAGGCATCTCATAGCTCTTCTGGTCGATTTGTACGCTGCTCGTTGACGTTGACATTGCCGTCTCCAATTCCTGCAACCAGCGGTCCTCTGCTGATTCCAGTTGTTTCGTGTTCCTACCTGCTGACGATTAAGCCTGACGGGGAATTGGAAAACAATTGGACGAAAGTATCGGTGAACGCCGTGTCTGTCCCAGTTTTCGTCCCCAGTGTTCCTGGATGAGACCGCTGAGCGAGCTCATCGACGACGGACGAAAATAAATTTTCTTTGACGGGTTGCGGCAACGATCAAAATCGCACGATGTTTACTGGTTGGTACTGATACCCCCTCCCCCCCCGGTCTTCTGGAATCATCGGGTTAGCGGGAATATTTTGACTCGGTCTTTGAAAAATAAGGACTTACGCTAAAGTATTTATAAGTCAGAGAGTTACGAGTTTTCGACCCGTTTTGGGTCGCTGGAACCCCGTTTCTTCCTGATTAAAAAGTCAATCTTGACAAGACCGAGGCGCGGAGAGGGTAGTCTTTTCTGGACCGCCGAAAAACCTACCGTATGTCCGCGCATTGCTAACCTCCTCTGGAGGCGGGCACGCCTGCCCGAGAAATTGCAATTGAAGCTAGTTGAGTCGAAGCCTTTTAAATCAGGATGTGTTGCGCTTAGCTAGTTGAAACAGTGAAGGAACACTGCGGTCGCCCTTCTGCTGGCTCAAATTAACAAAAGACAGGACGTCTCCGGCTTATTTGTCCCGGTTTATTCCAGGTCGCAACTAGATTTCAGGTGGCTGGTTACGTTCGATACCGAGGGTAGCTGCGATAAAGGAACAAGCTACAAACACGTACTCTAATCCGGTGGCATCACGAATTTGCCATGTTGCACCGGGGATGTCGGCGTCAGCCGCACCATGATCAGCAGCATTCCTCACAGCACCAAGGTACTCGCCGACATGCACGAGCTTCATTGGCAGTCGTCTGGGAGATCCGCCAAATCGATTAAGTTTCTGGACAATGCCGTTTGCACCAACAACGTTTACAGGAGGAACCATCCTCCCGGCCATCGCCACAACGTGTGACTCGACTGCATTGCCCGCCTGCTGAACGGCACCATCAGGATCACGATGATTGGCTTTGAAAAGAGCATCAGCTAAAGGCAGGATGACGTTGTCCCGACTTACAATGGCAGCGGCTGCTGGCCCCAACTGGTCTCTTATTCTGAGTTCGGCCTGCACCAAGTCTGTGCAGGAAACAGCAATCTTAGTTAGGGAACTTACCAACGATGTCCCGTCGAGTTGAAATTGACCTGCGCCTCCCGGAATCAAGGCACGAGAGTATGTGCCAAGGCTGATCAAGGTTTCTCTTACAACATCACGTGTAGCTGGCAAACCGCAGAATACCTTGCTCGCCTGCGCAGCCTTGTTTAGGTCCGACGTGCTAAGAAGTTGATCTCGGAAAGTGACAAACGGCCTATAGTGCTCGATCAGAATGCGGAGTACGGCTGCCTTGTGGTCGGGAATCCTCGCGAACCGACCTAGTGGACTGCTGACTACGTAGTCCGCCCCGTTCATAGCCACCAGTCCGAGGTCAATCGACAACTCCAACGCTGCCGTTGCGTTTGCAGGACTGGTCTCGAGGAATTCTGCAACGAGCGAGAGGGTCGTGGGGCCGTTGTTTACGACAATGGCTTCGACAGCGTCCATCACATGATCCGCTGTTGTTTGGGACGCAAGCGGCATCTTTGGTTACTCCTCTGCAACCTCGTTCACAAGCGCAACGGGAGCAGGAGGAGCGGGGGTTGATTGTGGAGGAGCTTCAGCTTTTGCTTCCGGCTCGTTGAAATCCTTAAGCACCTTTCGCAGTTTGCGTCCCAAGTCTTCCAGATCAGCCGGAGTACATTGCACCGTCACGTCAATATTGAGTTGCACTCCTCCGAGCCGAGTCGAGGCCCGCGCGACGCCACGCTCAAATATCACGTTGTCTGATGGCTTCGAATCCGAGAGTGAGAGCGATTGTTCCACTGTCTCCGCAATCGGGCGGGGCTCCGGCGCAACAGCAATCAGCGTGCCGCCTTCTTCCTTCAACAGTCCCGCTGCGGTGAGAATGTCCACAACAGTTCTTGCTCCAGTCGCCACAGCGGGAGTCTTAGGCTGTCCAGCCGAATAGGCGACGTGTGACTCCAGACTGGATTCATCCATTGTTTTGCGAATGCGAACAGCGGCGATCACGTTTTGCAAGAAGTCTGTGGCTTCCACAACCGCTCGCCATTTAACAGCGGCCTCCTCTGTCAAGTCGTGCTCTAGGGCAGTTGCTAGTTCAGCACCGATGGGAGTTATCGTCTTCTTTTTCCCGCCCTTCACAATTCCTATCGCAACAAGAAACTTGTTGTTGCCGCTGATCCCAGTTTCGTTCATCGCGGTAAGCCTCGCCACGTCTGCAAGACTAGCTTCGGTCCCGATCCTCCCGTATCCCTGAATGATTTTGATGAGCTCCTTGTAGGAGGAATTAGGTAGAGGAAATTCATCAGCCATCAAGATTCTCCTAAGTCGTTATATTCCGGGACGATACAGTGTAGCTGAAATTGGCTGCTTCTCAAACTGAGCATCACCGGTCTATGTGGGTTATGCCCGTGGGAATCCAAACAGCAACCACGACTGGCGGGTGGCCCATCCTTCGCGTGCTTTTCGCGAAGGGTGGGAACCACAACTGCTGGCACAACGGGACCTAGAGCTCTTGCCTACACCTGTAATGATGCAACCCACGTGTAATAACTAAGCTACCAGCAGCATCCCCCCTCGCTAAAACCAATGGTGTCCAATGGCACCCAGTTTTTATTGGACCAATGGTGTCCAATGGAGTACAAGTGAATTGGGCATGAAAACGCAATTCGAGCAGATGATGAGCGGCCTGAACGATGTTGAGGCTTTCCTTGCTGGGAGACAAGAAGGATTCAAGGCGCACGTGCCCGAGGAGGTTGACGTGAAAGCGATCCGAAACCGACTTGGCATGACCCAAGCCATGTTCTCCAACACGTTCGGATTCAGCCTGGACGCGATCAAGCACTGGGAAGGTGGGCGGAGGATCCCAGAAGCGCCGGCTCGCACCTTGCTCACTGTCATCGACAGGAATCCCGCTGCCGTGCTCACTGCGCTGAATCCCGCCGCGTTCGTCTCTTCTAAACCCCCCGCTGTCCGCCTCCGGGTTGATAGAAAACGTCCAATGTCTAGTGGAGTCCAGCACAGTGGTGTCAAACGGAAGACTGGTTCTGCCGCGGGCGGGAAGAGAATCGCTAGGTGAAAAGAACATCCCGCAGTCGGCGAAATCTTCCAGCTTTTTCCCTTGACCTAAGCCCAGCCTCTTGGGCGGGCGGCCCATCCTTCGCGTGCTTTTCGCGAAGGGTGGGAACCACAACTGCTGGCACACTGGGATCTAGCGCTCATGCCCACATGAAACTTCGATCCGGGCGCGGGCCATCGTCAGTGGGAAGTCGCGGCAAACTGCAGATCCCTCACTTCGTTCGGGATGACAATGGCTGGGTGGTACTAACCAACTAGTTGATCGACTAGTTTGCTGTATGCGATAATGCACACATGAAAACCGTGGGTGCGTTCGACGCCAAGACTCACCTTAATGAACTGCTCCGGAGAGCCTCGAAAGGCGAGACCATTCAGATCACGAGGCGCGGAGTCCCGGTTGCCAAGCTTTCTCCACCCGACTCCGGCCAGAAAGAAGACGGTCACATTCTAGCCGCCTCCATCCGCCGGTTGCGCCGCGGGGCCACGCTGGGGAAACTTTCCATACGCGAGCTCATCGATGAAGGCCGCCGCTACTAAGCGCTTCGTGCTCGATGCGTCCGTGGCCGTCGCCTGGTGCTTTGAGGACGAAGCAACCAAGTTCACGGAGAGCGTTCTCGACCTGCTTTCGGGCGGCGCAGAAGCCCTGGTCCCTGCCATTTGGCCGGTGGAAGTGGCCAACGCCTTGCTGATCGCAGAGCGTCGTAACCGCATTGCGCTGGCGCAGGTCACGGCCCTTCTTCAGAGAATCGCCGCCCTGCCCATCGCGGTCCTCGCGATCGACGCGCCCCGCGCCTTCGACCACATCCTGCCCGTTGCGCGTCAACAGTCTTTATCCGGATACGACGCGGCCTATCTGGACCTCGCTCTGCGGCAAGCCCTCCCGCTGGCCACGCTGGATGAGCAATTGCGGCGCGCGGCGAAAACCACGGGGGTCGGTCTGCTGTCGTAGTGAATGTGGAGCGGAGGTCGCGACCAGGAATGTAGCCGACTTTGAGCGGACGGGAGTCGGTGTCGTCAATCCTTGGGGAGCTTGAGCAGGTGTTCGTAGTTTTTCGGTATTACATTTGATAAGATGTAATGGGGAGGACAAATGGAATCCGCAATTACCGTTAAGGGCCAGGCAACCATCCCGAAACCTATCCGTGAACATCTGGGGCTACAGCCCGGGGATCGGGTTAAATTCTTCGTGCATCCGGATGGCAGCGTAGTCTTGTTGCCAAAGCTCTCCGCTTCGGCGATACGTGGGATGGTCAAATCCCGGAATGCCCGGCCTGTGAGCACCGAGCAGATGACTGCAGCGATTGCCGAGAGTGCTTCAAGTCGAAATCCGCGGCGTCGACAGCAATGATCGGGCTTGATACCAACGTCCTGATACGCTATCTCACTCAGGACGACCCGGTACAGTCTGCCAAAGCCACGGAGGTAATTGAGCGTCGCCTAACAGCGAAGAATCCGGGTTTCGTCAGCGTCGTGGCAATGGTCGAAACTGTATGGATACTGGATCGCGCTTATTCTCTGACCGCTCAGGAAATCTCGACAGTTGTCGAACGCCTGTTACAGATTGAGGTTCTGGCTATTGAAAACGAGCAGGAGGTATTCACTGCCATGGTTGCGCTAAAACAGGGGCGCGGATCATTCTCGGATGCGCTCATCGCAGAGTTCGGAGTGCGCGCAGGATGCTCTCGCACACTGACGTTTGACCAAAAGGCACTCCGACTTCCTGGCTTTGAGATTGTGTAAGCGGCCTCGGTTCTGTTTCGCCACTCTCGGGCACCCGCAGTCGCCTCTGTATTCGCTTTACCCAGGGCGTATCCGACTTGGGAGATGGCGGCCACCCGCCATAAAGCGCGTCGCCAGGATGGGGCACGAAGTGTCGTGAGAATGCGTTACGGCGGCATCGGGGACTTGGGTTGAGCAGGGGTCCTTCGACTCCGCACTGCTACGCTTCGCTCAAAGCGCTGCGCTCAGGATGACAAATTGGTGAAGGAAAAACCTGGGACACGGACAGACGGGACATTCACCAACTTCCATCGTCGAAAAACGAAAAATGTCCCGACTGTCCCCGGTTTCCCCTCCAAATTCTTACGCGGCCGAAGCCAACTCCCTCCTCCGATCAAGTGCCGGCAGAAGAAGTTTTAGAAGCGCTTCATCAGAGAACGGGTTCTGACCTGAGATCAGCTCGC
>Ga0302320_10010368_pt1 | contig 19857 bp, 21 predicted proteins | sample Bog_T0_3_FD_202130 | JGI IMG/M metagenome (GOLD analysis project Ga0302320, IMG submission 202130) | Peat permafrost microbial communities from Stordalen Mire near Abisko, Sweden - Bog_T0_3 | ecosystem: Environmental > Terrestrial > Soil > Wetlands > Peat | place: Sweden: Abisko, Stordalen Mire... | reverse complement strand
CAGGTAGACTTTTTCCGCAGCCTCGAAAAGGCGGGCGGTAGAACTGCCATAATGGCAACCGGCGTCCACCACTACCCACGCGAAATCGCCGCGAAGAATGTTAACCATCTTCATGACGGCGGCCGGCTCCGGCTGCAGAAAACCGGAATCGTCTTCCGTGATCAGATAATCCGGAGCCGCAAGCACTTTCAGCCCCGAGCTGTGCCGCACCAGTAATTTCGAAACCAGTTCTGAATCGAGGCGCCCCTGGTTCTGCAATGCGTCGAGCGTCGAGAATTCGCTCGAAAGTCCGAGCGTCAGGGCCGCATCGCCCAGTTGCAGATTCAGATCTACCAGGACCACGCTCTCGCCGCTCTCCTTCGCCAGCGCGACCGCGAAATTGCCGGCGACGGTAGTGACCCCCGATCCACCTTTGGCGCCCACGAACACCAACGGTTTCCCGGTGGCCTTTTTCGGGGTTTTCACTTCTTCGCGTCGCACCTGTGCCCGAATGAGAGCGTCCGTGATGGTGGTGGGAGAGATCGGATCGCTGAGAAACTCGCGGGCGCCGGCGCGCATCGACCGGACCAGCAGTTCGTGATCCGCGCGCCGCGAGTAGACCATCACCGTGATTTCGTTGTCGAGAGAGCAGGCCGCTTCCACCAGTTCGAGTGCGCGCTCCGAGTCCTGGTTCAGATCCACGATCAAAACATTGCAGGGACTCGTCAGCAACCGCGCCAATCCGTCCCGGTCCGGCAAGCTTGCTTCCTGAGTCACGCGAGCCTGCGTACCGGCGAGAGACGCGGCGAGGGTTCGCCTCCCGTTCTCAGACGAACTCAGGACGATCACCGATAGCAACTTCATCCGCACGGAGTCCGGACCGACGCTTCCCGCGATCAGGGCGCGCCGCTGCGCCTGTTGCATATCTTTTGCCTCGCGCGTCTCGCGCTCATCTTTCGGTTCGGATCTGTCGTTCACCCCGCGGTACCTGCTGTTCAATTTGTTTTCCCGTGGTGCGTTATTCGCTGAGGCCCAAAACAACAGGACGGCGCCAAACGGAATCGCGGGCGCGTGTGGTATCCCTGCAACTCAAAAGGGCGGGCGAGCATCAGATCGACGCGGCACCGCGAACTCCTCGCCCGAAACCCACACGCCAACGTCGTAATAGGATGCATAGTCCGCCACCAGGTTTGAATGGTGCGAGGGTGCAATTTTATGCCCTCGTGTTGAGCTGACGCGCAAGCATTAGAATCAACCAGTTCTGCGTTTGACTTTCGCCGCCCTTGTAAACAGCCGTATACAGCCGGAACGATACGCCAGCGCCGTATACAGCGGGAGTGTCCTCGAAACTCATGGTCTGCGGGTCAGATATGCCTGAGTTTCTTATGAACGGCGAGAAGTAGCGACGGCTGGCGCAGGAACCGCGCGCGCGTCTGGAAACTCCGGAGTCGGGGTGGCCGTCAGAACTGCGCCGGAGAAGTCGATAGAATTCAGAGTCAGGAGCGGACCATGAACGCGATCAGCGAATACCGAAAGGAAGCGAGTACTGTAGTTTAAAGGGTGCCGACGAGGATTCACAGTTTTGCGCTGAGCCGGTTCTCGGTTGTCATGGCGCTCCTGCTCACGGCTATCGTCTTGGCCGATGCGCTCATTGCCTTTTCAACTCATGTGACTGGCGCCTTTGACTCAATGGCGAGGATATTGGCGCCCTGCCTCGCCTTGACAGCGGTTCTCGTATATGCAAAGCACCGCGGTCTGACCAAATTAGAGTCCGTAATTCCGGCCATTCTCTGGTCAATAATTACGGTTATTTCGACGAGCATACTGGCGACCGTGACCGCTCGGTCAGAATCTCCGCTGGCGGACGCGATGCTGGTCAGGTGCGACGCGGCACTTGGCTTCTCTACCCCGGCACTGGTTCATTTTGTAAGGTCGAATCGCTCACTCTCGGTGGTTTCAACCGTTGTTTATTCATCGCTGGCTCCTTTTGCAGCGCTGTCGCTTCTGTTGTCCGCGATTTATTCCAGAGAGCACTTCAGACGCTACATTGTTGCGGCCGTTACGGCTACGATTCTGACCGCTGCCCTGTTCTGGTTCTTCCCCGCGATGGGTCCATGGGATGCAGGTGGGTTCACGCCCTCGCCGGGCCAGAAAATGACGGATGGTTATTTAATCGCGCTGCGCGCTGCTGGCCCGCTCACATTAAACCCTGCGGCCGCGGCTGGCGGAGTCGTATCCTTCCCCTCGTTTCATGCGATATTGGCGCTCTTGGCAGCATCAGCTCTATGGCGAGTTCGCGGCGCGCGATACGCTTCCGTTATTCTCGCGCTGGCTATCTGTCTCTCAACGCTCACAACTGGATGGCACTATTTGGTTGACGTTATCGGCGGAGCCGTCGTGGCGCTCCTTGCATACACTATTTCCGCGCGAATTTTAAGCGAGTGAATTAGGTTTATTTTTCTACTTCTTTATGCCACGCCACAAAAAGGACACCGCAAACGACCGGGAACAAAAGCCCGAGCCACTATGGATTCTAATCCCGCTCTGCCTGGCGATCGCCTTTTTAATCGACCTTTTCGTTGTTCAGTACGTTATGCCGGCGTCTAGGCCGGCGCACCATCCAGCCCCGTCGACGCGGCGATTTTCGGGAAGAGGATAAGTGAGCGGCTTCCGGATTCGCCGACCCTGGTCCATTCCGATCGTTAAAGGTTTCTTTCGGCCCGTCAGGCCCGTGCGGAAATTGAGCGCCAGGGTTAAGCCGCGATAGACAGCAGATCGCACTACGCGTTGAGCTGGCCCGGCAGCAGCTCATGTGTAACCTTGCATGCCGCGTGCGAGCCTGACGTATACGTCAGTATACAAAGTCGTGATCTGCTTTCGCTCGTAACTTATTGACTAATTGTGGAGATCCCGAAAAAACTGTCTGGCCGCTAACTTGCACCCGTATTCGTCGTATCCGATCTTAAACACCGAGTAACACAAAACCGCCGCAATGAGGAGATTATCGAAATGCTGAAATTATTTGTAAAAGCACAACACCTGATCCAGTCTGTGGTTCGGGATGAAAGTGGCCAGGACTTGGTTGAGTACGCTCTGCTCGGCGCTCTGATCGCGGTTTCCTGCGCCGCTGCGCTGCCTGCCTTCGCGACAGCGATCAAGGGACAATTTACCGCGATCGCCGCTGCGATGTAAGTCTGGCTTGCGCACAACAGGAAGGGTCTGTCTTCTTCCGGTGGATTACGGGCAAGGGTCGGGGCAAACGCGCCTGATTTCTTGCCTTGGCTGATCGTCCACTAAGGGAACAGAGCTTCCGGCTCATGTTGATGTCGTTCAGGCGGTTATTCTTCAACAGGCTGGCTTGACGGGGATGAACAGGGCCGGGGATCTGATTCAGTTTGGTTGCACCTCGTTTTAGATACCAGGCAACACACAATTGCCGTTAGAAGGAGATTATCAAAATGCTGAAGCTGTCAGTAAAAACACGCCTCCTGATCGAGTCGATGAAGGATGAAAGTGGCCAGGACCTGGTCGAGTACGCTCTGCTCGGCGCGCTGATCGCAGTTGCCTGCGCTGCTGCGCTGCCTGCCTTCGCGACCGCAATCAACGCCCAGTTTACCGCCATTGTCGCTGGGATGTAAATCTGGTCCGCCCGGTGAGAGGAAGCGGTCAGTCTCCTTGCGACGGCTTTTCGGGAAATAGTAACGGGACTGCGGCCCGCGGCGAAACCACACCATGCATCGAGAAGCCGACTGTCCGCCGCTGGAAGGTTCCCCGGTAGCTGAGCCGGAGGGACCGCCGAGGCCCACGGAGTCGCTGGCGCGACGTCTGTTCGGTCCGGCTCCCAGTCCGCGGGAAATCAGGCTGATTTGCTGGGGCCTGTTCATTATTCTGCTGGTCGTGCCCACTTGTTTCGTAGTCTATGGGTTTATCCGCTTGGAGCAAAAGTCGCCGAAGGTTCCCGACGTCGATTTCATCCATTTCTACGCCATGGGCCGGACGTTCAACAAATATCCGGCCGCACAACTCTACGATTCCGACCTCCAGAATAAGGTTTCGAACGAAATACGTCCCCTGGCGGCGGGCGGCTCATACAGCCCCAATCCCTATTCCCCTTTCGTGGGCATTCTTTTCCGGCCCTTCGCACTTCTCCCCTTTTTGGCGGCGTTCGCGCTCTGGATAGGGCTGTCATTCTGTCTCTATCTCGCGGGGATCGCCCTTTTGGCGGGCCGGTTCTTTCATGACGATCCGCATCGCCGCTCGCTGAGCTTCTGTTTCGCCCTCTCGCTCTGTCCTTTTTGCTGGACTCTCGCAGGCGGCCAGATCTCCACCATCGGCTTTTTTGCCCTGGCCCTGGCATTTTGCGAAGAGGATCGGCAGCGCCCTCTGTTGAGCGGCCTTGCGCTGTCGCTCTGCATGTACAAACCGACGCTCCTGATCCTGCTGCTACCCATGCTTCTGATCACCCGGCGCTATAAGACCCTGATGGGCTTTGCGGGCGGGGCCGTGGCGATGGCAGCTTTCATTACCGTCATGCAGGGAGCCGCCGTCTGGCCCGGATATATCGCAAGACTTCTCTCATTCGGGTCGGCCACCACCCGGATTCGCTCGTTTGTCGTGCTCTGGTATCACGTGGACCTCAACTCGTTCTCGGCGCTCCTGCCGGGCGGCCGTTCCTGGCTCGGCGCCACCGTGATTTTCGGATGCGCGGGCCTTGCCGGAATCGCGCTCGTCTGCGCCTGGTTCACTGACAGGTCGCGGGCTTCCGGTGGCGCCAGCGCGTCAGCCGGCACGCTGATCTGGGCGGCGACGCTGACCTGGACGCTGATATTGAATCTCTATGTTCCGTTCCACGATTGCATTCTGATAGTCCTCAGCTTCATGGCCACGGCAGCTGTTCTGAAGAATGTCCCGAGTCTCCGTCTGCGAAGACCGTTCGCGCTTGTGGGGCTGGCGATTCTTGCATCCTCGTGGATTTCGCTGTCATTCGCGCGAACCACCGGATTCCAGATGATGACGGTATTGTTCGTGGTGTTCGGGATCCTCCAGCTCGCTGTGCTTTTCAAAGCGCAGAGCCTGACCCGAAAAGACCGTCGGGAGAAACCCCAAAGCTATCCGGCGGCGGCCTGAGACCGGGAACGGATTTCCGCCACGTTGTCTTCTTCCGGAATGGAAAGATCCTGCCGGATCAGCCGGTGGAGGTAAGCACGCGTAATTGAGAGTTTCTGCGAAGCGAGCGTCTTGCTCCCGTTGCACTGTCGCACTGCATCGGTCGCCAGTTTAACTTTGTACTCCCTCAGCAGTCGCTCGAAAGAACCCTCCGGCAATACATCGACTTCCGCACTTGAAGAAGAGGGCGCGTCCTGAACGACGTCGGGCAGGTCGGCCGCTTCGATGCGCGGGCCTTCAGCCACTATGAGCGAACGCTGGATCACATTCTCCAGTTCGCGAATATTGCCCGGCCATGAGTAATTCTGCAAAAGCGCCACAGCCTGAGGCGCAATACCTTCCGCCGCTTTACCGCACATTTCCGAATACTTGAGCAGAAAATGATGCGCCAGCGCCGGGATATCCGAGGCAATATACCGCAGCGGCGGCGCTGCGACATTGATCACATTCATCCGATAATACAGATCCTGACGAAACTCGCCCGCCGCCACCATCCGTTCGAGGTTGCGATGTGTGGCGAACACAATGCGAGCCCGCAGCGGTATCAGGCGAGTCGAGCCCAGACGGTTGAATTCCCGCTGCTGCAGTACGCGCAGCAGTTTGACCTGCGTGTGTAGCTTTAATTCGCCGATCTCGTCGAGGAACAGCGTCCCGTCGCCTGCCTGTTCGAAATATCCCATCCGCGTGCCTGTGGTACCCGTGAAAGCGCCCTTCTCATGGCCAAACAACTCGGCTTCGATCAGGCTCTCGGGAATTGCGGAACATGACACCGCGACGAACGGCCGGTTTGACCGCTTGCCCAGGTTGTGAATGGCGCGACAAATCAGTTCCTTGCCGGTTCCGCTCTCTCCCGTGATCAGCACCGAGGCGTCCAGATTCGCTACCCTGCGCACCATCTTGTACACCAGTTGCATGGGCGCGCTCGACCCGATCAGCTGGTCGAGACCTCTCGTTTCCTCCAGTTGGCGGCGGACGGATCGGAGTTCCTCAACGAGTCTGCGGCTTTCGATCGCGCTGCGCAGTAGCCTCCTCAGATCCCGCATGACCGGCGGTTTATGGACATGGCCGTGGGCGCCGCGCTCCACCAGACGCAATGCATCCACGCGGTTTTCATCGCTGGCCAGAATCACAATCGGCACGCCGGATTTTGCCAGCTTGTCAAACACAGACTCCAGCGACTGGCTGCGTCGATCACACGAGTCGATATCCAGAACCAGAACGGCCACCGGGTCCCCGGAGGGGTCCTGCGATAACCTTTCGGCATAGGTCTGACCGACAATATCGAACTCCGGACCGAGAACCGAGGTAAGAACCATGGTTAGTTTCGGGTCTTCAGACACCAAGCTTACGGAATTATGTTTAGCCGGTAGCATTTAATACAAACAAAGCCGAAAAATGAATGTAGCATAATATTTGTTATCTTCGGTGGTATATCGCGAGCATAACGGTACTAGTACCGTGCGGGACGGCACGCGTCATTTGCTGCCGCCCCAAGCGCCATAATAGGCTTTAATCAATGGATCTGCGTCGGTCCCGGGATCGGATTAGTGGTCGAAAAGAAGCTCGTTTGTCGCCGGGTTTATCGCGGGAGTCGCGAAATCCGCCACGGGCGCGCGGGGCTGTGGGCAAAATTACATCGGCAGCCTCCGTATTTTTTGTGTCGGCCGCCTGCGCGTATTGCTTCTCGCGACCACGAAAACGGTCGATTGTTTCCGTGCGCGGGTTGGAGCGGAACGACCAATATCGGAATAATGAAATCATTCCGGCCCACGTGGACTCTGGCGCGCAAGCTGAAGCCGGGACCCCGATACCGCAAGACGATCCGGTCGACGTAGCGATTACGATGCCGCAGCCGTGGCCCGAATTTACGGACTCTTATCCCATCTTTTCGACAGTCCACAGACCCGGACGCAGATCGCGCGCGTTCTTTTTTTCGCTGCTGCTGCATTGCGGTTTCGTCCTCCTCCTGGGACAAGGACTGGACGTGGTCAAGGAAGCGGAGACGGTGCCGATTCCTCACGAGTCGTTCCTTGTCCTCCAGTTAACACCGCCCCCGCAGTCGCCCGCCGTGAGGCTCGGTGCGTCGTCTGCGGTATTGTTCGATCCCGCACTGAAGCGGACGCACCGAGTGCAAAGCCTGGCAGCGGCTCAGGCGGCCGATTCCCCGCCTGCCGAAACGGCGGACGGTTCGGAAAAGCGGTCATTCCAGTTGCCCCCGCCAACCAAACCGAAGGCGGAATACACCCTTGTACAACGCGATGTCCGTGCAGATGCCGTGCCTAAAGCAAGTATCCGGGTGCCGGAGGCAATCGTATGGTCGGCGCAGGAACTCGCCGCCCGATCGCCGATCGTTCCCGGTCCCGAACTGGGCGCGAAATTGCCCAATGCGACGCTGAGTCTGGACCTGCCGAAGCCGGCCGCGAAAGTGACGCCCCGCCCCGCGCCTCCGATCGCGGCGGTTGCGCCGCCGCCAGTCTATCCCGAGCGGACTATCACCGCGCCCGTCAAAATGAATACATCGGATGAAGGAAATCGCATCCCGGAGACTTTGTCGCGTATGACTCCCGAAAGGAGCGCAGGGCATCTCATTTCCGTGTCCGAAATTCCCTTGCCGCCCGAAGCGCTGATTGCGATCCCTCCGATCAGTCAGATCGCTGCTATGCGAAAGCCAGACCTGCCTGCGGCCGGGGCCGGAACTCAGACAGCAGGACAGCCGCGAAAGGACGCGCCGGCCGGGGATGCCGCGAAAACCGGGCAGACCGGCGCCGGGAAATCTGCCGTCGCGAATTCTTCTGTCGCCAGCGTTCATACCGAAGCTACACCGTTAGATGCCACGAAAGACGTCCACCCGGGAACTGTCGACGATCGCCGGATAGAAGTCGCCGCAGCGAGCCCCGCCGCGCGCAAGAGCCCGGTCATTGAGACGGCAACCGTCGAAGGCGCCCGCGCTGCGGACCACAGCGGCGTGTCCGATCGCGGGGCCGGACCCGGCACGGCCGAGCCTCCGCTGGGTCCGGGGGTCATTCGCATCGATCGCCCTCAAACCGGCAAACCCAGTTCCGTCGTCCTGGGCGTATCGTCACGTGAAGCCTATCCCGAGAGTGTGGGCGTTCTGGCCTGCAGGATTGTTTACACGGTGTACGTGCAGGTGGGACTGCCGAAGAACTGGATACTTCAGTTTTGTCCGGCTGACGCAGATCAGGGGACGAGTGCGGCAAGAGGAACCGTCGCGGCGCTCGATGCGCCGTGGCCATATCGCATCATGCGTCCGCCGGTGGCCGGGCTAAACGGCGATTACACGCTGGTTCACGGCATCGTCGACACGAGCGGGCATTTTGAGCGCCTTGCTTTGGTAACGCCCGATGAAGTTGCAAAGAACGAACTCGTGCCGGCGCTACAGCAATGGGAATTCCGGTCCGCCAGCCGCGACGGCCAGCCGACAGCCGTGGAGATCCTGCTGATCATCCCGCACCGCCAAGAGTAAGCTTTTATACGCATTTCCTTTCGCGCGCCATTTTAGGATGTCGGCAGATACCTGATGACGTCAATTGCGGGGTACTAACGCGATTCAGTACCGGTACCACTTCGGTGGACGCAGGACGCTCGACGAGGTAAGCTCAAAAATATTCCATTGAGAGATTTGCTCCCAGGGAAAAACAAATACAATGAAGAAAATTTATCTCGCGGCATTTTTTCTCGCAGCGATTCCGATGGTTTCGTCGGCCGCGATTATCAATTTTGCCGGCTTCTCCGATTTGACGCTCTTAGGCACGCAGAACTTCGGCGACGGGATTACGTTCTCGGGCGCGATAATTTTCCAGTGTTGTGCGAGTGACCCCAGCGGTGGGAGTCTGAACAATACTGCCTTTCCGCCCCCCGCCGACGATGGTGGCGAATTTGAGGACGGTGTCAATCTGGCGTCGAACTTCACCAGTTCGTCTTTGACTTTGAATTTCACAACTCCCGTCAACTCATTCTCGGCGGCCTTCACCTATGAGGATGGTCTGACCCTTACCGCCTATAACTCAAGCCTGGCGGTGTTAGAAACGGTGAATGGCGGTTGCGGCGCGACTGGCGGCGGTGGCGGAAATTGGCTCGGTAGCGGATGCGGTTTGCCGAACGAAGTGCTGAGTTTAAGTGCGGCTGGAATTTCGTCTATTACGATTTCCGGCGGCGCCATCTCGACCTTCACGATTGATGATGTGAATTTCCCCGGTGCCATTAATGCCGGCCTGACGCCTGAACCCGGCACGACTGCGATGGCGCTGGGTGGACTAGGCTGCCTTGCGGCATTTGGCCGCAGGCGGCGTACGGTCGCGCGCGAGGCCTGATAGTCTTTGCTTTGGATGCCTCGGCGGAGTCCTGAGGTATCCCGCTTCATCTTCAAACGTTGCCCTGAAATCGAGATCGGCAGGCTAGTATCAATGGGTGTCTGTCTTACGCAGGCAATGGGCTTGATTCGCAGGCGTCCGGTGAGGCCGTCTTCCAAAGTTGATTAGCTGAGTCCGGCCATCCCCTGAACGGATGGTGCTGGGATCACGGCTAAACTTCTGGAACCTTCTGAAGCGCGGTCTGCATGGCGCCTATATTTCTGTCGAATCGTTCCATCTATTCCGGTACCTTGGCGAGCAGACCTTCCACTATAACGACCGCCTATAGAGAGACCAACGACTGTGACCGCTTTGAACTGGGCGCTTTCGCAGACCCACTGAGGGGAAGGCCGCGAGTCGAAGAAGGTGCGGGCGTTCCGCTGTCGATTGCTTACGGAAAAGTGCGCGAGCACCCTTCGCTGTCAAACTCTGGTTGGCGATCGCGCGGACACATGGCGAGGATGCACCTGTGGCGTTCGTGCTTGGCGCTAAGCTGTACAATCAAAGCACTGGATGATCTTCTTGGGACCCCCAAACGATTCCACTTCGAGCCAATTCGACCGAAACGCCCATTTTTTGCGTCTGTCGTAAACCGGAATAACGCGACCTCGAAACCTGTTTGTGGGAGCCTTGACAGCACTCGAACGCTGAACCCTCCGGTTAACTGCGACCCCCAATTGGCGTAGCTTTCAAAATATCCGGAGTGCGATTTTCTGGTACGGACCGTACCCATCCACGGGCTCTACGACCAGACCAGCATGGAATTTCGCGGAGCCGCTTAGCCTTGCAGCGCTTCAGCGACCGCAGACGGATTACGGTCGATGACCGTCAGATAGGCGCGAACAGCGCCCTCGGGCTCCGACTTGTGTTGTTCCCATTGCTGGAGGGTGCGGGGGTTCAGGGCATACGCCGCCGCGAATTTCGCCTGCGACATTCCGGCGCGGCGGCGGATCGCTTTCACATCGACTGGTCCCGGCACCGTATAGCTCTCCAGCTTGATTTCGCCGCGGATGTGTGCCAGCATTTCTTCGGCCCCGGCGATGAGTACGCGCCCAAGCCGCGTGGTGCCTTTAAACTTCTTCGGGTCGTTCAAGCCCTTCCGCGACCCGCCGGAGATGGTTTTCTTCTTCACGAGTGAGGTTCTCTTTTTGGTTTTTTGCATATAAGTCGTACAGGTAGATCGTTGCGCCCGCAACGAAGTAATAGAAGATGACACGTACGCCGCCGCTTTTCCCGCGATTGCCGCGTCCCCATCGAGCCTTGCGGAATCCGCCCGTCCCGGCAATGACCGGATGTGCAAGCGGATCGTTCGCGAGCGCCAACTCCATCTCTGCCCGCTCGGTCGTTGTCAGAAGCTTCTTCACCGCTTTCCGGTACGCCGATAAGGCAACGATCTCCATAGCTTTAACTATACGTTATCAACGTATTCCGGCAAAATATTCTCTCAACGCGCCGGTCAAAAGAAAAAGCCAAACGCTCGAAGCGCGCCACTCGCGCCGTTGACGATGGATCTGCAAAATCGCGATCAGTCCAGCGGTGAGCCTGAGAGCAGAGGGATCATGCCCAGAAACCGGGCGTCCTTGATTATGAAATCGTCGTGTCGCTTCCGCAGATACACCAGCGCTGCATCGAGTGATTCCGCAGCGACCCAATGCATCTCCGGCACATGATCGTCCTGAAAAAGCCCAGGCGGGCCGATAAAGTTCCAAAGTTGCGCCTCGCACTCGCCCGATGTGCCCGGACGGAACCTGGTGTTCGTCGATGACCTTTTCTTTCGTGCCTTCATGCGCGACCGCCTCTTCCGGTCATGTGACTGTACCTCACCGGAGGTCGATGGTGTAGGCCTTCGGGGAGCTCTCTGGTATTGGCAAAAGTCAAGTTTTCTGAACTCGCCGGAATTGAGTTGACTGTCGTCCGGCACCTGATCAATCCATGTGGTGTACCCGGCTGGACCGGGACAACAGAGGGCCACCACCATGAACGTTCACACGATCGATACCGACAGCAGCGCTGCTTTTCACACCATCAAGATGGCTGTCCTCGCGCGCGGTGCGGGCGTTGCCGAGACCGCTGACAACCCTGCCGATTCTGTCCCGGCGGACAACCAGCGGCTGACCGGAGTTTGGAACAGGACCGCATTCAGGCACACATACCCGAATGCACTGTTCAACAAATCTCCCCTGCAACTGCGCCGGATCGGAGCGCTCGGAGGCAAAGCTCACGGACGCAACCAGCGGGCTCGTCGCGCCCTGATGCCAACGCCACCGGCTTCGGTACCGGTTCGTGCCGCAATCGGCCAAAGTACTGCCGACGCCGTCGCCGCACTAGACGCCCAGTTTCCCTGGCTGCGAGCCGCCGAAAAGCGACGATCCCGAACCGGTCTATAAGTCAGCTCAGGTCCAGAGACAGACGTGGCTCTTTGACGACCCTCTCATTGAAATTCTCCTCTCATGAGAGCCGCCTCGAACTTGCCATGACTGGGGACGCAGATGTCTCCTGACTTCGAGACTCTCTTCGTGCTTCTAGTTAACGCAACAGCAGTATTTACTGGGGAAAACTGGGCGAACGGTCGTGGCCTGCGACAGATTCACGAGCATTGATCTTGCCGGGAACGCACAGTGCGGTGGGTCGTTTCTCCGTCTCTCACTTCCGAGTGAGCTTTCGTTTAACGACCGCGTGCAAAATGCTGGGATTCAGTTGTTAACCAACCGGCGGACGCCGGATCGACGGTGTCGTAGAGCGTGCGGCCAGCCAGTCGCCCGCGACAAGGCGTGCGCACTTTTCCAGCATGAATTCAGGATTGATACAGGTAAAACGATGTCCACGCGCTTATGCTGAACCAAGAGTTCAAGCTGTGCGGTGGGCGTCACCAGAACGCGGCGGCTTCCCAGGTTCCTCATCACGCGCCGTTATATACTGTGAACGTTGCCCGGATGGGGTCATCGGTTGGCTGTGTCTCTGTCTCTCAGCTTCGGGTGCGTTTCCGGTTAACCACCGCGGACAAAATGCTGGGCAGTAGCGCGGAGACGTATTCCTCCCTCTTTCCGGAGCTTAGCGGGTCGTCGTCCACCTACTTCAATCCGTGGATCGTTTCTTCCATCGTGCTCCCGGATAACACGTCTTACAGCTTCCAGTACGACGTGTACGGCGAGGTAACCAAAATGACGCTGCCCACCGGCGGCTACTACACGTACAGCTACGTCGCGGAATGCGACGGGCAGAACGGAGGAGGTGGAGTCGGCGTGTGTAATGCGCACTCGCGGTGGCGGGAGCCAACCTAAATAGGCAACCTCGACAGCAGCGAACAACCTGTTCATCGCATAGCGTCGAGATCGGCTCCTGATCCAGCAAATGCCCCCTCAAAATGGCTACCTTCTCTTCGGCTGAGTAGTGATTCCTCGTCTTTTTCATGCGCTCTCTCCGTTATCTTAACGGCAGAACGCTCTCTCCATTTCCAGCTGAGGCAAAACAGTCGAGAATCTCGCGGCGGCAACTTCCCACCCAGCGCTCCGCGATGCCGTTCTGCCAGGGTGACTGGACGCTCGTTCGTCCTCACCCCGGAGCGACTCGCCTGAAGAATATACCGGCATCGGGGTAGACGACTAGCCGGGCGCGTCCAAAAACGCTTTCGCCAGCTAGGCACCAATCCAGCTTATCGGTACCGCGAGGGGTTTTCCGCGGCCGAAGGGCAGCGGCAGTCCCTGGCCCCGAAAAGGAATCCTCGGGAGAGACACCGTCAACCCGCGGCATGAGAAAAGAATCGAATCGAAAACATGTACCCGCATCAGACCACCGGTCAGAACTGGTCTCCTGATCGCCGCCCGGATACGTTACTTCCTCCAAGTAGGTGCTATCGCCCCACACCGTCAATACGACGTATGCTTCTCTCGACCTGAGATCATACTTGCCTACGATGGCCAAAGGTGTATGCACAGGACCGCATGACAAGAGGGCGAAAAACGCGATGCTTAATGTTATCCGCCACATGTCGCCGTAAGCGTAAAGGTTTGATGGATCGTGCCGGTCGGACCCGACGGGTGATTGAGCCAAGCAGAATGGCGTCCAAAAGTAAGAGAGGCAAGAAATGAACTGAGGCTGGCGTCGTTACGAATATTAATTTTTAGGACGTTCCCCTGGCGAGGCTTGCAGTTTTTTCTCCGGCGCGTGCAGCAGCCAATGAATCCCCGCATGGCTGCATCTCGAAAGACAGAGAACTGGTTCCGAAGGGTAGCCAGTTGTTCTGCCAGTTGTTCGGTTGTGATCGGTTCCGGCATCCTGGCAGTCTATCACCGCATCATTAGGACGCGTTGATGACGGCACTGCACACCGAGCACTGGAGAACGCGCTTTTTCATCACCAGCAGCCATCCGAGCAGTCCACCAACGAAAGAGGCGATTCCGCATATTACCGCGAATCCACCCCCAAAAAATTCGGCTAGGCGTGAGGCGCTGTGATCGGCAGAGTCGCTTTGGCCATAGGCAGTTATTTCCGGCTGGCCACTGGCGTAGTCGCCGGAAAATCTGTACACGTAAGGATGTCCCCATGGGTCAGGGCCGATATCGTTTACTGAATACGGCCCGTGCCACTGGTCCACGCCAGAAGGCTGCTGGCGCAAAGCTTCAAGACCCTGTTCGGTTGTTGGGAATGTGCCAACGTCCAGTTTGTACTGGCCAAGCGCAAGGCGAAAGGCCGATATCTGTTCCTTCGCAATCGCGGCATTAGTCTGATCGCCCTGGCCGTTACTGAAGGAAATAATGCCCATGAGCATTACGGCGCTCAATATCATTCCGGCGACGGATGGAATCAAAATCAGGAAACCGATTACCACCACTGGCGTGCTCATGCGGAATATCTTTTTTCGCGCAAGCGTGCCCTGTCCGCAGACCTTGCACGGGATCGGCACCGCTGGATTCATGGGAACAATTCTATACCCGACAGTTCAGGCGGACTTTCGGTATAGCAGTTCGTCCAAGACGGCTTCCATGCCATCTGGTATCTTCCAAACTGTTCGTGGGTTCAATACACCCAAAGGCGCGTCGCAGCATGACTTCGGCTGCCGCGATGCATTGATTGGTGACGGTTCGAGAGCCTTGCAAAAGGCCCGGGCCAGCCCCGCTGGAGAGTGTGTAATTTTTCGCAAGCCGAGCCGAGCCCGGGTCTGAAGTTGCAAAACCCTCAGGTGCGGTACAATCCAAGCGAATCGGTGCCGAAAAAGGAGATTCCGATTAGTCCGCCCTTGACAGGGGATTCGAAATGACCGATAACGAATGCAATAGCCACTATCCTGCGGGTACCCACGACAGTCAACTGGCCGTGAAACCTTACGGGGGCTTCAGACGTACTTCCCCTATCGCTTGAATGTTGGTGTGCCGGGTGCCGTCAGAACAGATCAAAAGCGGTGATGGGGGGACGCATGACGGGTTTTCAGAGACTTATCGGGATTGTTGTTTCGCCGAGCCAGACGTTCGCCGACATAGATCGCCGTCCAACGTGGATTTTGCCAGTAATACTGATGCTGTTATCAAACTTTGCTGTGACCTTCGTTGTGTACAGAGTCCTGGTTACGGATTCGAACTTCAACCAGATAGCGGAGACTAGACTTCACTGGGATGCCGACAGTTCGGGAAAGCCTATGTCTTCCGCTTCTGTAAAACTGCAGACGGAATCTTTACGTCGCCAGCGTGAACGCTGGTATCTGCTTCCTCCCTACGCGGTGTTCGTAAGTACTCTGGGCATGTCAGGCTTCTTCTATCTTGTCCTGCGGATCACCAGGACCGATATTTCCTTGAAAAAGGTCTTTGTAGTCGTTTGCTGGTCTTTTGTGATTTATCGCGTCGTCGGTGGCGTCTTTGTCATAGCGGCATTGTTGATGCGCGGTCCCGCGAATTTCTTTCCCGCTGCGCCTGAGTCATGGTCGCCTACGAGCTTAGCTCACCTGATTTCACGGGCCACCGTATCTCCCAATGTCTATTCAGCGGTATCCAAGCTCGATGTTTTTTTGGTCTGGTGGTTGGCGGTAATGGCAGTTGGCTTCGCAAAAACAGCTAAGAATCTGACCATATTGAAGTCTGCGATCATCGTGACCGTATGCGAGGTGGTATACCTGATTTTGAACGCGGCAGGGACCTTGCCTGGCATTTCATGATGGAAACTAATCTGTCGTCATAACGCACGAAATATGTTGGCTTAACAGACGGGTCGATCCTTCGGCCGCCTAGTCCTTGTTCTTTTAGGTCTTTCGCCAATGGCGTTCGTAGCGTACTGCCCGCTGGGGCCGCAGATGTAAATGGTTACGAGCGCCAAGGGGATCTCAGTCTGGCACGTCAGGAGCACTGCACTTTCTGCTCATCCATGACGATGGGCGTCGGGCATGCCCATCCGATCCACCGTCGCGTTTCCAAAGTCAAATTCAATCAGCACGGCAGGCGTGTCTCCGACGACCCATGCATCGTGATCCGGCTCGATAGCTACGACCGCTGGTGCAGTCAACTCCACAGTGCAGCCGTCCGCATATTGGACGGATATTTGGCCACGCGCCAGAAAACCAACGTGTACGTGCCTGCATAAATCGGTATCGACAATCGGCTTTATGTTAGTGGACCAGCGGAATCCGGGCCGATAGACCATCCGCTTCACTCGCGCCGCGCCTACGCACACGGTATCGACCTCGATCCCGCCTATTTCTCGGTGCTCAGCCCCGGAAATGGGCGCCAGAACCGGGTCGTCAGAATGAAGCATTTTGATCTTACCTCCTCGCGAGAATGCAGGGCTTTTGCCCCACCATGCTTGCATGCGAACCGCTTGGGCGCAATCCCCTCAGCCCGCGCGGGCGCGTTGATATGAACAAATATCGGAACCGTTTGTCGGTACTATTCCTCACAAGGCTATCTTCTGATTCGCAAAAATTGAATCTAAAATAGCGTCATGACCACATCTTCCAGAACGATCATAATGGCGGCGCTCGCACTGGGCGTTCTGTTGCCTGACGCCGGCGCCGCCAGCGTCGACGCCATCTACGCGTTCGGCGACAGTCTCTCCGACGTAGGTAACATCTATGCGGCAACGGGTGGAACAATACCCGCGCCTCCTTATGTTAATGGCCAGTTCAGCAATGGCCCGGTGTGGGTGCAGGACCTAGCGACCGGGCTTGGCCTGGCCCCGTTGACACCGAGCTTGCTGGGTGGCACGGACTATGCTTACGGCAGCGGGGAATCCGCCCCTGAACTTTTCAATACGTCGAACGTCGCCACCGATATTCTCGGCTCAACCGGGCAACTGGCTCAGTACGAAGGCTTCCTGACGACGCACAGTTCGACTGCGGACCCGAACGCGCTTTACACAATCTGGATCGGCTCCAACGATATTGTCGACATTCTGGCAACTGACCCGGCGAACGCTGCTGCGGACATTCTGACAGTCGCTCAAAATATCGATACTACGATCGCTGACCTGGCCGCACTCGGAGCCAAGAATTTTCTGGTTGTTAATGTTCCCGATCTTGGCGATACGCCGGGGGCGGCCGCGGAGGGACCGGCGGCTCAATCCGCATTGTCGTCACTGTCGGCAGGGCTGGATACGACCCTCGTCAATGGCCTGGGACCTATTCCTTCGTTGGCGGCGCTCGCAACAGCGGATGGCCTGAATCTTCAGGTGCTCAACACATACCTGCTTCTCGACAGCATTGTGGCGAGCCCCGCGACGTACGGTTTCGCGAATGCGACCAATCAATGCGTATCAACTATCCCGCCGGACATAACCGGTCCGGGCCCGCTGAACTACACGGAGTGCGCAGATCCGAATTCGTACCTGTTCTGGGATTACGAGCATCCGACGGCGCCAGGCCAACAAATCGTTGCCAATGCTGCGCTGGCGTTGGTGGCTCCAGAGCCTGGGTCGATATCGCTTATCGGCGCGGGATTGATTGGTTTGGCTCTGATGCGGCGGCACGCGGCAGGTAGTCAGCGAAGCTGATGATTGAGGCGTCTGGTGCGAAGCGAGTCACCGACGGCGGTCTCCAGTGGCGACGGCGCAAGCGGCAAGTTGCGGTGCATAACGACTGTCATACTAAATTCCCGTTAATTAACTACGACGCGTTCGATCAGGCGCTGGTGGAGGACCGAGTGAATGCGGTTTTTGATCCTGGTGCGGTCGGCGGAGAGCATGGCGCGTTCGGTGGAGCGCTGGCGCATGAGTCTGGTTTCGTCGTCGGGAATCCAGACTTCGGGGAGATAGCCGGTGCGGAGGAGTTGGGCGAGGGCGTCGACTTTGTCGGTTTTGATTTTGGCGGAGGCGATGGCTTTGGTGCGCAGCGGGTTGCTGACGACGAGTTTTTGGACCAGTGGCCGGAGGATGGCGGCGACGGGCCAGGTGTTGGTGGTGGCTTCGACGGCGACGGCGGTGTCGGCGGAGAGGCGTTTTTTGGCGAAGGTGTCGAGGGCTTCGCGGGTGGCGGGGAAACGGGAGCGGTGGAGGATGTTGCCCTGATCGTCGATGAGGGCGGCTTCGACTTCTTTTTTGTGGAGATCCAGACCGGCGAATGTCATAATTCAGTTACTCCTGAAGATCGTCCGGCCGTTGATCGCGGCGGGGCGGCTGAAGGAAAGGGAAAGCGGACCGGGCATCTCATGATGCAAGTCGAGACACCAGGAACAGCTGGGCAAAACGGCAACTATCTATCCGAGCTCGAAGCTCAACCGGGTGGACCGGAGGGGCGGCCACATACGACAGTGGGCTCAAAGCCCATACCTATAACCGGCCGGCCCCAGGGTGTTCGGCCCCGCTCTCCCGACCCAAACCAATGTGATCCGGCCCGCGTGATCGGCGCTGGCCGGCAACACCCTGTCCCAGGCCCGGTGAGCTTTAGTAGAACCGATCCGGCTGCCGAATTTCAACTGCGCGAGTGCGCCGGAGTTTTCGGTGGCGCGGATCAGCTCTGGTTCAATCATGCCCGGTACAATTCGTCGGGCAGGCTGCGCATGAATCCCGTTTTGCGGGAAGAGATCCTGACAGGCTGGGCTGCACACGGCACGCCGGGTACGACCATGGATCGTCGCAGTACCTTCTCGCGATAATCTGCGTTGTGGTCGTCAGCGGAACGTGAGATAGTATACTCACCCCCTCCCGTCCTGGGCGGCCGCTTTGATCGAATCGGCCCGTCACCTCTTTGCCGAGAACAGGACCTACGCAATTTGGAAAAGCAGCCCACATCGCCCGAAAGCAGAAAAACAATTCTTGTAGTTGATGACCACGTACTGGTGCGGCAATTGATCGCTGATGTGTTAAGTCATGTCGATGGCTACAACCTGCTGCTGGCCGAGAGTGGAACCGAAGGTCTTCAGCGATCCAGAGAATTCCCGGGCGAAATACATCTACTTCTGACTGCCTTCCGGATGCACGGAATGTCCGGCATCTCGCTCGCGACGGCGATGACAGTCGATCGGCCAATGCTGAAGGTGCTGGTGATGTCGGCATTGCCCCAGGATATGCAGGGCCACAATTACGGATGGCACTTTCTCACCAGGCCCTTTATGGCTTCGCAACTGCGAGCTTTAGTGGCCGGACTTGTATTTCCGGACGCGAAATCCAGATATGCCGCTCCGGAGCCTTCGGAGTAACAGATATCCGGATCGTCGGGCTTGACTGTGATGGGCGTACGTTATGCCCTGTTGCTCTCCTCGATTGCCTTCTCCTGCAAGGTCTGCGGCGTCTGCTACAACCGCTTGGCACACATGAGCCTCGGACCGGGCGTGCCAAAATCGCGGCGCACGCTGCCGTTTCCAAACGACCGTCGCCACGTGCTCCCGGACGGCCACCGAGTCACTTCCACTCCGGTGCTCGGCGGTCTACATCACGAATATTTTCTGGAATCAGTGGCCGCATGAGATTTTTGCGTACGACAGCGGATAATCTTGTTTCAATCCACGCGCCCCGCGCGGGGCGCGACGTACTGTGTGACGTTGTTGTTGGCGTCGGGAGCGGAGTTTCAATCCACGCGGCTTCGGGGTCCTGGCTCCGCCGTCAAGTGAAATAGCTTCGTCGTCACCCATGGTCGCGAATCTCGCATGAAGGTCTTGGCGGTAAGCTCTCTGCTGCCTTTCATTTCCGCCAATTGGCCGCTCATGACGCTCCATTGAAATATGGCGACTATTACGCTACCAAGAGCAAACAGGGCAATGGCGGCGGTAGGATCATCCACCACTCAGCCCGTTTGACACGGTCTTCAACATCCTGTACATCGCGGCCCACATTTTTTTCGCCTACTGTCTGGCTTGGCTGACAATCTGAAGCAATCGGGGCTACGTGTGGATCGGACACCACAACGGCTTCTGGAGGGATTTGTGCG
>Ga0302320_10010364_pt1 | contig 19860 bp, 14 predicted proteins | sample Bog_T0_3_FD_202130 | JGI IMG/M metagenome (GOLD analysis project Ga0302320, IMG submission 202130) | Peat permafrost microbial communities from Stordalen Mire near Abisko, Sweden - Bog_T0_3 | ecosystem: Environmental > Terrestrial > Soil > Wetlands > Peat | place: Sweden: Abisko, Stordalen Mire... | reverse complement strand
CCCCGCTTCGCCTTCGTCATCTTCGTGTCCCTTTCGCTATTAAACCAGCGAACTAAGGGATACGTTTTGCGGGGGCAAGGACAACCACTGTCCTTGGTGCTACCCTCAAAGGCGAGATGCAAGGTCTCCCGCTGCTCGAATTTGTCGCTGTGGCCCTGCTCATTCTGGCCAACGCCTTCTTTGTGGCCGCCGAGTTCGCCCTGGTCTCCATCCGCGACACCCGCATTGAGCAGATGCTCGCCGCCGGCATTCCCGGCGCGCGCGCCGTACGCCGCCTCCAGCATGAGATGGACGACTTTCTCCCCGCTGTTCAGCTCGGCGTCACGCTCTGCTCGCTGGCTCTCGGCTGGATCGGCGAGCCCCTGGCCGCCTCTGTCCTGTTGGGCTGGTTCCGCGCCCTGCCCCAGCCGCCCACGCACGCCGTGGCCTACTCCCACGCAGGCGCCATCTTCGCCGTCGCCCTCGGCTTTGCCCTCATCACTTACTTCCATGTCGTCATGGGCGAACTGGTGCCCAAGTCGCTTGCCTTGCGCCGCGCCGAGGCTCTGGCCGTCTCGGTCGCCCCGCCCATGCTGCTCTTCATGGCGCTGGCCCGCCCCGCGGTGCGCCTGCTCAAAGGCTCGGCCGCCGTCATCCTGCGCGGCTTTGACGTGCCCGTCACTGACCGCGCGGTCCACTCGCCCGAGGAGCTCAAGCTCATCGCCACCGCCGCCCGCCGCATGGGCCTGCTCCCTGCGTTTCAGGAGACGCTTATCCACAGAGCTCTCGAGATGGACGACGTGCCCATCCGCGAGATCATGACCCCGCGCCAGAAAATCTTCTCCCTGCCCTCCAACATGCTCATTGAAGAAGCCAGCGCCCACGTCATTGAGCAGCAGCACTCCCGCGTCCCCGTCTACGACCCCGCCCGCGGCCCCGAGTTCATCGTCGGCATCGTCTACTCCAAAGACCTCGCCCGCCTCATCTTCTTCCGCCCATCGGCGCAAAGGAATCCGGCCCAAGCGCAGCAATTGGGCGTCCCTGGCCTCTCCGCCGCGGCGGATGAGACCAGGGATAGCACCAACGCGCGTTCCCGCCCAATCACCACACCGTATGTCGAACTCAAACTCTCCCAGGTCATGCGCGACGTCCTTGTCGTCCCTGAAACGAAAACCGTCCTTGACCTGATTCGCGAATTCCAGCAGCGCCGCCGCCACATGGCCATCGTGGTCGACGAGTACGGCTCAACCGTGGGTCTGGTCACCGCGGAAGATGCCATCGAGCAGCTCACCGGTGAGTTGGAAGACGAGTTCGACTCGCCCGAATATCCTCTCCTCGCCACCGCCTCCGGTGCGCTCCTCCTCGATGGCGGCGTCAACCTCCGCGACCTGGAAACCCAGACCCAGTGGAGCCTCCCCCGGGACGGCGGCGTAGAAACCCTCGCCGGCTTCCTGCTTATGCGCCTGGGCCACATCCCGAGACCCGGCGAAAGCGTGACTTTTGAGAATCGCCGCATGACCGTCGCCGAAATGGAAGGCCGAAGGATCAGCAAAATCCGCGTGGAGCCCCTGCAAGAGCCGTGAACACGAAGCCCAAGCCCCGCCTGCTCCCCGGCCTCGCCGTCAAAGACGGCTTCACCCGCCATCCCTTTGACCTGGAGCACGGCACGCGGACCAGCGGCCTCATCGCTGGCCATCATCTCTCCAGCGGCCACCGGCACGACCGCCACTCGACCGCCTACTACGCCGTTGCCCCCTCGGTCCTCAAAGCCATGATCGTCCGCTGGCGTCGCTGCCATCCTCCCGCGCCCATCAGCGAAACCACATTCATTGACTTCGGCGCCGGCATGGGCCGCGCCGTCCTCCTCGCCGCCGAGTTGCCCTTTCGCCAGGTCATCGGCGTCGAGCTCAATCCCACCCTGGCCCGCATCGCCCGCCGCAACCTCGCCCTCTGGCGCTCCGCCGGCCGCGCCCTCGCTCCCATGCGCATCCAGTGCCGCGATGCCGCCCAGTTCCGCTTTCCACCCGGCCGCTGCGCCGCCTTCCTCTTCAACCCCTTCGGTGCGCCCGTCATGCGCCGGCTGCTGGCCAACATCGCCACCGCCTTCGCCCAACGCCCCGGCCAGCTTGACCTCATCTACGTCAACAACGAGCAGGAGGCCGTTCTCCACCGCCAACCCGGTTTTGCGCGCCTCTTCGCCGGCCAGGTCCAGCGTTCCCGCGCCGACGCCATCGCCGACCACCGCATCCTCGCCAACCAGCCTGACGGCGTCTACGCCTCGGCCAATTTTGAAGATTGCTCCCTCTACCGCTGGGTCGGCCTGGCGCCCTCCACCCGCGCCAGTTGACGACTGTGCCCTCGAAGGACAAAGCTGTTACGTGGAATTTCCGGGCGCACAACAATTCGCCGCCCGCCGGAGCAATACATTGAAAGAACCGCACCTGATTTTAGGAGTAGGCGAACTGCTGTGGGATCTGTTGCCCGCAGGCCCGCAGCTGGGTGGCGCGCCCGCCAACTTTGCCGTCATGGCCGGCCGCCTCGGCAACCATGCCGGCATCCTCAGCCGCATCGGCCGGGACGACCTCGGCCGCAAAGCCGTTGATGTCCTCGACCCGCTCCCCGCCGATACCAGCTTCCTTGAAGTCGATCCCGCCCACGAAACCGGCAAGGTCACCGTCAAGCTCGAGAACGGCCAGCCCCAGTTCACCATCCACGAGCCCTCGGCCTGGGACTTCCTCGAGCTCTCCGATCAGTGGGTCAGCCTGGCCGAACGCGCAGACGCCATCTGCTTCGGCTCCCTGGGCCAGCGAGCGCATGAGTCCCGCCAGACCATCCAGACCCTCGCCGCGCAAACCTCAGCCAGCTGCATCCGCGTGTTTGACGTCAACCTGCGCGCGCCCTTTTTCTCCGGCGAAGTCATTCAGGAGTCGCTCGAACTCGCCACCGTCGTCAAGATGAACGATGCCGAAGTCCCCCAGGTTCTCACCCTGCTCGGCCTGCCCGACTTTGAAGCCAATGAGCACAGCCAGCTCCGCCTCGGCGCCGAGCGCATCCTTGACGAATTCCCAACCGTGCAGCTCGTCGCCATCACCCGCGGTGGCCAGGGCAGCCTCCTCGTCGCCCGCGACCAGTGGGACGAGCATCCCGGCTATCCCGTCCAGGTGGCTGACACCATCGGCTCAGGCGACGCCTTCACCGCCGCTATGACCCACTATTTGTTGCGCGGCGCAAGCCTCGCCACTCTCAACGAAGCCGGCAACCGCTGGGGCTCCTGGATCGCCTCCCGATCCGGCGCGATGCCGCCCCTGCCCAACGCCGTCCGCGACGCAATCGCCGCCCAAATCGAAAGCTCCGCCGGCTAAGTTCTACTGCTCCGCCGCCCCGCCCGGCTCCGTCCCCGGCGGCGGCGCGGGCCGGTGTTTCGCCCGCAGATACGCCACCAGTTGCGCCGCCTCCGCGTCCGTCACCGAGTCCGCAAACGGAGGCATCTTCTGACCCCCATTCAAAATCTGCCCGGTCAACTTCGCCTCGGTCCACTCCTTCTTCTCGCGCAGATCCGCCAGCGCCGGCGCCTTTTTCCCGCTCACGCCCCCCACGCCGCCCACCCCGTGGCAGTGTGCGCACCCCTTCTCGCGAAACAGCATCGCCCCAGCCTGCTCATCGGCCTTCAAGCTCTTTCCCCACGCACCCGCCGCCGGCGCAACAACACACAGCCCCAGCACCAACCCCGACCTCACCATCCCACGCATCTTCACGCCCCGATTTTCTCACGATCCCACCCACGCGGTGTACCCTCCTCCATATGCCCCTCAACCCCGCCGCCTGGTCCACCCAACTCCGCCACGAGCTAGGCGCGCGCAACCGTCTCTGGGCCCGCAACCACGCCCACGTCGAGAGCTACGGTTCCCCGCCGGTCATCGTCTACGCCCCCGACGAAGCCGGCCACGGCAATTTCTTTCCCCCCGCCTACCGCGCCATCGAGGCCACCCCGGCATGGCTCCGCCGCTTCGACAAGATCCACGCCCAGGGCCGCACCCTGCCCAAAGCCGAATCAGGCCGCCGCTGGCGCGAGCTGGACTCCTCGATGAGCTCCGACGCCCTGCTGATGAACATCTTCTGCACGCCTGGAGTAGCCGCCTCGCCCGCCCTCCTCGCCTTCCTCGGTCTTCCCGGCCCCGCCACTCCCGAGTTCGGCTGGAAGGCGCGCGTCCCGCTGGCCAACGGCCGCTTCGACCGGACAGAAGTGGATTTGTGCCTCGGCCCTCTGCTCCTCGAAGCCAAGCTCACTGAATCCGACTTCCAAACCCGCGCCGCGTCGATTGTTGAGGGGTATCGCGACTTCGACCTGGTCTTTGACCGCGACCTTCTGCCCCGCACAGAGCTGCGCACCCAGCGCCTCCGCGCCCCCACCGAATCGCCGGAAGATTATTCCCAGGAGTTCGAAAGCCTCGTCGATCACGAATTCGCTACCCACGCGCCCTCTCAAGCCCCCGCCCAGGCCCCGTCCATACAACTCTCACCCGCCCCAAACCCCACGGTCCCCGCCTACACCGGCTACCAGCTGATCCGCAACGTCCTCGCCGCCCACGCCGAGGATTCGAGCTTCTGCGTTCTCCACGACGCCCGCCGCCCCGACCTCCGCGAAGCCTGGTTCCAGATCATGGCCGCCGTCAAATCCGCTTCGCTCCGCACCCGCCTCGCCGTCCTCACCTGGCAGGAGCTGGCCGCCCTGCTGCCGCCTGCCCTGCAGCATTTTCTGGACGTCAAATATGGAATCGCCCCACCGGGGCAACTTCCCTCATCCCCTGGGGAGGGGTAGGAAGAGGATTTACCCCATCAACCGCCGCATCGGCTCGTTATCCGCATACACCCGCCACTCTGCCACCAGCCCGCCCTCAACCACCGCCCGCACCACCGCCGGAGTCTCCCACCGGTTCTCCGCCTTCAAAACACCGTCCGGCGCGTAGGTTCCCGCAGCCACCCCCACCATCACCACAACAGGCCTATCCCCAAAACACTCTTCAACAACAATTGAGTAATCCGGAACCATCCTGAAATACCCCGCCCACGGCGCGCGCATCTGCTCGCGTCCCTCGACCACATTCCCCATCGAATCCACAAACCGGTGCCCCGCCGTCATCAAGCCGACGAGCCCCTCCACATCCTGCCGGTTGATTGCCGCCACAAATGCGCGTGCCACTGACTCCGCCGAATCCTTCATGGCGCCATTGTAATCACAGCCCGGACGATGCAGGACCCCTTCAACACAAATCTCAATCGAGCGCCGTGGGCGAGAATTTCCCCTCTTCAACCCAACCCCCTACAATAAGAGAAGAACATTTACCCCCGAGGAAACCCATGCCGCTCTCCGGAGAAGCGATTCGCTTGATGAACTACATTGATGACGTTGCCGTGACCTTGCGCCGGGTGCTGGCCACCATCCCCTCTCTCACCCCCGACGAGCGCGCCCGCGTGGCCGAGCACCTGCTCAACGCCAAGCCCAATGCCGAGGATGTCGCCCAGGCCCTGGCCGTCAAGTAGCCCCCTTGCCTCTCACCGTTGCCATCATCGGAGCAGGCCCCCTCGGCCGCTGGCTCGCCCTGTCGGCTGCCCGCGCCGGCTACCGCGTCCTGCTTGAAGACGTGATGCCCGCCAACCTCCGCCACGCGCAGGAGACCCTGAGAGCCGAACTTGGCCCCGAGAACCTGACGAACGTCGCCTATGTCACCACCATAGAAGACGCCGTTCGCCAGGCCGACCTGGTCATCGATTGCGTGCCCGACGAACTCGAGTCCAAGCTGGAAATCCTCTGGCTCCTCGACCGTATGGCCCCGCCGCGCACGGTGCTGGCCACCCCCACCACGCGCCTTTCCATCGCCGACCTGGCCAACTGCACCTACCGCCCCGAAAAAGTCATCGCCATCGCCGCCGAAGCCTCCGCCCTCTCCGCCGGCGCGGCCTCGGAGATTGCTCTGCGCACCACCACCCGCACCAGCCCCGAGACCGCAGCCCTCCTTGACCAGTTCTGGCGCCGCCTCGGCTTCACCCCCACCTTTGCCCTCGACCCTGCCGAACCGCCGCCAAGCCTGACCGCTAAGCCCTAAACCCTACTTAAGAACAGATTCCGTCTTACCCCAAACCGCCGGTCACGTGACCTTAATACCTGAGAAACCTCTAATATTCCACCAAGGTGGTATATTCCAACGCCCCCCTCTTCCGATGAACACTCTATAAAGTTGCGTTCCGCTGATAAGAGTTGTTTTAAATTCCAGGCGGCGCGAAGGGGTGGTGCTTCATGAAAACTGAGAGTGCGATGTGGGGAAGGAAGCTCTTGATCGCGGGGCTACTGATTTTGGGTGCGGGCATGGCCTTTGGCGGCCAGCAGAAGATTTCCAGGGACCTGGAATCCAAAACCGGCAGTTCGGCCACCGTCGACGTAATTGTGCAGTTCAACCATGTGCCGACCGCCTATCACCATGAAAAGGTCACGAGCCGCGGCGGCGCAATCAAACGCGAACTGGGCAGCTTCAAAGGCGCTGCCTACACCGTGCCGGCCTCCGGGCTGGCCGACCTGGCTTCCGATCCCGAGGTCGTGTTCATCTCGCCCGATCGCCCGCTGAAAGGCGCCGGCTCCAAGCCCAACGCCGTCAACGACTATCACACCGGCGCCATCAACGCGTCCGCCGCATGGGCGCTCGGCCTGCATGGCAATGGCATTGGCGTGGCTGTAATTGATAGCGGCATCGCCAATGTCGCAGACATCAACAGCGCCAGCATCGTCTACAGCCAGGACTTCACCGGCTCAGGCAGCGCCGTCGATCAGTACGGCCATGGCACTCACGTGGCCGGAATCATCGCCGGCAACGGCAGCGCGTCCAGCGGCTCCAAATACTCTTACACGTTCATGGGCATTGCCAGCGGCGTCAACCTCATCAACCTTCGTGCCCTCGATCAGAACGGCGCAGGCACCGACAGCCAGGTCATCGCGGCCATTCAGACCGCCATCCAGTTGCAGAGCAAATACAACATCCGCGTAATCAATCTCTCGGTGGGACGGCCGGTCTGGGAGAGCTACGCGCTCGATCCGCTCTGCCAGGCAGTCGAACAGGCCTGGAAATCGGGCATCGTTGTCGTTGTTGCGGCAGGCAACTACGGTCGCGACAACTCCGCCGGAACAAACGGCTACGGCACCATCACGGCGCCCGGGAACGACCCCTATGTCCTGTCCGTCGGCGCCATGAACACCAAGGGCACATCCACGCCAAGCTCCCATGTCATCGCCAGTTACAGCTCCAAAGGCCCTTCGCTCTTTGACCACGTCGTCAAGCCCGACATCGTCGCCCCCGGCAATCTCATTGACTCGCTCTACATTCCCGGTGAGACCATCAACCAGCAAAATCCCGGTTATGAGATCCCACAGTCGCTGTATATCGTCAATGGCCCGAACAAACCCTCGGCCACCTACTACGCGCTGAGCGGAACCAGCATGGCCACGCCCATGGTCAGCGGAGCCGTCGCCCTCCTGCTGCAGCAATCTCCCGCGCTCAGCCCCGATCAGGTCAAAGCGCGCCTGATGAAGACCGCCGCCAAAAACCTCGTGCCCTTCAACACAGCCATCGATCTCGCCACGGGGCAGTATTTTTACGATCAGGCCGACATCTTTACCGTCGGTGCCGGATACCTCGATATTCGCGCCGCCCTGGCCAACACCGACCTGGCCCCGGCCGCCGCCGGCAGCGCTTTGTCGCCCATCGCCAGCGTCAACCCCGAAGGACTGGTCGTCATGCAAGCCAACGGATCCTCCGTCCTCGGCAGCGACTCGGTTCTGTGGGGCACGTCCGTCTTGTGGGGAACTTCCGTCCTCTGGGGCACGAACGTAGAAGGCCAGTCCGTGCTCTGGGGCACCAGCACCCTGGCGGGCGAGAGCGTTCTCTGGGGCACCGGACTGGTCCAGGCCGACAGCGTACTCTGGGGCACAAGCCTGGGTTCCGGTTCCGATCAGGCCGCCGCAGGCTTCACCGACGATCTGCCGTAGCAACCAGGGAGCCGGCTCAAAGCGGCTGCTGCCGAAGCTTGCGTACACCGAGACCGTACGCAAGCTTCCGTCAATCGAGCGCTTATTCAGCCCTTCCCGCTGAGCACTTTTTCGTAGTACTTCACATACTGCGGCACGACGAGCGACGCGCAAAACCGCTTCTTCGCAGTCGCGCGCCCCGCCTCGCGCATCGCCTCCATGCATGCCGGATCGTTCAGCAGACCCAGTGCCCCGGCGGCCATATCCTCAACCTTTCCAACCGGATACAGCAACCCCGTCACCCCGTCGTCAATCAGCTCCGCCACTCCGCCCACCCGCGTGGCGATCGACGGAACCCGGCACGCCATTGCCTCCAGCGCCGCCAGGCCAAACGACTCCAGTTCGCTCGGCATCAGCATCAGGTCGGCCAGCGGCAGCAGCTCATGCACCCGTTCCTGTTTGCCCATAAAGTGAATCCTGTCATGGATTTGCAGGTCATGCGCCAGCCACTCCGCCGCCGAACGGTCCGGGCCGTCGCCCACCAGAACCAGCCGGGCGGGGATCTCCTTCGCCACCAGCGCAAACACCCTCACCACGTCCACCACCCGCTTAACCGGCCTGAAATTAGAAAGATGCATCAGGATTGCCTCGTCCGGTCTCGCCAGACGCGCCCGCGCCGTGGCCCGAGCAGCCGGGTCTTTATAAGGTGTGTAGACGTTGCAGTTCACGAAGTTCGGGATCACCTCGATCTCCCGCGTAATGTCAAAGTGCGCGAAGGTTTCCTCCTTTAGATAGTTTGAGATAGAGGTAACCCCGTCGCTCTCTTGAATGGCGTAGGCGGTGATGGGCAGGTAGCTGCGATCCAGTCCCACCAGGGTAATGTCGGTGCCGTGCAGTGTGGTCACAAACGGCAGCCGCCGCCCCTTCGCCGCCAGCATCTGCCGGGCCAGCAGGGCGCTCACTGAGTGGGGAATGGCATAATGCACGTGGAGCAGGTCAAGATCATTGAATTCAGCCACTTCCGCCATCCGGGAAGCCAGCGCCAGGTCATACGGCGGGAACTCGAACAGCGGGTAGCTGGAAACCGGAACCTCGTGATAGTGAATCCCCTCATCCCGCCCGCTCAGCCGAAACGGCTGCGAGTACGAGATGAAGTGCACCTCATGCCCCTTCGCCGCTAGCTCAATCCCCAGTTCCGTAGCCACCACGCCGGAGCCGCCGTAGGTGGGGTAACACGTGATTCCAATGCGCATAACTTCTTCCTTTTCTGTGTCCTGTCCAGCCCTTTTGACGCTCCCGCCCGCAGCGAAGATGCAAGAACCTATTGCCCCGGCCGCCGCTCAAGCGCGGCAAACGAAATCAGATCAATCCCCGCCTCGCCCCGCAAACCCAGCAGCGCCTGCCGCTCAATCTCCCGCGAAGCCAGCAGCCGCGTGTGCGCGCGCGCCAGATCCGCGTCGTTGTAGCCCGGATGCGTCACCAACTCCCACGTTCCGTCCGGCATCCCGCCGAGCAGGGTAGTGAGCGCCCCCGCGTCAAGCCTCCCCGTCGCCGCCACGCCAATACAACCATCCGTGGTGACAAATCCCTCCTCGGCAACGACGCGACGAAACGCAGATTCAAAGCATCGCAGCAGCCCCACCTCGATGCGTCGAGGCCAGGGTGCGCCGGATGTCGCGTGCAAGCTCCAGCGCGGCTCAAATGGATTGCGTACCACGAGAATTCCCGCACTCTTTGCCGCGCGCAAAACCGGCCGCAGCACAGCAGGAAACAGATGCACATGCTTGTGCGCGTCGATGTGAGTCAGGTGCACACCGCGATTTTCGAGCAGAGAAATTTGTGCACCGGCTTCGGCTTCGATCTCTTCTGCACGGAGGTCGAAGGTGCAATAGCCGTCGCTCCCCAGGCCGTGCAGCCAAACCAGGAAATCAAACAGAGATGACCGAAACCGCCCATCGAACCGAACGGCAAGATGGGGAATCTCGTGAGTGGGCGAAAGCACCGGAGCTCCATCCACCAGCACCACGTGGCAGCCTACAGCGAGCGACGGCGTGGCGCGGGCAATTTCAATCGCCTCATCGGTGGCCGGGGCGCGGGCGATGAGCGAGGCGCTGGTGACCGCACCGGCCGCATGCAACTCGGCGATGGCGCGGTTGATGCCCGCGGTAAGGCCGAAGTCGTCGGCGTTGACAATGAGGCGGGCCACGGGCTGAGTGTATCAACTCCGGCAGTGGTGCTGTGTTGGGCGCGCCCGTCCGCCGCGCCGCTGCTATGATGAATGAAGGCCGCAACGGTCCATTCGCACGATGTGGGCGGCTAGCTCAGCTGGTTAGAGCGCCTGCCTTACAAGCAGGAAGTCGGGGGTTCGAGTCCCTCGCTGCCCACCATAAGTCCTTCCTAAGCTATCCGAGAACATCCTAGAGAGTATGAAAATCCCCGATAAACATTGGGGATTTCGTATTTCTACGTCCAAAGTCGTACTAAGGGGGCCAGATTCAGATGGGGGTACATTTTGGGGTATCCAGCAAATACCCCCAGAACCGATACCCCCAATACCCCCAAAGTACCCCCAATGAGGAGGGCCTCCATGGGATTGACCGACATCGCAATCAAACGCTCGCGCCCCGCAGAGAAACCGTACAAGCTGGCCGATGGCAAAGGCCTCTATCGACGACGAATCGATGCGCCGCCCGATCCCAGCGAAAGATGTTTTGTGAGCGGTCGATCGCGGCATAGATTGAGCTTCCGACGAGGCTGACACCGTTTGATCCGTCGGGCAGGCCCTGATCCTTGCCGATGACCTCAGCATGGGAGTCGCGCATGCCGGTGGGCGCGACGGTGATGCGGAGGACGCTGGCATTTGAGCCTCCCGCCCAAACGAATCCATCGTCGTCTTCCGGCACGGATCGGGCTTCATAGACGGTTTTTGGAAGGCGGCCCTCGTCGGTCCATTTGTGGCCGTCCCAGAGCATGGAGCTAACGCCATCATTGCTACCCTTGAAGATGCGATTCGGGTTTTTGCGTGAGATGGCGAGGGTGTATGCCTGCTCGGTGAGGCCGTGGAGCGCGGGGATGGCAGGCGTCATCTTGTCGTTCTCGATGCGCATGATGCCGTCGCTGGTGGCGGCGAGGAGTTGATCGGGCGATTTGCCCGAAGGATCCTGGAAGACTCTGAGGTTGAATGCCTGCGTTACTCCGGCGATGGGGATCCAGACGGGACGGTTGGTTTTTGGATCGGCAGACAAGCGCTGCACGGGAGCGCCGCCAGCGCCCTGGGCGATATAGATTGAGCCATTGAATCGGACTGCGTCGAGCATGCCGAAGTTGGAGAAGACGGTGATGGGCGAGTTGATCTCTACGCGGGTGATGCCGGTGGAACTGCCGATCCACAAAGCGCCATCGCGATCCTGAATGGCGCTGAGCGCACCGGGGTCGGGAAGGCCGTCGGCAACGTCGATGATCTGACGCAGGGTGCCGTCGTGGTTGATGATGAGCGCGCCGCCGCTGAGGGTGGTGATGGCCAGGCCGCCGTCGCTGAGCAACGTGGAAGTGTAGACGTGGAATTTCTTCAGATAATCGTCGGCGCCGGTGGGGAAGGGCGTGACCTTTTGCCCGTCGTAGAGGGAGAGCACGCCTTCGCGCTGGGTGACGAGAATGCGGTTGTCGCCGTAGGGGTGAAGGAAGAGCTTGATGGAGTCTTTGTATGCGTCGCCGCCGGGCATGGGGCGCAGATCGTCGCCGACGATTTCTTCAAGGCCAATGCCGGTTTGAGCAGTGTAGAGGTGGCCCCGGACCATGGAGAGCGCCTGGAAGCGACCGCCTGGATTCGCGGGATGCCAGACATGCATCGTCTTGCCGTTCCAGCGGAAGAGCTCCTGATAAGAGCGATAGAAGACGCCTTGCGAAGTGGGCAGCGTCTGCCATACATCGGTGAAGCCGCGATCTTGTTCGGGGATGTTTTCGAGGAGCGAGACGTATTGCAGCGATCCGGTTGAGTCAGGCGCCAGGTAGCCGAAGTTGCCGTTGGTTCCCACCCAGATGCGACCGGCGTCGTCCATGGTCATGGATCGCGTCGTGTTGGAAGGCGTAAGGATCTTGCGCCAGGTGACCCCGTCGTACTCGCGAATCTCACTGCCCGAGGTGCCGATGAAGAGGATGCCGCGTTTGTCCTGAACGATGGACCAGACCTGGCCGTATCCGCCGAACTCATCGCGCGTGTGGGCCTGGAGGACGGGGACGCCGACTTCAACCCGAGATTTGGAGGAGGAGGGGGCGGGCGCGGAGAGGTGAGGCTGCGAACCCGCGAAAGGCGCGAGAGCCAGCAGCGGGAGGAGCCGGAGAAGGAGATGTTTTCGAATCACAAATTGTTGGGTCAAGGGACTTCCGGGGATGCCGACCTAGGGAATAGAGAAGATAGTAGCACACGGCAAGCAGGGGGTGGCTAGGGGAATCTTTGGATAGAGGTGATTGTTTGTCGAGGCGCGCGGATACGGTCTGTCAAAGCCCTTCAAGAGACTCCGATTCCCCGGCGAGATTCATAACTTACGCTCGCGGGTTGAACGATCAAATGCCGTATCGAACCCTACTTCGCAGCAGGTAAAATGCCGGTATGCCTGAAGGCCAGAGATTGATCTACCGGTTTGGAGTGTTCGAGGTCGACCCCCTGGCGCGGACGCTGAAGCGCAGCGACTCTGCCGTCAGCCTCAGCCGGAGGGCCTTCGACCTGCTCCTTTATCTGGTGCAGAACTCCGGAAGGATCCTGCCTAAGGAAGAATTGCTCAGGAACATCTGGCCGGACACGCATGTGGACGAAAACAGCCTGGCCAAAACCATCTCCGTGCTGCGCAAGGCGCTGGATGAGAATCCGCTCGAGAGCACGATCGTTGTCACTCTTCCCGGGCGCGGATACCAGTTCGCCGCCCCGGTGGAGATCGCCGGCAACGGCGAAGCGGCCAATGTTGAACTGATGGCCGGCGGTAGACCCTCCAGCGGGGGATTGCTTTTCCAGCAACGCACCATCCAGACCAGCATCACCGAGGAGAAGGAGGTCCGGCTGCGCACCACGCCGCTGGGGTGGCTCGTCGTGAGCCTGGCCGCCGTGATTGTCCTGAGCGTTGCGGCCGGCGCTGGATTGCTCGTCTGGCGCCATTTTCATCCTGCACCGCATTCCGCGTCCGTGGTACTGGCGGACTTTGAGAACACCACCGGCGACAGTGATTTTGACTATGCTCTGAACCGCGGATTGCAGATCGACCTGGAACAATCTCCCTTTCTTGACGTCCTGCCCAATGTCACCATCAAGGAAACCCTGGTGCAGATGCAGCATAAGGCAGATGAACCGTTGACTCCGGAACTGGCTCGCGAAGTTTGTGAGCGCAACAACGCGCAGGCCGTGCTCAACGGCGCCATCTCAAAGTTTGGCGACAGGTACCTGCTGATTGTGAACGCCGCAAGTTGCGTGACCGGCAAGAATGTGGCCGCATATAAGGAGCAGATTTCTTCAAAGAGCGATGTATTGCCCGCGCTGGATGCGGCAGCGGGCCACGTTCGCAAACAGTTGGGTGAGTCGGCGGCATCGCTTGAGAAGTTTCAAACGCCGATTGCCCAGGCCACTACCAGTTCGCTCGAGGCCCTGAGAGCCTACACGCAGGCCATGGAAGCCTCTGATCGCGGCGACCCGGTGGCAGAGCAGGCGCTCTTTCAGCGAGCGATTGCGCTCGATCCGAAATTCGCTTCAGCTTACCGGGGCCTCAGCATTTGTTTTCACAATCGCCAGGATTTTGTCCAGGCGGCTGCGCAAATCCAGATCGCATGGAGCCTGCGTGCGCAGACCACCGAGCGCGAGCGCCTGGCGATCGAGATTGCCTACAACACCTACGGGACCGGCGACTGGGAAGCGGCCATTGGCAGTTTGCGCCTTTACAACCAGATCTATCCCAACGATGCGTCAAACTGGTTCGCGCTTTGCCTGATGTATTCGAGGCTGGGCGAATATGCGCAGGCAATCGAAGCCGGACAACAAGGCTACCGGCTCGCCCCTCACTCCGGCACGGGCGCTGAGACTCTGGCCCGCGCCTATCTCCGGGCCAACCGCTTCTCTGACGCAAAACGGGTAGCCGAGGCTGCCCTCGCTGACGGCAAGGGCCGTTGGGGCACGCACAGGATTCTCTTCCAGATCGCCTACATCCAACAGGACGCGGCAACCATGAAGACCGAGGGCCAGTGGGGTTTTACCCATGGAGAGATGGGCCAGTCGCTGACCGATCTGGGCTTTGTTGCGGCCAGCGAGGGCAAAGTGCGTGAAGCGGCCGACGATTTCAACCGGACCCGCAGGGAGGCAATTCGTGCTGGCGATGCGGACTTTGCCGACTATGCGTCGATGTTTCTGGCGGGCATCATGATTGAATTCGGCTATCCTCGCGAGGCTGCCGCCGCCTTGAAGCAGATGCGGACCGATGCAATGGATCCCGGCACGACGGCAGCGTTCATGGCCGATCTGGGCGATCTGGAGCCGGCCAGGCGGCAGATTGCGAAACTCAGCAGCAGCGACACAAGAAGTACTTTGAGTCTGTATTTTGACCTGCCCATGTTGCGCGCGCTTCTTGACATCAAGGCCCACAAACCGGAACAGGCGATCCAGGACCTTGAACCGTCGCGTATCTACCAGATGCGCGAAGACGGCGTGCCCTACCTGCGGGCCCATGCGGAGACCGATGCCGGCTTGCTCGACAAGGCTGTCGAAGACTACCGGCTCATCCTGGACAATCCGGGGCTGGATCCGATCTGGCCCGACCACTCGATCACCCATTTGCGCCTGGCGCGGGTGCTGGCAAGGCAGCACAAGCTGGTCGAGGCGCGGAGGGAATATCAGGTTTTTCTCAACCTCTGGAAGGACGGCGACCCACAGGTCCCCCTGCTGGTCCAGGCCCGGCAAGAGTACACCAAGCTGCCGCCGCAGTAGAGCGGAATTGGGTCCACACCCCTCCCGCAGACCCACTCCACTGGCTTTGTTTTTTCCTGAACGCCTCGCCTTGCAGTCCCAAGCGACTCCGCCTTTTCCCGCAGCCGCAAAATGGCAACGCTTTGTGTTGTCAATAAGATGACCGTCCATTCAGAACTTTCAGAACTGGTCAGAACTGGTCACTTGCCTGCGATTGGAAGCTCACTGAAACTCAATTGCGATGAGAAGCCAAAGCAGGATGACCCGGCTGGTTGCATGGTTACGGCATCAAGCCGGTTCCCTGCGCACTGAGAGGGTCACGCACGGATCGCGGACCATCGTCCGGACCGTGGAGACCGTCCAGTGCCAGCAAGGAGTGATCCACTTCGGCGGCCTGCAAGGCGGATCGATGGATGCCTGTCCGCTGTGCGGCAGCAAGCTGGGTGCGCCCGTAGACGACCATAAGCCTCCTTTGCTTGACGGCTGATGAGATTGAGGCTTTGCCGGGGCAGCCTGAAAGCGTCCCCGGCAGGATGCGCAAACGAGGTCAGAGAAGGTAAGCTCCCCCCAGCCTTCTCGCAGTAACGCTCAAAGTCGGTTTGAGCAAAATCGAATGATCGCAGTCCAGGAGACGTTGATGAAACTTCACAAGGTTACTTCCCCGACCATGTCAGGGTCAGTGTGGCTGTCCCTGCTTTCGCTCACAATCTCCGTCCTGTTGACCGCTCTGCCTGGACCGGCAGCCGCGGCCACCTCTGCATCCGCCGATGGAGCGCATTCCGTATCCGCAGCGAAGCAGGCGTTCACGCGCAATCTGCCCCTTTACTTTGAGAAGAACCAGGGCCAGTTCGACTCCCGCGCCAGCTTCATGGCCCGCATGCCGGGTGGCTCGCTTTTTCTTGCCGGCGCCGATGCGGTTCTGGTCCATGCTTCGCAGGCAAAAGAACAGGAGACATCCCTGCGCATGAGCTGGGTTGGCGGCAGTGCAGCGACCGCGCCCCAGGGCGAGGCCGTGATGGCCGCCAAGACCAATTACATCGTCGGCAACGACAGCTCCCGCTGGCATACCGGCGTCAGCAACTTTGAGCGCGTGCGCCAGAGCGGCCTCTATCCCGGCATTGATCTGGTCTACTACGGCAATCAGCAGCACCTGGAGTACGATCTCACCGTCCAGCCCGGAGCGGATCTGAGCGCAATTCGCCTTCAGGTTGACGGCGCGGCCAGCCTGAAGCTCGACAAGGCCAGCGGCGACCTGCTCCTCATCGACGCGCTGGGCAGCACGCTGCGGCTGCTTAAGCCGGCGGTTTATCAACTCGACGATCGCCAGCAGAAGACCGCCATCGCCGCCGACTATGTACTCTCGGCAAGGAACACGGTGTCGTTTGCGCTGGGAAACTTTGATCACACCCGCCCCGTGGTGATCGATCCCGAGGTGATTTACTCCACCGTCTTTGGCGGATCGGAGACACCGACGGACGGACCGGCGCCCAACGTTTTTGGCGGCATTGCCGTCGACCCCAAGGGCTTTGTCTATCTTGGCGGATTGGTCAGCGGCTCGAACATGCCGGTCACGGCGGGCGCGCTTCAGCCCGCTTGCGGCCCGACAGGCGTCGGCTGCAGCAACTACTTCGTCGCCAAGTTCGACCCCACCCAATCCGGCACGGCCTCGCTCATCTACTCCACCTACATCGGCGGAGACTCCGCGGTCGTCTACTACTACCTCTATGCAGGCAACAATCTGGCCGTCGATGCGGATGGAGATACCTACTTCGTGGGCCACATATTTACAGAAAACAACACAGCCGATACGGCCTACGGCCTGGGCAACTATCCGACCACGGCAAATGCCTACGAGACCACCTGCACATTTCCCACCACAACGGGCTGCAGCGAAGGCTTCCTCACCAAGCTCAATCCGACCGGTACCGCGCTCCTCTATTCCACCTGGATCTCACTCGACTTCGGAGCGGTGAACCTCTTTGGCATGACCTACCCTTCGATGGTCGCTGTCGACGGCAACCAGATCGCCTATGTCGCCAACGGCGGTTCCGGCACCGGGACGACCTACCTGGCGGCTATCAACACAACCAAGAGCGGAGCCGCCTCTCTGGTCTATGCGACTGCCGTAACGGTCGATCCCGCATCCCTCGCCGTGGACTCAGCCGGCAACGCCTACCTTGGCGGCTACAACTTTGAACCCAACGCCAACGCCAACGCAGCGGCGGCGGGTTACCAGCCGCTCATCCTGAACGGCTTTGAGGCTTCAGCCGATTACCTTGTGTGGCCAGGCGTCGTGGCCCGCTTTAACCCCTCCGGGCAAAACGTCTATGCCACCATTGTCGGCACAGGCCCTTCGGACTACGTCAGCGGTGTTGCCGCGGACCCTGGCGGCATTGTTTACGTCACCGGCAGCGCAACCAATATTCCCCAGGTCAATGGCCTTCCCACGGGAGCCACGGGCACAGTTTTCGGCGATTTTGTCGCCAAGATCGACACCAACCTGACCGGCGCGGAATCCCTGGTCTACTCGACCTATATCTACCAGGGTGACGCCTCGTTCAACGGAGGGTACGGGAATCTGGGCGTTGCCGTCAGCAGCAATGGTTCCGGGCTCTTCGCCTTCTCCGGCGAGACGCCCAACCCCCAAAACTGCCCCAACTACCCGCTCACCAATCCTATTGTCCAGCCGAACATGTGCCCGGCCGGCCAGAAGGTGTCTTACGTGGGCGTCATTGACCCCTCTCAGGCCGGACAGAACGCGCTCGTCTTCCTCTCTTTCCTCGATGGAGCCGACTTGGCCACCGGACTAGCTTTCAATGCTCCCCCGGCTGCCGCGGGTCCGCCTAATAGCAGCTACAACGTCTACGTGGCCGGAGGCGCGCAAAGCAACCAGACCGACAGCCCGTTCCTCGGCGTTCCCGCGTCCTACGAGATCGCAACCAACCCGGCATCCAACGCGGGCGCGGCGCTCTTTTTCTACCAGATCGGCCTGGGCGCGGTTGACCAGCTCTCCGTATCGCCCGTCAGTCTTCCCTTTCCCCCGCAGCCAATCAACACCACCAGCCCACCCCTCAGCTTCAAGGTCACCAACAACAGCGCGGACACCGTGGACATCTCTTCGGTCAGCGTCCCCGCCCCATTCGCCATACTCAACGACGGGTGCTCGCCGAGCATCCCGGCCAACTCAAGCTGCGTCGAGCAGGTCACCTATTCGCCCACCGTCGCGAGCACCATTCAACCCGGCGGCTACATCCCCACCACCAGCAGCGTCTCCATCGCTGTCCCCGGCGTGGCCACGCCTCTGACGGAGAACGTCTCCGGAATTGGAGTCGCCGCAAACACGGCCACGGGCTTCTTCAATCCGCCCAGCATCAACTTCGGCGCCGTAGCCGACGGAAATGTCGCGGGCCCAATCCAGATCACGCTCACCAACACCAGTGTGTATTACCAGCTCTACCCCCAGAATGAGGGACTGGTCGCCGCGGACTTCCCGGCCGGCTTCGTTTTCACCCCTACCGGCGCCACTCCCTGCGGCGCCACGCTGGCCATCGGGGCCAGTTGCACCTTCTCAGTCGGCTTTGCTCCCACCATGGCCACCGAGACTCAAAACGGCACCAACAACTACTTCTACACCGCGTATGCTTCTTCCACTTCCAGCATGACCTTCGCCGGCACCGGACTCCCGCCGGTCGTCGCCACCCCGGTCTTCTCCCCCGCAGCCGGCACCTACGGCAGTGCGCAATCGGTCACCATCAACGATGCAACCGCCGGCGCCACCATCTACTACACCACCAACGGATCCCTCCCCAGCACCAACTCCGCCGTATACGCCAGCGCGATCAACGTCACGGCCAATGAGACCGTGCAGGCCATGGCCACCAAGTACGGCTATACCAACAGCCCCGTCGCCGTCGCCGCCTACGTCATCGAGACCGCGGCAGCCACGCCCACCTTCTCGCCCGCGCCCGGCACCTACACCTCGAGTCAGTCGGTGACCATCAGCGACTCAACCGCCGGGGCGGCTATCTATTACACCACCAACGGAACAACCCCTTCGGCCACCAACGGAACAAAGTACACCGGCGCCATCCCGATCAGCGCCAACACGAACTTCGAAGCCGTCGCCGTCGCAGCCGGTTACGCCAACAGCGCGGCGGCCATGGCCAACTACGTCATCACGCTCCCGGCTGCCACGCCGACCTTTACCCCCGCCGCAGGCACTTACGACTCCACGAAATCGGTCGCTATCTCCGACTCGACCGCCGGAGCGACCATCTACTACACCACCAACGGCTCTACGCCCACGGTGACGCCCAGCGAACTGTACGCGGGGGCAATCTCAGTGAGCGCGAACGAGACGATCGAGGCCATCGCCACTGCCACCGGCTACACCACCAGCGCCGTGGGTTCGGCGGCCTATGTGATCACGCCTCCGGCAGCCACGCCCACCTTCTCGGTTCCCGTCGGCACCTACGATTCAACGCAATCGGTGGCTCTCTCTGACACCTCAAGCGGCGCAACCATCTACTACACGACCAACGGCTCGACGCCGACCGCCAGTTCCACGAAGTATGCGGGGGCCATCTCAGTGAGCTCGAACGAGACTATAAAGGCCATCGCCACCGGCGGCGGCTACTCCAACAGCGCGGTAGCATCGGCGGCTTACGTAATCACGCCTCCGGCAGCCACGCCAAAATTCTCGGTCGCCGTCGGCACCTACGATTCAACGCAATCGGTGGCTCTCTCTGACACCTCAAGCGGCGCAACCATCTACTACACGACCAACGGCTCGACGCCGACCGCCAGTTCCACGAAGTATGCGGGGGCCATCTCAGTGAGCTCGAACGAGACTATAAAGGCCATCGCCACCGGCGGCGGCTACTCCAACAGCGCGGTAGCATCGGCGGCTTACGTAATCACGCCTCCG
>Ga0302320_10010362_pt1 | contig 19863 bp, 18 predicted proteins | sample Bog_T0_3_FD_202130 | JGI IMG/M metagenome (GOLD analysis project Ga0302320, IMG submission 202130) | Peat permafrost microbial communities from Stordalen Mire near Abisko, Sweden - Bog_T0_3 | ecosystem: Environmental > Terrestrial > Soil > Wetlands > Peat | place: Sweden: Abisko, Stordalen Mire... | reverse complement strand
TACCCGAAGATGGGTTTAATTTTCCAGACTAACCGGCCCAATAGCTCGCTCATAGCCGAGGCGTCATCTGGGTCTTGCGTATTGGGATCGGCACCGAGTTGCAGGAGTTTCTCAATCCTATGAGTCTGCTTTTCAGCCTCTTAAACCCCCACCCCCTCCTACCAGATCCATCCCCTTCGCTGGTATAATATATTGAACAAAGGAAATTAACGTTTCCAATGCTCGTTTAAAAGGGGTGTCAAAGCCCCTGTCCCTTGCCCCAACCCGACCCCTACAAGGCCGGGTTGCTTCATTTCCATCCCCCAACCATCAACCAAAGGCTCAAAATGATAACGCTCGAAGCAAACTATAGCAAAAAAATCGGTCTCCCCGGGTATAGCAGTCATCAGTTCAGCATCACCCTCCGGACTGAGCTGCCTGATACGACCAAGGTACAGGAAGAAAGCGCTCGTTTATACAGGTTGCTCCAGGAAGGGGTGGACCAAAATATCCAGGCAATCGGTTTTCTGCCCCATCAACCCAATGAAAACGGCCATGCTCACCCCAAAGCTAACGGCAATGGGCACTCCAACGGCTACCAGAACGGCCGGCAAGTGCGTCCCGGCACCAACGATTCCTGGAAATGCTCCCCTAAACAGAAGGAATTGATCCTGAAAGTCATCACCGAGAACCAGCTCGACAAAAATATGGTCGAAGATCTGGCCGTTGAGCGGTTTGGTCTCGGTGTCAAAGCCCTGAACAAGCTCCAAGCCAGCGGTCTGATCGAAGAACTGCTCGAAAAATACCCTAACAAAAGGACTGCCCGATGATCGCCCTACTCCAACCCCCTCCCCAATCCGAGCTGTTGCGCACCGTCTCCGCTACCCGGCTCAATGCATGGCTCGGTTGCAGGCTCCGGTATTATTTCCGGTACGTGCTTCGGCTCAAATCACCCAAGACCGCAGCCCTGTACGTCGGCACCACGGTTCATGCAGTCCTGAAACAGTGGAACAAGGCTCGCTGGCATAAGAAAACGCTGACCCGGGACCAGTTACAGGCTATGTACGACCTGACTTGGTTAACGGAACAGCAGGCCGAACCAGTGAAGTGGGACGTTGACGAGGAACTGGGCGAGAAAGTGCAGGGATGGTCATTGTTGAAGACGTATTTCGACAACAGCCCCATACCTGCTGATGAAAGGCCGGAGGGTGTGGAGGTCATGGTTGAAGCCGATCTCTCTCACCACGGCCTCCCCAAGCTCATCGGCGTGCTGGATCTGGTCCGGTCAGGTGGCAGAATTGTCGATTACAAGACCGTGGCCCAGACTCCCAAAGACGAAAAGGCCCTGCATCAAAACGAAGTGCAGTTAAGCGGTTATTCGATCCTGTACCGGGAAGCGACTGGGCAGATTGAAGGGGGCCGTGAACTGCATCAACTCGTGAAACTGAAGCAGCCAAAGCTCATTATTACGCAGCAAGGGCCAATGACGGAAGCGCAGAAGACCCGGCTATTCAGGCAGTTGGAATCGTATGTTGAGGGTGTGCAGCGTGAAGATTACATCCCGTCACCTGGGCTGCAATGTTCGTTCTGCCAGTACCTGAACCAATGCCAGAAATGGAGCTAAACCATGGACGATCAGCTTCTTAAAGATATGGTGGCCAGACTTAAGCCAGTTCTTAAAGATACCGACGCAGCTCTAGTAATCCTGCGACGGTATTGGACTACGCGAATGGCCCTGGTCTGGTCAGTTCTGGACGTTCACAGAGCAGCTAATGAACTGGAGCTTGCCCTGACCCAAAATGAGGCTGTTCAAGTTCTGGAATCGCTGCACCTCTCCTATAACCGGCATCTTGGACTGCGTTGGGAAGACATCACCGCCCACATCACCGAACATGTGCTGGGCCGAAAGCTCACCAAACGCGAGATCCATCAGTTTGTTCATCACGACAGACTCACGATCCAGCGTTAACCTTCAACCCTAACTCTGGCCGGGCATCTGCAAGGGTGTCCGGCCTTTTCCATTTAACATGCCAGACCAATTATATCCACCGCATCAACCTCAAGCATCAAAACTACGGGAACAACCACCCTCCATGCGTAGGCTCAAGATCGAGGCAACCGGAGACGTTTGGACCGGACTCAAACCCAAGATCAGAATGATGGGAGGCTGGCTGGAACGTGCAGGATTTAGACCCGGAGATCACGTCCAAGTCAATTGCTTGGGTCCGGGCGTCATTGAACTCCGGGCCTTCGACCAGGCTGACCAACCCCAAGCTTGATTCCACGACGGTTTTGAGCATCGAGGTGTCATTACAATTAGAATCGGTATCCTTAAGAATGGCAGGACCATTCTTATTCCTGGCCAACCCAGTCGTAGTATTCAGACGATTCCCCGCACCCCTGAAGTGCTGATCGAAACGTCCGTCCACCCCACGAGATGCTAAAACCCCAATAAAAACCCAGTCAACCCACTCAACCAAGGGTCTCCAACATTTTTTAGAAAATCCTCTTCTTTAAGATGCCTTTATAAAAATGTTCAGGACCCCTAGGTTGACTGGGTTGACTGGGTATTTGCTGGGTTTTCTGGAGGTGTGCTTGCTTGACCGCTCGAAACTGGCGCTGGGGGGACTTGGACCGCTCTGGCGAACTGGTACTTCTTCAACATCTGGGTATTGCCGTGTTCATTGGGAGCCGGGGCCTCAGTCCGGGCTACGCTGAACTCCTCGACCTGAAGCTCGTTCCGCTCCCCAAACAGGCTCCCCATAATTTTGCCCAACTGCTTCTTTCCAGCATCAACGTCCCCCTGTTTATCGTCGGTTAGCCCTGGAATGGGAATGTCTCGCTCAATGCACAAGTCCACGAGTTGGGTAGCCGAAAGCGTCTGGTTAAGCCTATGCTCCTCGTTCACTGCTATAGCCAACGCTCGCAAAAACGTGAGTTGGGGGCTGGCGGCTCGTTCCTTGGCCACGTCATGACCGTCCATTAAAGGTGCGGCGTGGAATAGGTTCTGCACAATCCAATCCATGACCTGGCACCATTCCCGGAAGTCATGCCGGGTCTCAGCAGTCCTGGGCTTGCCCCGCTCATGCCAGGCGTTAATGACCGCCAATACGGCCCCATACCAAGCTTCCTGCCATTCGAAGATCACCTCCAAAGTATCCTTCCCGTTCAGGGAGCGGTATTGGTATCCCTCGCGCTTTTTGATACGGATGATGGATGCTCGATTAGTCAAATCCTTCGTCGCCTCAAATCCGTTGGAGGAAATGAACACAATGAACTTGGACGGATCGACGGTAATGGAGCCGCTGTAGGGTATGCGGGCGCTGAAACTCGTTGTAGCGGTCAGAAAGGCTTCCAGAAACTGGCTGTCGAGTTTTCCCCGCACATTGTCGAACTGAATGAAGGGTTGGCCTTTGATGAGATGATCGCTGAACGTTTCCTCCATGCCACCCACGCCCGCCCCCTTTTTGGTGACAACCGCAACATTCTGGTTATAAAGGGCAGCAATCATCTTCTGACGGTAAGTTTTCCCGGATTGGCTCGCATTCGCCTCCGCTACATCTACGGGAATGGAGCCTTTGATCAGCCCGCTCAGCTTCATGGCCGGCGTCAGCATCGAGGCTATGGCACGGGAACGGTCGCCAGGTGTCAGGAAATCAAATTCATCGAGCAGGCCCGTGATCAAGCTTACAGCGTTATCCAAATCAACCTCGGGCGGCTCTTTGGCCGATTCGACATAAAAACCGGTTCCCGCGTCGTAGCCGTTTTCCAAAAGCCTCAAGTCCGCCCCTTGTTCAACGACGAGTGGAAAGCGAATGATCCCATTGAGTTTGGGCAGCAATTCCCGGCATTCCTCACTGCTCAAGTACATCTCGGCCAAACCTTTGTTGATTGTCGTGGAAGTGGCTGGATCGTGGGGAGTCGCCCCAGCCTTTGCAAAGTCCACGTATTTTTCGAGGCGAGATTGAGCGGCGGCGGGCTTGAGCACTTCAATGGAATGACCGTTGCCTTGATTGACCAGTTCCACCACCACCCCACCGCGATAAAACAACTCCCGGCTCTCCGCCACAGCTTCAAACAGTTGTCGCGCAGAACTGGAGTTTGAAATCCCCCTGCCCGGCACCAAGACTGTGGGTTTGACCTTGGGTGTAGCCGCAGGCGCACGCCCTTGACTCGCCAAGAATTCTGCCACTGCTTGCTGGGTCGCTGATGGGTTGTTAGTTGACATGGTGCAAGATTAAAGCCGCAGTTTTCCAGTTCAAACAAATTCACGGTTTTTGCTTCACTCATTCATATCCACGCCCTCACCCCGCAGTCCCATCCGTTATCGCACCCACTTCCCAGTATCCCAACCAACTTTTCTCCCACATCGACACGGGCCGATGGTATTTTCAGTAGCCGGCCAGCCAGCCCCAATCTCATCACTTCGTCAAAGTCAGCCATTCCTCCAGTACCCAGTTATCCCAAGATCCTTGGCTGGGCGGGGTTTCTGTGATTGAAATCATGTAAATCCAACGACCCTTATCAAACTGGGATTCAATGACGTAGCCTTCATAGGGCGCATTCTTTCCATCATTTACGCGGACTTTGTTCAGCTCAGAATAACGCGGCTCACTCAAGTCCCGTAGTATTCGGTAATACTTGGCCGATTTCAAGGCGATTCCCCGGTCATTTAAAGGAGTCACTGCCCTCCTCCCAACCACCAACGAACCGGAAAAAGCAGTGGATTTCCAGTTCACTCCATCAACCAAACCAACCAAACCACAAAGCCATTATGCAAACACTTGAACAAACGAAACTTGAATCCATAACCCTGTATTACCGGGAAGGCACCAGTGACAAAGTTTACCAGTGCCAGATCGAACCGGCCGGCGAACGCTACGTCGTCAATTTCCAGTACGGCAGGAGAGGTTCAACACTCAATACCGGGACCAAAACCAACGTACCGGTCGATTATGCGGGCGCGAAACGGATCTTCGACAAGCTGGTGAAGGAGAAAACAGCGAAGGGCTATACACCAGGAGAACACGGCATCCCCTACACCGCCCCTGAAACCAATGACCGGTTCACTGGCATCCTCCCCCAACTCCTGAACTCGATTGATGAAGCTGAGGTTGACCGGCTCCTCATCAACCCCGGCTACGTTATGCAGCAGAAGTTTGATGGGCGCAGGATGTTGGTCAGAAAAGATGGGGAGCAAATCCACGGCATCAATAAAAAGGGTCTGCTCATTGGTCTGCCTGTCACCGTGTTCAAGGACGTTTGTGCTCTGCCCGGGAACTTTATCTTGGACGGGGAGTGCATTGGCGACCACTTCCACACCTTCGACCTGCTCGTTCAAGATGGGGAGGATTTGCGGCCGACCCCCTACAAAGACCGTCTGGTAGCTTTGATGAACTTGTGGGCCAGTGCTCAACATCGTCACCTCCACTTCGCAGACACGGCCTTCACCAATAAACAGAAGGCGGAGTTGTGGGCGGAACTGAAGGCCGGCAATGAAGAAGGGGTGGTGTTCAAGAAGCTCAACGCCGCCTACACCCCTGACCGTCCTAACCACGGAGGTCCCCAGCTCAAATACAAGTTCTACAGCACGGTCTCTTGCGTAGTATCCAGAATCAATACCCAGCGCAGTGTCGAGGTCAGGTTATTGGGTGAGGATGGGTGGATGAGTTGCGGTAACGTCACGATTCCGGCCAATCATATCATTCCGGTAGTGGGGAAGGTGGTCGAGGTCAGGTATCTGTATGCCATTCCTCAATCCAATGCCCTGTATCAACCCGTTTACCTCGGGCCTCGTTCTGATATTGATGTGGAGGAGTGCTTGTTAACCCAGCTCAAATATAAGCCGGGAGGTGAGCTGTGATGATTAACCGCCGCAAAGTTAAGCTGTTCGCGCTAGAAATGGCGAAGCAACGATCCCATAAATTTACACGGGTTGGCTCCGAGTTCTACGTTAAATGCGAAGCCCGCCTCAAAGAGTTTATCCGGGGTCAGGTAGCCCGGCATCCATCCGTTGGCAAGATGATCAGGTAATCGGACTAATTAGTCTGATTTACCCGGTCCAGATTGTTGCCAATTGTCCACAAATCAAACCCCAACCCCGCCAGTTATCCAAGTAACTGGCGGGCTTCTTCAACCACAACTAAAGGAAAAACCAATGAATACGATTAAACTTAGCGTCTCCGATCTCAAGTCCACCGTCCTGCCCAGCCTCGGTAGATTGGTGTCCCGGCGTTCAACCCTGCCCGTTCTCCAATCTATCCGGATTACCAGAGATGTGAAGGGTGGCGTTAGTCTGCAAGCCACGGACCTGGACAGTCACGTCACCTACCATTGCCCCGAACCTCAACCCGGCGAACCAATTGACCTGCTCATCCCCTTCGAACCCCTGAACAGATTGATGAAGGGGCTGGGGAAGCAGGAAATGATTGAGATTGGGATGGCGGACAAAAACCGGGTCAACGTCCATTATCAACTAAGCGGGAGCGAAATGAACAAAAGCCTCGACTCAATCCCTGCATCCGAATTCCCCTCCCAGCCCATTATCAAACAACCGGGCTTTGCGGTCGGTCCTGAGTTTGGTCTGGCTGTGAAGCAGGCGTTCCAATGTTGCAGTCAAGACCCGACGAGATTGGTGCTTAACGGGGTCTGCCTCGATGTTGATAATCCGAAGCAGCAGTACGTGGTGGGAACAAATGGCCGGATTCTGTATTCGGCCAATTCGTTCACCTTCCCGTTCAAGAAGTCGGTGTCCTTGCCCAGCTCCAAGTTCCTGACCCATACCGATCTGATCGATGAAGGCTGTATGCTGACCGTTGAACCTCCCGCACCGAAGGCAGAATACGGGTTCATCAAGCTCGAATCGCCGCGTTGGAGCTTCATCACAAAAGAGGGGGTTGGACCTTTCCCGAACTGGAAGCAATGTGTCCCCGAAATGACCAGTCCCAAAGCCATCATCAAACTGGGTCCGGCAGCGATTAAGCAAATTCTGGAAGTTCTGCCCCATCTCCCCGGCAACGTTGAGCCTGACCACAAAGTCCGGTTCAGTGTTAATGCCGGCGAATTGAGATTGGAAGGCCCGGATCATGAGAAGGCGGCATGGACTGGTGTGTGGGTATCGGATGCAAATGTGACTGGGAAACCGATTACGATAGCCCTGAACCGCAATTATCTGGCTGCGGCGCTCAAGTTCAACCTCAATGAAGTGAGGTTGGAGGATGAGCTGAGTCCGATGGTGTTCGTGAATGGTGGGAAGCGGATGGTCGTTATGCCGGTCAGACTCAGTGCTGAAACTTCTAGACTACCTGCTCCCGCTCCAGTAACGCAGCCCCAACCCTCCGCCACACCTCCCGCAACCACAACCCCGCCTCAAGTCAATCCTGAGGCTAACGAAAAGGAACCTGAAATGGCTAAAACTGAACCTAAACCAACCACTCAAACCCCGACCCCGACCCCAACTCCAGCCCCGTCCCTCCTCCAACAAATCGATCAGCTCAAGGAAACGTTGAAGAGCGTTATCCGTGATCTGACCGGCTTGGGAGATGCGGTGAAGCTGGCGGAGAAACAGCAACGTCTGACTGAAAAGGAGGTCGAATCTGCCCGTCAAACCTTGGAAAAGTTGAAACAGGTGACGATCTGACCCTTCCCAACACACCACCTACAGCCCGGGCATCTTCACTGGTGTCCGGGCTGTTTTTTGAAAGGACTGGCATGGATACGAATAAATTCATTGGATACGGGATAATAGCCATCGTCTTGTACGGGATTCTGCAAGCCATCATCCCCTACCTCATCGTTACGGTGATCGTTGTGGTGATCCTGCAAGCATACCTCAAACTCCGCAAACCCTGACCTGGCTAAATTAGTTGGATCAGAAACTTAATCAAATCTCCCTAACTTTAATATCTGAAAGGAAAAAATATGTCAGCAAATCTACTCATTCAAAACGGTAAGGCCTCAATGTTCTATATCGACGAAGTCCCTTGGCATGGTCTGGGGCAAAAGTTGGACAAACCAGCTACGGCCCAGGAAGCTATCCGAGCCGCAAACCTGGATTGGCCCGTCATCAAGCTCCCTCTCTCAGCCGGCTCCAAACATATCCCCGTACCTGACAAGTTCGCTGTGGTCCGGAAAACTGGCGGTCTGGTTCAAAAGACCGATCCTGTGCTGGGGGTGGTGGGCAAGGACTATACACCGTTGCAGAATCGTGATGCATTCCGTTTCTTTGACCCCATCGTAGGCCAGAATGCAGCCATCTACCACACTGCCGGCGCTCTAGGTCAGGGAGAACGGGTTTGGATCTTGGCCAAGCTCCCTGGTCATATCCGGGTAGTGGGGGACGACATTACGGAGAAATACCTGCTCCTCTCCAACTCCCATGACGGCAAAAGCTCGGTCCAAATCAAGTTCACACCGGTCAGGGTTGTCTGTCAAAACACGCTGACCATCGCTCTGAATGATGGGGCTGCGTATCGGGTCATTCATCATGCCGACGTTAAGACTAAACTGGAGCAAGCCCATGAAATGCTGGGGCTGATCAATGACCGGTTTGATGACATGGAGCAGACTTTTCAAGCCATGGCCAGGGTAAAAATGGACCGGAATAGGCTGACCGAATACCTGGCCGCCGTTTACCCGGATCAAGAAGAGCCGGAGAAGATGGAGTTGATTAAGCGGGACCGGGATTGGAGCGAGTACTTCTTTGACCAAGGTGCCGGCAATCGTTTACCAGGTATCGCGGGGTCATTGTGGGCCGGCTTCAATGGCGTGACTGAATGGCTGGATCATCGCAAAACCCGTCAAAACTCGAATCAGCGGCTTGTATCGACCTGGTTTGGTGAAAGTGCCAGGGTCAAATCCAGGGCTTTTGGTGTGGCCGTGGATAAATTGGCGGCTTGGAATTGATGGTTCGGTCTCGCTCGTTCACCCCGCATCTGCCCTTTGATTCTTCGGAATTGAAGGGTGGATGTGGGGTTGTGGGTGGGGTGGAGGAATCCTGAATTTTAGCTATAAGGTGGTGGGGGACGTCTTTGGATCAACCGCCGCCCATTTACAGACCTCGATGTGTGTGAAGGGCTTGATCCGAAATCCCAAGGCATTCGTGGTCAGAAACGGGAAACTGGCAATGATTCGCCAATTGGCGAAAATGAAAAAAATCCCTGAGTTTTTAACCAACTCGGCAATTGTCATGCCAGCATTGTGTTTTTTTAATCTTGCCTCGGAATGGCTGGCACAATATAAAAACTAAACAGCGTGAAACGAATGCATCAAGCTTTCAATAACGGCGTTGTCCAAAAAGTCAGTCCATAACCAGGAATTGGGGACAAATGATTTTTCAGCAATTCTTTCAAACGGCGACCGCTAAACCGTTGCCCTACGACTACCAAAGTCGCCTTGCATGTGGAGAACGGAATGGTCGTTCTGAAGCTGAATGGCTTGCTGGCGGGACCACTTGCCGCTCTCAACTCATCAACATCCCGACCGGCCTTGGCAAAACGGCTGCCGTTGTGCTGGCCTGGCTTTGGAATCGTGTCGTTCATCCTGACGCTGCCCATCGTAAAACGTGGCCGCGTCGGCTCGTTTACTGCCTGCCAATGCGGACGTTGGTCGAACAGACAGAAGAAAATGTTCGTGAATGGCTGGGAAAACATGAGCTTTCCAATGCGGTTGGAGTTCATGTTCTCATGGGAGGTGAGGATGCTGGCGAATGGGACATTTACCCCGAGCGGCCCGCAATTCTCGTTGGTACGCAGGACATGTTGCTGAGCCGGGCGCTAAACCGTGGTTACGGCATGAGCCGTTACCGCTGGCCCATGCACTTCGGCTTGCTCAACAACGACTGCTTGTGGGTGATAGACGAGACGCAACTCATGGGCGTCGGCGTGGAAACCAGCGCACAACTCGATGGCTTCCGGCACGGTGGGACAATGCCAACCTTCGGCATGTGTCCGACGTGGTGGATGAGCGCAACACTCGACGATGCACGCCTAATCACGGTGGATCATCCAAGGCCAGCGGACGGCTGGCGCGTTGAAAAACTTAGCGACGCTGAACAATCCAGCGGTAGACCGCATGATCTCATCACTGCGGCAAAGAAATTATCGCGGGCTGCACTTAAAGACGCGCCGGCTTCACTCACCCTGAATTCCGCAACGAAAGATTACGCGAGGCAACTTGCCAAGCTTGTCAAAGAGCGTCATCAAACCGGCACGCTTACACTCGTCGTTGTGAATCGTGTCAAACGGGCTCGGGAAATTTTTGAGGCCCTCACTACCGGTAAGAATCGGCTATATGATCGGGAGAAAGTTGCCCTCATTCACTCGCGCTTCCGGCCAGTAGATCGCGAGCTGCATACGAAGCTGCTTTTCAATGAAGGCGACCGCATTGTCATTGCCACGCAAGCCGTCGAGGCAGGCGTGGATGTTTCTGCGCGGCTGCTCATTACCGAACTTGCGCCGTGGCCCTCACTTGTCCAGCGCATGGGGCGCTGCAATCGGCGCGTGGAAATTCCTGATGCGGAAGTCTTATGGGTGGACATCGAACCCAAGGACGACAAAGACGAACTGCTCCGCCCATATTTGGAAACGGAACTAAAGAAGGCGCGGGCAGCCATTGCGCCGCTCACCAATGCCAGTCCGCAGGCATTGCGTGAAGTGACTGTTACGGAGGAAAACGTCATCCGCCCCGTCATCCGCCGCCGTGATCTCGTGGACTTGTTCGACACCACGCCGGACATCTGCGGTCACGACCTTGATGTTTCCCGCTACATCCGCGACGGCGACGACAACGACGTGCAGTTTTTCTGGCGTGACCTCGCTGGCGACGCACCAACTCGTGATGACAAACCACCGCAGCACCTCGAACTCTGCCGGGTTTCTATCGGTGACGCCGCGAAATTTTTTGAAAAAAAGACAACGCGCGCGTGGCGATGGAATCCCTTGGAGAAAAATTGGGAAACCGCCGAGAAACCGCGCCCCGGCGGAGTTTATCTCGTGCCCACCGCCAGTGGCAGCTACAATGATGCGCTCGGTTGGACGGACGATCCGAAAGACAAACCAACACCACACCCGCCCAACGATGGTGAAAATGAAACCAACGATGGTGATCCCGATACCTACACCCGCTCGTGGCAACTCATTGCCGAACACACAAAGCTTGTTATCGAAGCCGCCGACGCTTTGACCGCCGCGCTCGCACTGGACGACAAGCACAAAGTTACGCTCCAAGCTGCTGCGTTGTGGCATGATGTCGGCAAGGCTCATAAAGAATTTCAAAAGGCGCTCAGCGATGGCGAGCATCAGCCGCCGGATGCCAGCGCATTTTACGCGAAATCGAAGAATCGTCCCAAACCATACAACGCAGCCAAGCCTTATCGCAGCCTCCGCCACGAACTAGCCTCTGCTCTCGCTTGGTTGTTGAAAGGCCCGGCCGATGCCGAGCACGATCTCGTCGCCTATCTTATTGCCGCGCATCATGGCAAAGTCCGCCTTTCCATCCGCTCGCTGCCGGAGGAAACAGGCAATCCCAAAATCCCTGACGCTCTTTATGCCCGTGGCGTCTGGGAGGACGACATTTTGCCCGCCGTCTCGCTTGGCGAATTCACCACGCCAGAAATCACCCTCGACCTCAGCTTCATGAAAATGGGTGCGGGCAAACACGGCCCTTCATGGCTCGCCCGCGCCGTCGCCCTGCGCGACCGAATTGATCTCGGTCCGTTCCGTCTCGCTTATCTTGAAACCCTGCTGCGCGCTGCCGATGCCCGAGCCTCGCATGAGGAAACAACCTGAGGCCATGCCAACAATTACTCTCAACGGCTGCACCCCTGTCCCGCTTGCACATTATCTGAAGGCGCTGGGCATCCTGAGACTTGTTTCAGAATCCGATCACGGGGATGCCACCGCTACGGCTCATTGGGCGGGCAACCAATTTATGCTCACCTCGCGATTTGACAGCGAACGCGAGCCATTTTTGGTGGAATTCTTCCTCCGCAACTACCGCCCTACACCAATCGCTGTTCCGTGGAGCGGCGGGGATTTCTTCGCCGTGAATCGCGAAAAGCCAGCCAAGTCTTTCGATAAAACGCCGACTTCTGCGCGCGTCATCGAAGCGATAATTAGCACAGACGCAGCACGTCTCGACGACTATCGAAGCGCATTGCGCGTCATATTGTCAGCAATGGACAAAGCTGGAGTCACGAAGAAAAAAGACATCGAAGGTTCAGGCGGCCCGCAGCGGCGATTGAAGGCGGAAATGCTCAAGTCACTACGAAACTCACTGCCCGACGGGGCGCTTGCGTGGATGGACGCCGCCGCCGTCATTGAGCCGGATGCTGTGGCATTTAATGCATTGCTTGGGGGTGGGGGCGGCAGTGACGGCAACAGCCATTTTTCCGATAACTTCATGCAATGCCTCTGGATGGCGTTGCCGGAGTTCGACGCTCAAAGGCAAAAACCAATAAAAGCCATCGGCAAGGATGTCGTTTTTGACTCCCGCGCGGCACTGAACGAATCACTGTATGGCACTCAAGGAACAGGCACAAAGATTCCTGATCTTTCCCCCGTATTGTTCGACTCGACACGAGTGGGCGGTCCAAATCAGACGAATGGGTTCGAGGCGAGGGCGGGCAGCAACCCTTGGGATTTCGTTCTGATGCTTGAGGGTTCTGTTCTTTTTGCCGGGGCGATTGGGCGCAAGCTTGACGACCAACGAGAACCATCCGCGCGATTTCCGTTTCTCTTCCAAGCATCGCCGGTTGGCCTCGGTTCATCGTTTCTCGGCGAATCGGCTGGACGTGAACTGTGGCTTCCGCTTTGGTCGCAAGCGGCCGGTCTTGCGGAAATTCGTTCCCTGCTTGCCGAGGGTCGAGTGGAGAAACATGGGCGCATGGCCAAACGCGGCATTGACGCATTTGTAGCCGCCGCGCAACTCGGCTTTGATCGTGGAATTACGAGCTTCCAACGGACTGGCTTCTTCAAAGGGCGAATTGGCGGAGATAATTATTTCACCGCGATTGACCAAGGCCGAATCATTCCACGTCGTAACCAGAAGGTGGACTTGCTTCGTGACGCTGATGATTGGATTGCAAAACTCACCTCCGCTTCCACTAGCGACAAATGCCCAGCTTCCGTTGCAAGCGCGGCCGTTGCTTTAGAGCGGCGGATTGCTGATTTGGCCGTCACAGCGCAAAGCAATTCATCAAGTCAACTCCTTGCTGTGCTTGCCGCGCTTGGCACGACGGAGCGAGCACTCGCCCGAAGTTTCAAGTGGACAACTAAAACCGCTTATCTTCGACCGCTTCACGGCTTGAAGGAAAAATGGCTTTATGATGCGGACGATGGCTCTGCGGAATTCCGCCTCGCCCAATCTGTCGCCGGGATGAGCGCATGGTTGGGGAAGAAAAGGCTTTGGTTTCGGCAGCATTGCGAACCGCTCGGCATCACGGCAAACAAGGAACGCTCGTGGGTTAGTTGGGACGACGCGTCTGGCAATGACGTGGCGTGGCACGACGGCGACCTGATTGACGCGCTTAATACCATTCTCGCGCGGCGCGTTATGCGCGTGGGGCAGTCGGGTGCGAAAGGTTGGCCGGATGAATCGAAACGATTTGCGCGCTTTGATGACATTACTTGTTTCATTGAAGGTCGGACGGACGACCCTTTGCTTGCTGACTTCATGTGGGGTTTGAGCTTGCTTGACTGGCAGCAGGTGAAACCGTTATCGTCGAAATTCCCTGCGCCGGAGGCTATCCCTTCATCATTCTACGCCATGTTGCGGCTTTGCTTCCGCCCTTCCAACGGGAAGGACGACGCCATTCCGCTCGTGCCGGCGATTCTTCACCGTGCCATGAATGGCGACGGCAAGACTGCGTCTGAACTCGCAGCCCGCCGGTTGTGCGGATCAGGAAAAACACCGCTCGTCAAAGACCTACCCATGAGCGGTGACATCACACGGCGCACGGCGGCGGCGATGCTTTTTCCCATCGCCCCACAGGATTTCTGTCATCTCGAACGCAACATTCTCAAGCAACTCAACACACAAAACACATGAACCTCTCCGCACTCAAAGACCAACCGCGTCTGCTCCTCAAGGCGGCTCTCAAGCCGATTCAGGGCACGCGCTTTCAACCAACTGGCTTTCCCGACCTTGGTGCTGCCACCTACGACGGCCCGGACGGCAAGAAAATGCTCCTCGTGGAATCTGCCCAAAGCATGGCAAACCGGTTTGAAGCCGTTTGCTGGGATACTGTTACCGATGATTGGGTGACGCCACTTAAGGGCCTGCCAGTCGTGAAAGTGAAAGACAAATCTGGCAAACCGCTTACAAATTCCGTGCTTGAAGCTCACCGATTGAACAGCATTTACATCAAACGTGCTGCCGCCGGGAAATTTCATCTTCAACTGGCGTCGGAAATTCAACCCGAAGATAATCGCCCGCTTCAGCTTCAACGAGTAGTCACAGCTCTCCTCAAATACGACGTGAACGCTTTGGTCCACGGTGTTTTTCTTGAAACAATTGATGGACGTGCTCGCATCCCTCGTGCCCTCACTGCTTTTATAGAAGCGGAAAATGTAAACATAGCGGCGTCAGGCGGAGTTAAAAACGACCGAATTGACCCAACAGGCACAATGGAGCTGTCCGAACCAGTAAAGGGAGTGGAAACCAAAGGAGACGAAGGTCGCCAAGGGAACGTCCCTTTCCATCGTGACGAATACTGCGGAAGTGTTACAGCGTTCTTCAACCTCGACCTGGCGCTCATCCGTGGCTTCGGTCTCGGCGCAGAGGCCGAGGCGATGCTCATAGCCGTCGCACTTTTCAAAATCAAACGTCTGCTGCGTGACGGCTTGCGTTTACGGACGGCTTGCGATTTAGAAGTCGTTGGCGAACTCACCCTGCAACGCCCCGAAGGATTCACCGTCCCGTCTCTCAAGGAACTTGAAGATGAGAAGAATGGCTTGCCTGCGCTCATCAAGAAAGCATCCAGCGGTTTCGCAAATCCGTCAGCTACCGACCTCACCTTTGAGGAATAGCCATGATCGTCCTTGAATTGCGTTTCCTTGCCGGGCGCTATCACGCGACGCCGTGGGGTCGCCATGTGAACGAAGGCGCGGTCGAATGGCCGCCTTCGCCGTGGCGCATCGTTCGTGCATTGATTTCGACGTGGTATTTGAAAGCGCGTAGAGAAGAAGAAATTTCCGAGCGCACTATTCGCGCACTCGCTGATTCACTGTTGAGCCAGCCGCCAGTCTTTCGCCTGCCTCACGCCACCACTGCGCACACGCGGCACTACATGCCAATCAACAAGGGAAAAATGACCACCAAGGTCTTCGACACCTTCGTTCAGCTTTCGGAACGCGACGCCATACTCGTTGCGTGGGACGTGGCTTTGCCACCCCAGCAACTCGCCGCGTTACAAACGCTCGCCGGACGACTCGGCTACTTCGGACGCGCGGAAAGCCTCGTCGAAGCCCGCGTGCTGGAAGGCATCACGGCGATTGAACCCAATGCAGTGCCGCTTACTGAAGGTGCGTTGCTGCCAGCAAAGACTGAACTTGTTCGCCTGCTCGCGCCGATGACGCCAGTCGGCTACAAGACATGGCGCATAGATTTTCTCTCCGCGAACCCGCCACCGGCCAACGGAAAAAAGAGCGACAACAAGAAAGCCCAAGCACCAGAAGCCCCTGACGATCTTTTCACCGCGCTCCACGCGGACACTGGCGAACTCCAAGCCGCAGGCTGGAATCTTCCGCCTGGTGCTCTTTATGTGAATTACATCCGCCCGGAAAATGCCTTCGCGCCCACGACCCGCTCGCGTGCGCCGCGCTCAGGACCGCAGCCCATCGTCGCTCGCTACGCCGTGGTGAGCGCCGTCGCGCCGAGCATTACGACGGCGGTTTCTGTCGCCGCTCGCGTGCATGACGAACTTTGCAAATGGTCCGACCACGGCAAAGGCCGCGCCACCGTGTTCACTGGTCTGGATGGCAACGGGAAACCATGCACCGACCACCACCACGCCCACATTTTCTGCGAAGCCAACGGCCCGCGCGACGCGATAACGCATATTACCATTTGGGCACCGATGGAATTCGACGAGAATGCCTGCCTCGCACTACGCAGGCTGAACAAAGTCTGGGGCCATGGCGGCCACGATATTCGTCTCGTCCTCCATGGCATCGGCCAGCCCGGCGATTTCAAAGACTGTGCGCTCTTTGGAAAAGCCAGAGTTTGGCGTTCGCTCACACCGTTCGTTTCCACGCGCCACGCGAAAACCTTCCGCGATGGGCGTCCGAAGATGGACGCCAGCGGCTGGCAGGTAGGTTCTGGCGCTCATGACCTGCTCCGCCTTCTCTCCCTCCATCCGTTAGGCAATGCCGCCACCATTAAGCAATGCGACGAACGCGAACGCCCGTTTCAATTTGGCAACCGACACCTCCGCTCACTCCAATTCCAGACCATCCGCTACGATGGGGGAGGAAATCGGGGCAACAGTTCTGGTAATGCTTTCACAATCATATTTCCCGAACCCGTCAGCGGCCCGTTCGCCTTTGGTTACGGTTCCCACTTCGGCCTCGGTCTTTTCGTGCCGGTTAAGGATTCAAAATAAATCCATGAACTTATGAACGATAAAGACCCAGCCACAACATTCGCAAATCGTTTGAGCGAATCGGAATTGCCATTTGCACCGAGGGAAAATTCCCCGGGAACTTGTGGAACGAGGTTCGATAACAATCGCCAGCCGCGTAAAATATCAAGCGAGCCAAAGCAAGTGAGGATTGTGGTGAATCTGACACTCGTCGCATCACAAACCAGCGAAGCGGCAAAGCCTGTTGCTGAAATTCCAGCTTTGCCGGTCTCGAATCCATCCTTGGCCCCGGACGCTATCTTGCAAGCCCGCGCGCCGTCTGAGCGCGTATTGCGCACGGAAGCCGAGCCACAACAAATTCCGGCGCGGATGCTGAACGAGTTCGTCTATTGCCAGCGACTTTTTTATTACGAATTTGTGGAGGGTGTCTTTGTCGAAAGCGTGGACACGTTACGGGGTGGTGCCATTCATAAACGCGTTGATTCAGGCAACGGGTCTTTGCCAAGAGCCAAAAAGAAAACGGATGCTGACAAATCAAAGCGGGAGGAAAAACCGGCAGAAGTCGAACTCGCGATTCAAACAGCAGAAACCAAGGATGCCGAACCTGAAATAATCCATTCGCGCTCGGTGCAAATGGGTTCGGAACGGCTGGGTGTCGTTGCCAAAATGGACCTGGTCGAGACGAAAGCCGGGAAGGATGATTTGTTTACGGTCTTGGAGGTCTGTCCGGTAGATTACAAGGCCGGAGCGCCCAAAGAGGGTGAGGAAGCCAATGAATTGTGGGACACGGATAAAATGCAGCTTGGGTTGCAGGCGTTGATTCTGCGGGACAATGGTTACCACTGCAACGAGGGTGTCATTTATTATCGTTCCACCAAGCAGCGGGTTCGCCTGCCCATCACTCCTGAACTGGAAAGTTGGGTTCTGGAAAAGATCGCCGAGGCCAAACGCGTCATTACCGGACCAATCCCCGCGCCGCTGGTTCATTCACCCAAGTGCGTGCGCTGTTCGCTCGCGCCGGTTTGTTTGCCGGATGAAACACGGATGCTGGCGCAACTCCCAACGGAAGACTCACCGCCCCAACCGGCCGACGCTCCCCGACGATTGATCGCCGCGCGGGATGACACCCGGGCGCTATACCTTAACACTCCCGGATATCGCGTGGGGTGCAAGGATGAGGTTTTGCAGGTGAAGGATCAGGATCGAGTCATCGAGGACGTGCGGATGCGGGATGTCTCGCATGTGGCTCTATTCGGCAACATTCAGATTTCGACGCAGGCCATTCAGGCGCTGTGTGAAATGGAGGTGCCGGTCACCTATTTTTCCATGGGCGGCTGGTTCTATGGGATTACGCGGGGTCACACCCTGAAAAATGTGTTTCTTCGCATGGAACAATTTCGTCTGGCGCGTGATGAGAAGACGTGCATATCTCTGGCCAGGCAATTTGTACATGGCAAGATTCGCAATCAACGCACGTTGCTGATGCGAAATCATCTAGAGCCACCGGAAGCGATCATTGGAAAGTTGAAACGCGCTTCTGAGGATGCGTTGACTGCGGCGTCCATCGAAGAACTGCTTGGCATTGAGGGTGCGGCCGCGAGCCAATATTTCCAACAATTCAGTGGCATGATCAAAGTGGAGGACGACGACCTTCCTGGATTTGAAATACCTGTCAAAGACCCAAAACAGATCGCCTTCAATTTCAACTTTACCCATCGCAACCGTCGTCCACCAACCGATCCGGTGAATGCCATGCTTTCACTGGCATACAGCATGTTGGCCAAGGATTGTACGCTCGCGACATTGGCAGTCGGGTTTGACCCATATTTGGGTTTTTACCATCAGCCGCGTTTCGGCCGGCCAGCCTTGGGATTGGATCTCATGGAAGAATTTAGGCCGTTGGTGGCGGAGTCCACGGTTTTGAGTTGCATCAATAACCGAGTGGTCACGGAAAAGGATTTTGTTCGTGCAGGACAGGCGGTGAATCTTTCCGCACCAGGACGCAAACGATTTTTCCAGACATATGAACAGCGCATGTGTTCGCTGATCACGCATCCGTTGTTTGATTACAAAGTCAGCTATCGCAGGGCCTTGGAATTACAGGCGCGACTTCTGGCAAAGACGCTGACCGGGGAAATTGCTGAATATATTCCCTTGATGACGAGGTGACCTATGCGCACGACCTATTTAGTTTGCTACGATGTTGCCGACGCTAAGAGGCTTCGGAAAGTGTTCAAAACCTGTGGTAATTTTGGCGACCACCTGCAATTCTCAGTGTTCGAGTGCGATCTGAACCCATCCGAGAAGGTTGAATTGGAATCAGAATTGGCTGAAATTATTAACCATGACGAAGATCAGGTGATTTTTGTTGGACTGGGACCGGCAGCGGGTCGTGGGGACCGAGTGATTACGGCCTTGGGCTTGCCCTATATGAAGCTTGATGCGCCCTGTTACGTGGTTTGATTTATCCAAGTTCTTTGACAATTGAATCCGCGAGCGGCGGGGTGATGCGGAACACCCTGCCAGCGCTCGCACAATGTAACCGCCTTAAAATGAAATGATTAAGACGTGAACGCCGAATCAAACGAACATAAAAAGAATGGATCTGCGCAGGCAGTCGCAAATCAAGTATTGCGTGCTTGCGCCAGAAGAAGTAACAGAAGATGCATCTCCGCACTCAATTGAGTGCGGCCCCGTTGAAGCTAGGCGATGTTCACCTCGGTCATCGCCACGCGCCTGATCTCCGCACTCAATTGAGTGCGGCCCCGTTGAAGCCAACCGCTTATTGGCCCGGTGCTTCCACGACCAGCGGAATCTCCGCACTCAATTGAGTGCGGCCCCGTTGAAGCATGGCGACGAGGTGGCCGGCCAGCACCAGGTTCTCCACATCTCCGCACTCAATTGAGTGCGGCCCCGTTGAAGCTATGTGCCGCCACTGCTAAGCCACGCGGCAACATTCACATCTCCGCACTCAATTGAGTGCGGCCCCGTTGAAGCCTCCAAATATTTCAAGGACAAGGGACCGGACAGCATATCTCCGCACTCAATTGAGTGCGGCCCCGTTGAAGCATGTGGTTGTGCCGCAACAGAAACGGCCCGATGCGCATCTCCGCACTCAATTGAGTGCGGCCCCGTTGAAGCCAAAGCCAAAGCCCGTCAGCCATTGGTTGCTCGCGCCCATCTCCGCACTCAATTGAGTGCGGCCCCGTTGAAGCAACACCTCCGCCAGCTTTGCGGGCGAGGCGATTTCCACATCTCCGCACTCAATTGAGTGCGGCCCCGTTGAAGCACCGCCGGCCGGACGC
>Ga0302320_10010361_pt1 | contig 19863 bp, 17 predicted proteins | sample Bog_T0_3_FD_202130 | JGI IMG/M metagenome (GOLD analysis project Ga0302320, IMG submission 202130) | Peat permafrost microbial communities from Stordalen Mire near Abisko, Sweden - Bog_T0_3 | ecosystem: Environmental > Terrestrial > Soil > Wetlands > Peat | place: Sweden: Abisko, Stordalen Mire... | reverse complement strand
GCCGATTCCCAGACCGGGTTTTCAGATGAAGCCGCCGATGGCGGCGACGGTGCGGACGGTTTTTTCGTCTGGCTGGGAGGCGCGACCGGGGCCTGAAGGCGAACTGCTGGTCTATCGTGTGCGGGGCAGCGGCTTTTTGCACCATATGGTGCGGAATTTGGTGGGAACCATGCTGGATGTGGGGCGTGGGCGGATGAGTGTTGACGAGATTGCGGGGATTTTGGCTGCTCGTAGCAGGGCTGCGGCCGGACCGACCGCTCCGGCGCGGGGGTTGTTTTTGCTTTCGGTGGAGTATGGAGAGGGGGAACCTGCTTATAAAGACTATATTTAGACTTTATATCGCCCCATAAAAGGACTATATTCGGACTAATAACGAACTTTCGGAGGTTTCTATGCGCTATTCAACTCAGATCAAGCCCATCAGCTACGTAAAGGCACACGCCGCCGAGCTTCTTGATCGCATCACCGAGGAGCGGGAGCCGATCATTATCACCCAGAACGGCGAGGCGCGGGCGGTGCTAGTGGATGTTCACTCCTATGATGCGTCCCAGGAGACTTTGGCAATGTGGCAGATTCTGGCCATCGGAAAGAAACAGATCGAAACAGGCCAGACCTACCCGCTTGCCGAGGTTATTGCCAAGATTCGCAGCCGCGGCGCCAGGATGCGGGAAACATCTCAGGGAGTAGAAAACGACAAACACGAAAGAGAAGAGATGACCCGCAATCTTTCTCGGCAACATTCTGGCCAGGCCATTGAAGAGCTATGAATTTCACGGTACGCATTACCGAAGCAGCCTGGGGCGATCTCCAGGAGATTTATGATTGGATTGCGGAACACGACTCGCCGGAGAAAGCCGACTACGTATTAGACCGGCTATACGAAACGGCGGAGAGCGTCGCGGCTTTACCGCATCGCGGCACACGGGTCAAGGAACTGCCGCCAGGAACGGAAGTGGAGTACAGGCAAATCTTTTTCAAACCCTATCGTGTGGTCTACGAAATCATGAACCATGAAGTCGTGATTCACTTGATTGCGGATGGCCGCCGCAATCTACGTACGCTGCTGCTACGACGGCTTACCGACGGTTAAAACAGATTTTTCTATCCGGAGATATGTATGTCCATCCTTACCGAAATTCACGGTCCAAATAAAGCTCAGATTCTTCTCGATATTCTTCAGCACTCTGAAATGGAAATCGAAAATGGAGAAACTGTCTCCATCGAGGAAGTAATTGCTGAATTCGGAGTAGAAGCCACACAGGATCGAGATTGCTCAAGGATCGCTGCCATTGCATTTGAATACCGATCTTGAAAGCCTTCAGCCCGTGCCATCCCTGCTACTCTGTAGCCAACGCATGGCGATCTTTTCCAACAATTCGGCTTTCTCACGCGTGACGGCTCTAGCTGAGCAGCGGCCGGTTCACGCCGCCTTTGCGTGGCTGCATGGCAATCCCAAGACAATCATGGATTGGCAGGCGGAGATGGTGGCGATTCCTGCGCCGTTCCTGGGCGAACAGGCGCGGGCGGAGTGGCTCACTGCGCGCTTTGCCGAGATTGGACTCAGTGGAGTGGAAACCGACGAGGCGGGCAACGTTTTTGGCTGGCTGACGGCTGCCAAGCTGCCGCCGGAGAGCAGTGGGCCGGTGGTAGTGCTTTCGGCGCATCTAGACACCGTTTTCCCGGCTGATACACCGCTGATACCAACTGTGGACGGGGACCGCCTCACCGCTCCCGGAGCCTGCGACAACTGCGCCGGTGTGGCGGGAATGCTGAGCCTTGCGCGTGCGCTGGTGGAGGCGAAGGTGGAGTTGGCGGCACCGCTGACCTTCCTGGGCAATGTGGGCGAGGAGGGCGAGGGCGACCTGCGCGGAGTACGCCACTTCTACCGACAGCAGGCGCTCGCCGGACGCATTGCCGCGCACATTGTGCTGGACGGAGCGGGCGCGGACTCGGCTGTGACGCAGGCGCTGGGCAGCCGCCGCTACCGGGTCACCATCACCGGTCCGGGCGGGCACAGCTTTACCGACGCGGGAACGCCTAACCCGATTGCCGCGCTTGCCTCGGCGCTGGCGGCGCTGGCGCAGACGCCGTTGCCGGATGAGCCGCGGACAACGCTGAATCTGGGGACGATTCAAGGCGGGACCAGCGTGAACTCCATTCCGGAGAGCGCGCAGGCTACGGTCGATTTTCGCTCGACCAGCTCGGACCATCTTGTGCGGCTGGAGGTGGCGCTGCATCGCGTGGTGGAAGATGCCGTGGAGCTTTGCAACACGCAGGCAAAAACTGTTGGCGGGCTGGGGCGAGGCCTGCTGGATTTTGACATTGACAAGATTGGCGACCGGCCCGCCGCGCAACTGGCCGCCGACTCGCCGCTTATGGAGGCTCTTCTAGCCGTGGACCGTCATCTGGGGCTGCGCACGGAACTGCGGCTGGGCTCGACCGACGCCAACATTCCGCTCTCGCTGGGGGTGCCAGCGCTGTCTATGGGCGCGGGCGGCGATGGTGGCGGGGCGCACACGCTGGCTGAGTGGTACTCGGCCAGGGACCGCGAAACGGGGCTGAAGCGTGTGCTACTGCTGGCGCTGGCGATGGTGGAATGGGCCGCGGAGCAATAGCCGTTGCGAGACGAATCGATTGACGGCAGCCATCGAATGCTCCCTCGGCTGCAATAATCCAAAGAGATGAAACTGCGCGCCCACCTGCTGATGCTGTTTGTGGTTGCCGTGTGGGGATCGACCTTTGTGCTGGTCAAGGGCGCGCTTACCGATGCCACGCCAGCGGCCTTCAACCTGGTGCGGATGACGCTGGCCTTCGCCGTGCTGGGCGTGGCCTATCACCGTTACTGGCGCACGATTAAGGGCTGGCAGGTGGGAGCCGGGGCGCTGGTGGGAGCGTGCCTGGCCATGGGCTACCAGTTTCAAACCACGGGCCTGGCCCGCACCACACCCTCGAAATCGGCGTTCATCACAGGGCTGCTGGTGGTGATGGTGCCGCTGCTGTCGATGATTCCCGGGCTTCGTCTGCCGGGAGAACGATTGCCTCGCTGGAATGTTTTTGCGGGAGCGGCACTGGCGTTTACCGGGATTGTGCTACTGACCGCGCCGGTTGCTATTGCAGCTTCTGGTTCGAATTCACTCTTGGGAGAAGCGGCGCGCCTGCTCCCCGACCTGAGTTCCATCAACCTGGGTGACGTGCTCACATTGGGCTGCGCTCTGGGCTTCGCCTTGCACTGCATAGCGCTGAGCCACGTCTCGCCGCGCATCGCCTTTCAGCCGTTGGCGCTGCTGCAGGTGGGCTTCTGCGCGGTCTTCATGGCGCTGAGCATGCCGCTGATTGAGCATCCGCAGATTAGCTGGACACCGAGGCTCGCTGTGGCGCTGGTAATTGCAGCAGTGCTGGCTACTGCCGCGGCATTTTCCATCCAAAGCTGGGCGCAGTCGGTGCTGCCACCCACGCACATTGCTCTTATATTGACGCTGGAGCCGGTCTTCGCCTGGATTACTTCGTTCCTGGTGATGGGAGAACGGCTCGGATTGCGCCCCGCCTGCGGCGCGCTGCTGATTCTGGCGGGGATTGCGCTGACGGAGTTGATGCCGCTGCCGCATGTGGCCGCGGCGCATGAAGCGTGAAGAAACAGAGATCAGAGGTCAGGGATCAGGGATCAGAACGTGTTGTTCAAGATGAACCAATAGCCGCGCCGACTATCATTGGCATGATCGTTTGGATGCCGAGGTCAAGCGGACGCGTTTCATTCTGCGTCCAGTAAGTGAAGTTGCAACTCAATCCGTTTTCAGGTGGAACGAAGATGTTTTCTCGCACAGTTCTTGTTGGCGTTTTTCTCTTCTGCTTGCCGCTTTATGGACAGGTTCATCACCCGCGCCACTCGCGCTACCCCAACTCACCCTCCAATGACCCGCAATTACAGATTCCCACCGACCAGGCGCAGTCCTGCTATGTGCCGGATGGGGCCCCCAGCGCCTATGAGCAATTCCAGCAGTTCGATACCTTTCCCCAACCGGCGAGCAAGGGCTATTTGTGCATCGCGATTCCCGCGGGCAGAACCTTTGTGATCGACCATCTGTTCGCCGAGGCCGATTACGACCTAGCACTGCCTGCCGGAGCCGAGTGGTATCTCGACACGGTAATTGGAGACTACGAAGCAATGACCGGCTTTGCGGCAAGCCGGGTTGGTTCCGAGACCGCCAATCCACATTACGTGCTATCGCAGCCCGTGCACATTGCGGTGACGGGAGGAACTCGGGTGACGCTGATTATGCACAGCTATTATGTGAGCGCCACTAACTCGATTACGGAAACGCCGGGAACCGCGAGCTTGCTGCTGATCGGGCATTGGGAATAGGGCGGCTCGGGCAGTGATTACCTGCCGCGGAATTGGATGATGCGGCGGCGGTCGCGCTTGGAGGGACGGCGCTCGGGCAACGGAGCGAACTGCTGCATGGCCTTACGCTCGGCGGTTGCTTTGGCTCGCGCTTCCCTGCTCTGTTCGCTCTCGCGATAGAGCGTCTGCGCCACGGCGGCCGGACCGCGCATCTGACTCAGAGCGAGAACCTCGATCTGAAAGTCGCCGCCCTCGTTCTTCACTTCGAGATGGTCGCCGACATGGACTTCGCGGGAGGGTTTGGCTTCGTGGCCGTTGTAGAGGGTGCGCCCCAGGTCGCAGGCCTTGGAGGCTAGAGCGCGGGTTTTAAAGAAGCGCGCCGCCCAGAGCCATTTGTCGATGCGCAGGGAGTCCATGAGGGTATTGTCTACCATCACAGGATTCTATTGGCAAGGCCCCGGTGAGGAGCAAGACGAGCCTGCCCCTCACCGGTTCCAGGTTTATTGATGGACGACAACGATCAGATTGAGGTTAGACGTGACGCCACCGGCAGTCACAGTCACGGGAACAACATAGCTTCCCGGAGTGGCATTATTACTGCTGCTGCCACCGCATCCGGAGATAGCGCAAATCCCGGTGAAGGAAACTACCGCAAAGACGAGGAGCAGGAGGAGCTTTCTTGCGTTAGAGCGGCCGCGTCCAAACAGCGACATGAAGCCGACAAACGGGAAGGCAGCAAATCCTAACGCTACCGGCAGAGCGGAGTTGGAGCCAGGCAAAACGGGATGCTGCAGCGCGGCATGAGCCGTAGTCCCGACGGTGAGAGTGCTGGTTTGAATGACATTCGTACCTGTGAAGGTAAGCGACGAGGGCAAGAACGAGCAGTTCATATTCGTCAACGGCAGAGTGCCGCAGGCGAGAGTGACCGTGCCGCTATATCCCCCAACCGGCGTCAGAGTCAGTGTGCTTGTTCCCGACGAACCGCTGGCAATACTAATCTCATTGGGAGAGAAAGCAGCCGAGAGGGCAGGAGCCGTGACGGACTGCGCTATGGTGTTGGAGATGGACGCCAGGAAGCCGTTTGATCCGGTAAACTGCGCCTGAATCGAATGCGAGCCCGCAGCCAGAGAGGATGTCTGATAGGCTGCGGTTGAGGTTGTCGCAGTGGCAGCTGTCAGGTTCACAGTGCCGAGTGTGGTGCTGCCATCCATGAATGTGACACTGCCTGTCGGCGGGATCGATCCCTGGGTAGCGGTAACGGTCGCGGTAAACGTCACTGGAGCCGTCAAGTTGTCATTCAGCACAGACGTGGCCAAAGACGTGGTGGTGGTTGCTCCGGTTTCCGTGACTGCGACCGCATAAGTTCTCAGGGTATTGTCCACAGAGTTCACAGCAACATTCACCAAGTTCGGTCCGGGAACGATGCTGACGATTTGTGATTGATGGCCGCTTACAACGGCCTGCCCGTTTACGGTTATCGTCGCATTGGCCGCCTCAGTAACCGGCGTAATCCGGATTCCAGAAGTACCAAAAGGCACTGTGACTGAATAGCTTGTCGTGAGTTCAGCAAAGCTGGGGCTGAGTGTACCCGTGCTCGGCGTGAGGCTGGTGAGGAGGTTGGCATGGGGTATGGTGCTTGCCCACGGCATCATGGTCGAAAATCCGCCGTAATAGGTGCTATAGATACTGGCGTTCAAATACGGATCGGTAGTCAGCTGGGCCTGAACGTCCGACGCCATCGGCGTGCCATACAGAATGAAGTTGGCATAGTCGACGATGTGGATCGCCTGATTATTAGTCAGCCCGTGGCCTCCGCCGCCCATATCGAGATCCAAGGCAAGGTTTTGCGGCACACCAAGGAAATTGTAGACCGGCATGGCAGCTTCATAACCGATGGCATCGCCCTCGGCACTGTCGGCATAGTCGTTGTCCGTAGCGTCAATCAGCACTGCGCGAGGCGCAATTGCCGCGATCTCTTCATGGTGGTCAAATGGCAAGCGATCCCCATAACCCCACGAAGGTGTTTGATACATGCGAGGCTCGACCGCCGCAGGCGCGGTGTCGTTCAGGAAGCGGCGAATCATTTCGTTTGAATTGTGAGTCTGATGCCGGACATGGTCTCCCATGACCTCGCCACCGGAGGTCTGACCCCAAGGATAGATATTCCCGAGTGTAGCCCCGCTGCGGTTTGGAACATTGCCATAGGCATCGTAGCGGTATGGAGATGCGCCGCCGCATCCTGATCCGCCCGGCGCGGTGAGTTGGAAGCGGGTGTCCATCATGCCTGCCACGAGCGCGGACTTTCCATAGCGGGAATAGCCGGTTACCACCAGCTTACTCAGGTCAAGGAGGCCCGCATAGGTCGAATCGTTCGCCACCAGATATTGCAGCGCGTCGACTCCGCGGCTGGTGCCCCAGGCCCATGCAAGCAGGACGCCGCGGTCATCGCCGGCGTTGTCGAGCGCGTATGGATACAGTTTGAAGAACGCGCCGGTATGGAGTCCATCGTCACTGGCAACACCCGGCAAGCCATACGCCGTATAGTCCGCTACCGGTATCTGGAGAACGGCATAGCCGTTGAGAAAAGCAGCGTTTGGGGTCCAGAAATAAGGACTGGAAAAAATATCTTCTAACACGATGACTGGATACGGAGGCGTCCCTGTCGTCGGCAGGTAGAGATAAGGCGTGAACGACGCGGAGTTGCCATTGGCTTGCATGTTGATCGTAATCGCTTTGAAGTTGAAACCGCCATAAGCCGATGTCGCAGTCGAAGTTGCGGTCACGGTCGGCGTATTCGGCATATAGCCGAACTCATAGTATTGAGCAATATCTTTGATCTCAGCACTGCGCTTTGTCCAATCCGCTAGAGATTGCACCTTCGTCCCGCTGATGTAGTTTCCGCCGTTGAAGAAGGTGAACGGATCGGGCAGAGTGTTGAGGGTAGGCAGATCGTAGGGATCGGGGTAGGGACTTGCGGGATGTATTGCATCTTTTCTGCGAAGTCCGCGAAGGGCTGTGTCGAGGGTCGAATTGGCCGAATCGATCTGCGCTTGCGTGGCAGCCGGCGGCGTTGCCTGAGCCGCGGACAGAATAGATTTGGCAATTGCAAGGGCGTTGTCCACAGGAGTTTCGTTCACCCAGATCCCCTGCACTAACGCCGGGGGCGCGGTAGTGGCCGAGGGCGTCGCCTTCTTGATGTTCTGCTGCAACATGAACGTGTTGAGCTGCATGGCACTGGAACCGTTGTAGCCGGTAAGCCGCACATCGCCCCACTTGGTGTTGTCGTTCGTGCCCGTATTATTATTTTCGTTCCAGAACCCATTGTTCCAGTAAACCTCGTACTGAGCGCTGCCAGAGGACGACGCGGCATTGATGACGAATTCCATGCCCAGAGTCGTGCCGTTCTGCAAAGGGAGGTCGCCAATATTCCAAGCAACCTCGACGTTATAGCCTACTTTGTTGCTGCCTGAATTAAGGATGTAGCCCGCCGCAGTGGATTGCAGATGGTAGTACCAGTTGGTGGGGAAATACATGAGGCCGGCATTGGTGTTGTTGCCGGTTTGCGTCCCGCCAGCGGTGATGGTGATTGTGCCGTCATCTTCCTCGAACTTGGGAAACTTGTCGTTATAGTGGTCAATGTAAAGCTGCACGCTGCTTGCGGACGCCGATACATTCGAATCGGTGACAGAGAAGAGCAGGTACAACACCGGGCCGTTCCACAAAGCCTGAACCGTACCCGAAGCCGTACACCCGGAGGTGACCAGCGCGGTATCGGATGCATTCACGCAAATGGAGATGTTTTGCTTTGGCGCAGTCGCCCAGGCAGCTTCAGAGCCCAGGTTAGCGACAGTGATGGTAGATGTGGTGAATACAGCGTCCAAGACGCTAGTTTGAGCCGACGCAGGGACACTGCCCATCATGCCGGCCACGATAACCAAGACCATTGCCATTGCAAACTGAAAAAGTTTTCTCATACTGCCTCCTTAGAACAAACTGGAACCTGATAAAGGGCCAATGTTGCAAGGCATCTGTGCCGCCTCAGGACGAGCGCCAAGATCGGCGCTGGTATCTGCAACGTGCGCAACTAATCTTCATGCCAACGAACAATACGCCCGCTAATCCAGAGACTTTGTAAGGGAATGCCAAGATGTGAGTCCAGACAGATACGGCACCTGACTGTCAGGAGCCGCTTGATTGCTATTGGATTGAGGGAGTTGCGCGCGGTAAGGTACGTCTAACACCAATCCTTCTGACTACAACCGTGTGAATGCCCCGCGCTTTATCCAGGAAGGGTCGATTCAATTTCATCGATACCCTCAAGTAAACTGATGATGGGAGAAGAGGATGGCGAGTTTGTGGGCCAGGACGCGGACGACGCTGGAGATGATCAAGTGGGAGCACTCGATCTTCGCGCTGCCATTTGCTCTGACGGCGGTACTGTTGGCGGCTGACGGGCGGCCTGCGTGGCGGACGCTGGGATGGATTCTGGTGGCGATGGTGGGAGCGCGCTCCTCGGCCATGGCGTTTAACCGTTGGGCTGACGCGGATCTGGACGCTGCCAATCCGAGAACGAAAGGCCGCGCGATTCCCGCTGGATTGCTGACGCGCCAATTTGTGCTTGGATTTACACTGCTGGCGGCGGCGGTGTTTGTGGTGGCGGCGGCGGAACTGAACCGGCTGACGCTGGAGTTGGCGCCGCTGGTGCTCCTGGTGCTGTGGGGCTACAGCTATTTGAAGCGGGTGACGCGGTGGTCACACCTGGGGCTGGGGCTGGCGCTGGGGTTGGCGCCGTCGGCGGCGTGGATTGCGGTGCGCGGCTCGCTGGACGCGCGCATCCTGGTGCTGACGGCAGCGGTGACGCTATGGGCGGGCGGCTTTGACGTGCTTTACGCTTGCCAGGACTTTGAGCACGACCGGGCCGCGGGACTGCACAGCCTGCCGCAGGCGATGGGAATTCCGGCGGCCTTTTGGACGGCGCGGGCAATGCATTTAGCGATGCTGGGTTTGCTGGTTTGGTTTGGGGAACTGTTTCATTTTCAGAGGCTCGGCTGGATAGGGATCGGAGTGGTAGGACTGCTGCTGGCCTATGAGCACGCGCTGGTTTCGCCACATGACCTACGACGGCTGAATGCGGCTTTTTTTACCATGAACGGCGTGATTGCGATGGTTTTTCTGGGATTTGTGGCGGGGGATTTGTGGGTGCGATGATTCTTCCCACCATAGATCACCCCAGCGAGCAAGAATTGCACGTCGGGGACACCGATACCGCAATAACAAGAACGCGGCGAGGGTGGGGCGCCCAGATGGATTAATTTAGTTTCGTGATTTCCCAGGTCTGAAAATCCAGACCTGGGGCACCCAGACTTCTCAGGATGACAAACTATAAATGACAGATAATTGAGGAACGGAGAATGTGATGAAGATTGCAATACAGGGCGAGCCCGGCTCCTTCAGCCACGAAGCTGCGATGAAACTTGTGCCCGATGGGGAGATCGTCCCTTGTTCGCTTTCGGCGGATGTGTTTGCGGCGCTGGTAAGCGGAGAGGCGGATGCGGCGGTCATTCCCATCGAAAACAGCCTGGCGGGCTCGGTGGCGGAACACTTTGACTTGCTGCTGACCCAGGATGTGCGGGTGGTGCAGGAGACTCTGTTGCGCATCCGGCACAATCTGATCGGCCTGCCTGGCGTGGCGAAGGAAGAGATAGAGCGCGTATTTTCGCATCCGGTGGCGCTGGCGCAGTGCCGGAAGTTTCTGGCCGTGCACCCACGCATGGAGGCTGTCGCTTTTTATGACACAGCGGGCAGCGTGAAGCAGCTGGTGAAGTCACGCGACCGGCACGCGGCGGGGATCGCCAGCGAGGCGGCGGCGGAATATTATGGCGCGCAGATTCTGGAAGCCGACATCGAGGACGATCCGGAGAACTTTACGCGCTTCTTCCTGGTGCGTCGCGCGGCCGAGGCTGTGAATGATCCAGAGGCGAACAAGATCAGCCTGGCGTTCTCGCTGGAGCATCGTCCCGGATCGCTGGTGTCGGCGTTGTCGGCGATGGCGTTCATGGGCATCAACCTGACCAAGATCGAGTCGCGGCCTGTACACGGAAAACCGTGGGAGTACATCTTCTATGTGGATTGCAAGATTCAATCCGCCGAAGAGGGCGAACGGGTGATCGAGGCGCTCAAGCGCCATTGCTCGATGGTCAAGGAGCTGGGGCGGTACAGAGAGGCTGAGTGAGCTTATTGCGGCTAAGAGCAACCGCAGATCCTTCGATTCCGCTCCCCACCCCTGCGACGAAGACCTGTCGCCCGGGGCCCCGGTTCGCTCCACTCAGGAGGAAGCTAAAAGACGAACGGCCGGGAGCGCAGCCATGACCGTAACCGCGCCCCGACCGTTCGAGGAGGACCCACTCATACTGTCTCTTTGATTGCCTATTTCCTACTGTTGCACAAAGGGCGATAATTATATGCAAAAGCGCGGATTATTTATTTCGTGCAGATTTTTATCAGATTCACGCCACCCGTCTATTCAACTGGGTCGTAGTTGAGGTTGGGTCCTAGCCAGCGCTCTACCTCCGCAATGCTCATGCCTTTGCGTTTGCTGTAATCGGCGACTTGATCGCGGTCGATTTTGCCGAGCGAGAAGTAGCGCGACTCGGGGTGCGCGAAATAGAGGCCGCTGACGCTGGAGCCGGGCCACATGGCAAAAGACTCAGTGAGCTTCATCCCAATGTTCTTCTCGACATCGAGTAATTGCCAGAGCGTTCCTTTTTCGGTGTGATCGGGGCAGGCAGGGTAACCCGCAGCCGGACGAATACCGCGATATTTTTCATGGATGAGCTCGTCGATGCTCAGGGCTTCGTCGCGACCGTAACCCCACTCGTCGCGCACACGCTTGTGGAGGCACTCGGCAAAGGCTTCAGCGAGGCGGTCAGCGAGCGCCTCAGCCATGATGGCGTTGTAGTCGTCGTTGGCAGCGCGGAAGCTGTCGCACAACTCCTTGAGGCCGATGCCGGCGGTGACGGCGAATGCGCCGATGTGATCACGCAGTCCGGTCTCTTTGGGAGCGATGAAATCCGAGAGCGAACGGCAAGGCTCGTTCGCTTCGCGATTCGCCTGCTGGCGCAGAAAGTGAAAGCGCTCGAGCACATTTGCGCGAGTTTCGCCGGAGTACAGTTCGACATCGTCGCCGATGGCGTTGGCGGGATAGAAGCCGTAGACGCCGCGCGCGGTGATGAGATTCCCAGCAAGGATGCGGTCTAGCAATGCGTTGGCTTCGGAATAGAGTAGGCGCGCCTGTGGGCCGTGTTTCTCATCGTCGAGAATGCGAGGATAAACGCCTTTGAGCCCCCAGGTGTGGAAGAAGGGCGACCAGTCGATGAACTCGCGCAGCGTTGCCAGAGGAAAGTTGTCGAGCACGCGCGCGCCGGTGAATTCAGGAACCGGCAGGTCTTCATCGCGCCACTTAATGGAAGTGCGGCGAGAGCGAGCGGCTTCAAGCGGCAGGAGCTTGGGACGCGGCGCTGCATGGGCCTTGCGGAGAGCCTCGTAGGCGGCGCAATGCTCGGCGACGAAGGCGGCTTTGGCCTCCACACTGAGAAGGCTGGTGGTGACGGGCACGGCACGGCTGGCGTCGAGGACGTGAATGACGGGCTCGCTGTAGTGTGGGGCGATTTTGACGGCTGTGTGGGCGCGGCTGGTGGTGGCTCCGCCGATGAGCAGCGGCAGCTTGAAGCCCTGGCGCTCCATCTCGCGCGCGACGTGTACCATCTCGTCGAGCGAGGGCGTGATGAGGCCGCTGAGTCCGATCAGATCAGCCTTCTCTGCCTTGGCGCGTTCGAGAATTTTTTCGCAGGAAACCATCACGCCGAGGTCGATGACCTCGTAGTTGTTGCAGGCGAGAACGACGCCGACGATGTTCTTGCCGATGTCATGCACATCGCCTTTGACGGTGGCGAGGATGATTTTTCCCTGCGCCTTGACAACCTGTCCAGCCGCAATCATGGCGGCTTTTTCAGCCTCCATGAAAGGCGTAAGATGGGCCACGGCCTTCTTCATGACGCGGGCCGACTTTACGACTTGTGGCAAGAACATTTTGCCAGCTCCGAACAGGTCGCCGACGACGCTCATGCCAGCCATCAGCGGGCCTTCAATAACCAGCAGAGGACGGCCCAGCTTCAATCGCGCTTCTTCGGTGTCAATCTCGATAAACGCATCGATGCCCTTGACCAGCGCGTGCGAGAGACGTTCCTCGACAGTACCACCGCGCCACTCTTCGGCCTTCTTTTCGCTGACGACCGTGCCGCCCGCGCTCTTCAGCTTTACGCCAAAGTCAACCAGGCGTTCGGTCGCGTCGGGACGGCGATTGAGCAGGACGTCTTCAACGAGAACTTTCAGCTCGGGTTCAATCTCCTCGTAGACTTCGAGCATACCGGCGTTGACGATGCCCATGTCCATGCCGGCGGCGATGGCGTGATAGAGGAAGGCGGAGTGCATGGCCTCGCGGACCTTGTTGTTGCCGCGGAAGCTAAACGATATATTTGACACGCCGCCGCTGACTTTAGCGTGCGCCAGGTTGGCTTTGATCCAGCGCGTAGCGTTGATAAAGTCGACGGCGTAGTTGTTGTGTTCTTCCATGCCCGTCGCGACGGTGAGGACATTGGGATCGAAGATGATGTCTTCGGGCGGAAATCCTACTTCGTTGACAAGAATGTTGTAGGCGCGTTCGCAGATGCGGATTCTGTCTTCATAGGTGGCGGCCTGGCCTTGTTCATCGAAGGCCATAACGACCGCGGCAGCGCCATATTTGAGAACAGCCGCTGCATTCTTGCGAAACTTTTCTTCGCCTTCCTTGAGCGAAATGGAATTGACGATTCCCTTGCCCTGAACGCATTTGAGGCCCGCTTCAATGACCTCCCACTTGGAGGAGTCCACCATGAAGGGAATCTTGGCAATCTCCGGTTCGCTGGCCAACAATTGCAGGAATCGCGTCATGGCCTTGACGCCGTCGATCATGCCCTCGTCCATGCAAATGTCGAGGACGTTGGCGCCGTTGTCGACCTGCTGGCGGGCGACGCTGACGGCTTCTCCGTATTTTCCTTCCTTGATGAGCTTGGCGAATTTGGGCGAGCCAGCGACGTTGGTGCGTTCGCCGATCATGATGAAGACGCCCTGCTGCTGGGTGAAGGGCTGCGAACCGGAGAGGCGCAAAGGTTTGAACTGCATTTCCTGTGCGACGGTTTCCGCTTGATTCGGTGAGACGGGCCAGAGCTTGCGCGGAGGCAGTGCTTCGAGGGCCTGAGCGATGGCGGCGATGTGTTCGGGGGTGTTGCCGCAGCAGCCGCCAGCGATATTGATGAGGCCGCCCTTGGCAAAGCCGGCGAGATAGCGTGCCATGTCGGCTGGTCCCAAATCGAAGCCTGTCGCAGAAAGAGGATTGGGCAGACCTGCATTGGGATAGCACGAGATGGCCGCGTTCGACTTCTCGGCAAGCTCGGCAAGGAAGGGATACATCAGATCGGGACCGAGCGAACAGTTGAGGCCCACGGAGATCGGCTTGACGTGCTTGACCGCGTTCCAGAAGGCTTCAATGGTCTGCGCGGAGATCATCGTCTCTCCACCGCGTCCGACGGCAGCGGAAATCATCACTGGAAGTTCTTTGCCCTCTGCATCGAATACCTCGCGGAGAGCGACCAGCGCAGCCTTGGCATTAAGTGAGTCGAAGATGGTTTCGACCAGCAGCAGATCGGAGCCGCCGGCGATGAGAGCGCGGATTTGCTGCGCATAGGCAGTCTTCACCTGATCGAAGGTGACGACGCGGAAGCCGGCATCATCGGCATCGGGCGAGTTGGAGAGCGAGACAGTCAAAGGGCCGATGGATCCGGCGACGAAGCGCTGACGGCCGCTTGCGTTAGAGACGCGATCGGCCCATTCACGGCACTGGCGAGCCGAGGTCTCATTGATCTCCCATGCGAGCGAGTTGAGAAATGGGTCGTCAATGATTTTTTGGTAGAAAGCTGGGTCTTTGCGGCCGCCGAACTCTCGCGGATCGTCGACGAAGAATTCGCTCTGCGTGATGCTGGTGGCGCCAAAGGTGTTGGTCTCGATGATGTCGGCCCCGGCTTCGAGAAAGCGGCGATGAATGTCGCAGATCATCGCGGGCTGCGTGAGGCTGAAGAGGTCGCCGTTATTGAGCAGGTCTTTGGTAGAGTTTTTGAAGCGCTCGGCGCGGATGTCGGCTTCCTTCATCCCGTAGGTGCGGATGGTGGTGCCCATCGCTCCATCGATGATGGCGATGCGGCTTTCGAGAACCTTCTGCAAGGGATGATTTTGAGCTGTCGTCATTTCACTCCGATGGTCTTCAGCTGAATAATCCGCCAAAATTGCTCCCGCTTTGCCGGTTGCCGGAAGAAACTGGGAATGCAGCCAACATATTTAGAATATATGGTTTGGGATAGCCCATTTCCCGGCACCCATCTCTGAGCATTTTTCACTTGCATTTGAGGTGAAATAGGTATAACTGTTATATGTATGCGCTTTCACTTCGATCTGCGCAAGAGCCAGCGGTTGAGTGAGAATCCCCGCCGGGGTATCGGCTTTGAAGAAGCTCAGAAGATTTTTGCCCGCCCATATTACCTCGACCAGCGGTCGGACGTGCCCGAACAATACCGCGCAATTGGCTGGGTTGGAGAACGCTTGTATTCGCTCATCTATGAGATGCGGGAAGATGAGGAAGGCGAGTTTTACCACCTAGTCACTCTCTGGAAATCAACTCGTGAAGAAGAGGAACTCTATGCCGAAAACTCTTGAATCCACAAAGCTGACTACCGCTGATGAGATCGCGGAACTCGCCGATAGCGGCCAAGACATTTCGCGCTTTTTCATTCGGAAGGGCAAGATGATGCCACCGATTCAGCGCGTCAATGTGGACTTTGCGCTGCCGATGTTGCAGGAGCTCGATGAGACAGCCCGACAATTGAATATCAGCCGGCAGGCGGTCATTAAGACGCTGTTGCGTCATGCACTGGATCAACAGCATTTGGCGCGTAGGGCGCGGTAAGATTCTGCCCGAGCTCAGGGCTGTAACTGCGGCTTAGTAGCGACCACTTCACATAATCGTGTACATCGCCCTGATAACGCTCTTGCATTTGTGCTTTCCAGACAGTACTTACTTCGCCGTCAATGACTCAATTGGCACGAGCATGTCTTCCTTGCGCATGACGAGGTTGGTGGCGTTCAGGGTGGCCAGCTCGAAGCCGTGGCCGTGGGTGATGGCGTCGGTGGGACAGGCTTCCACGCAGTAGCCGCAGAAGATGCAGCGGTTGTAGTCGATGTTGTAGACCTTGGCGTAGCGCTCTGAGGAAGAGATGCGAAGGGCCTCGGTGTTTTCGGCGGCTTCAATATAGATGCAGTTGGAGGGGCAGGCGGCGGCGCAGAGGAAGCAGGCCACGCATTTTTCCAGGCCGTTTTCGTCGCGCTGCAGGATGTGGGCGCCGCGATAGCGCTGCTCGAGAACCGCGCCACGCAGAGGGCCCTTGCCATCGGGGTAATTTTCCACCTGGACGGGAGCGAAGATCTCCCCGAAGGTGATGCTCATGCCCTTCACGATGCCGGCGATGTTGCCCACGATCGACATGAGGCTAGTATACGATGGATTCCGTCAATGCCGGGCACGGGGTGGGGCGGACTGGCCGCGGTTGTTGGCGGGCGGGGTGGTGACGGGCTTGCGGTCGGGAGTGGCTTTGAGCAATTGCTGGCAGAGCGGGGAGTCCTGGCCACGCGCCAAGCCGGGAATATCGCTTAAAGCACTGCAAATGCGCTGCTTAATGGGTAGGGCCGGCGTGCGCGTAAAGTTCTGCATACGCTCCTGGCCGGTCGCGGGATCGAGGTCGTAGCAGGCTACTATGTCTTCCGGTTTCTGCGTGTTGTGGTCGATATGGTTCCAGGTGCACATCATGGAACGGCCGTTGGGCTGGGTGAGCAGGGCGTAGAGCTGGGTGAGGGACAGGCCCTGAGGCAGGTTGGCGCTCCAGACGGGGATGGCCTGGGGACCGCGCATCCAGCGGGCGGCCCAGACGTGGTGCTCCATGTCGTAGTGGAAGGCCGTGAAGTAGGTAGAGGGCTGGCAGTTGATGCAGTCGTCGTAGAGAGCGGCCAGCTCACGCGGATGGCCGTCGTCGAAAAGCATCCAGTCCAGCAGGCGCAGGTTAACTCCCTTGATGAGAGGAACGTAGCTGTGATTGGTGAGGGAGAGGCTCCAGACGGTGAATGTGTCCGCGGCGGGCAGAGATTGCGGATTGGAGCGCGTGGTGGTGACGACCAGCGCCGCATCGTACTCCACGCCGATCTCGCGAATGGAGGTCCAGTTTTCGACGGTGAGCGAGCGGGTGACCCAGGTGACCACGCCCTGGTCGATGTTGGAGGCGGAATGGAAGTCGATCCAGCGAAAAGTCTCCGGGGCTTGCTGGGCGCACAAGGGGACGGCCAACGCTGCCGCGATCAGAACGTAAGTGAAACGAGAAACAAACCGCATAGTTTAGGTATAGCAGAGGCGAGTCGCCGATTGGCCGGACGACCAGACCGATCAATCGTGTAGATGGATACGCGGGAGTTGGGCAAAATTATAGGAGAGCTCGATTCCATTTCCGTTTGGGGTTCGCACGGGGGCCAGAGAAAAGCTATCTAAAGAGCTATCAGTCGAGCGACGCCGAACGACATATCCGCCGATGTAGTATCCGAGCACGCTTCCGACGAAGACGTCTGAAGGGAAGTGCTTGCGCGCAACCACGCGCGCAGCGGAAACGCTGGTGGCGAGCGAGTAAACAGTCATTTTGGTCGCCCAACCGGGGTATTCCGATGCAACGACATGCGCGAAAGACCATACCAGGATGGAGTGATCGGAAGGCATGGATTGTCCGTCCGGCCATGTTTTCATGCCATTGGGCCAGATGTTGCCTTTACCGTTGCCCTGCGTTGGTGTCTGCCGATTAATCGCGTATCCCAGCCCAGTATTCAGAATGAAGGAATCGACCATCGCCTCTTCGGCAAGGATTGTGGTCTCTTGAAGATGATGATTGTGCTGGGCGCTGCCGACGACATACCCCAGTGCCAGCGCCGCTGGAGGAGCGTAGAGACCGGCATAATTTGAGTACTTGTTCGCCTGTTTCTCGCGGTTCGGATTCACGCCGACTTTCCCCATGGCAGCTGTGTCAGAGGCCAGAGCAAGAGTCGTGCCCGCGCCGAAGACCATCACCCAAGGCAAGTCGGGGTCGCGCAAACGCGTGGGGGCCTTGATGATTCCCCATTCATCTTGCGCAACGTGCAGGGCACAAGTCGAGATTGCCTTGATGCCGCATTCCTTGTCTTTATTGGCGGTGAACGTGCCGGCTGAGTCTTGACCCAGCGCGGAAAGCGTGAGGCAGAGCGCGAGCGACAGCAAGAGCATAGGGAATCGCAGCGGCATGATTGAAATGCTAAATCATCGGCCTGCGTAAGGTTGGCTCTTGGTATCTCGCCAGTGGTCAGTGGTCAGTGATCAGTGGTCAGAACAACGCTGGTTGAGGTTCGTAGTAGCCCAGGTCCGAAAGTCTTGACATGAGGCACCTGCGGCGGCGATAAATATTGCCGCGATGAAGGAACGAAGAAGCCAAGAAAATTGACCCGCATGAATTTATGCATAACAGAGAAGCATTGGAAGTTCGCTTCGCTTGCTTTGCCGTGGCCTGACAAGAATGCGGCGAGAGAATTTCCGGGCAAGCTGCTCGAGTTTTGGCGAAAAACAGGCTAATCAGGGACCAAAACGGCGCTTTTTGGGGCTAAAAAGGGGCAAAAAACGCTGTTTGCAGTTACTGATTCGTTAACAGGCCAAAAATTCATGTTGTTTATTTCGTGCAAGTTACGAGCAATTTAGAGGCCGAAAAAAGATTTCCACAGGGTGGGGGGGTGGGGGGTACTGCGGAAAAATGGCGAACAGAAAGCGAATAACCGGGGACCGGGAACAGGAAATAGGGAGTAAAACTTCGCTGCGATTGGCTTCCGGTTCGACATTCTTTTCACCCTCGATATGATTGTGCGCGCCGGAAGGGAAATAATCTGCAAACCGCCTGCGGTGGGGGGACTTGCCGTCCAGGCGGGCCGCTCGCTTATCGCTCGCATGGGGTTCGTGGATTCGTGACAGGATCAGGGGTCAGAGATCAGAGATCAGAAAAACACTTGTTGGGCTCGTTGTGCCCCATGTCCAAAAATCCGGATCTGGTGCACCCGACTTTATTGGTCAGACCTGATTCATTCGCCTGAAATCGAGGTATCATCCTAAGTATGGCAACGATCCACATCTCGGAAGCCGACGCCGTCCGCGATTTTGCCGGGCTACTGGCTCACGTCCGCCTCGGCGCGGAGATCGTTATCGAGAGCGGCACCTATCCGCCGGCGGTTTTGCGCACTGCGGCTCCGCCGCGCCGCTCCATCGAGGAATGCATCGCCCTATTGCCCGCTGACTCTCCGGCAACCATCGATGAGGAATTCGCCAGCGATGTTGAGGCGGCCATCAATACTCATCGCGAGCCGCTGAATCCTCCGGCGTGGGACTGACTCCGTGGGCCTGATACTCGACTCCAGCGTGCTGATCGCGGGCGAGATCAGAGGTCAGAGATCAGAAAAACGCTGGTTGAGGTTCGTGGTATCCCAGGTCCGAAAATCCGGACCTGGGGCACCCGGCCACCAACCTACTTTCGTAATGACATTACATAATCAAAATACTCATTCTTTGCACATAACTTAGTGACGGGAACTCCACGATTCACTACTGACTTTGGAAGTTCTATATCAAAGTAAAGTGCAAATACCAACTCATCGATCTGCTTAAACAACTCAACGGCTCTATCGGCATCAACGACTGGCGCATTCTTGAGGGACGAAAGTGAAATGTCCTCCCCACTAAACATCTCTTGTTCATTTCCATAAATATTCACAATTGTTTTGCCTACAAGATCTTCTCTCTCCATAATCCTTGCACGCACCTCAATATTATTTCTGCTCAATACCATATATTTTCCTGTGACTCTTACAGCCGTGAATTTCTGAATCAACACATTCGAGAAGTCAACAAGTTCCTTTAACTTTACATCTTCCAAAGAGATAAGCTGCGACATACTCTTTACAATTTGTTTTTTAACGAACTCATTCACCGGCGTGATCTTCGGAACTCTCACGAAGTCTTTCACGGCAGTTGATGACACCAGCAAATCCTTTTCTTCCTTATTGCGCAAGTTTCCATACAGAATTGCTGTAACGACAGAGGAATTCATCAATGCACAGAGATAGAGAATCTCATCCTTATCATCACTGCCTATCGCGCAAAATTGATTTCGTGCCCATATTAGCCTTTCGCCAGTAAAATGAAATCTATTTGGATTCGCATATGACCATAACACCTGGCGGATTCAACAACGAAGTGCAACGGGTTTGTTAGAGTGTAACTGTTCCCAGAAGACTTGATGTGGCGTTTTGTAGCCGAGGCATTTTCTTGGCCG
>Ga0302320_10010360_pt1 | contig 19868 bp, 21 predicted proteins | sample Bog_T0_3_FD_202130 | JGI IMG/M metagenome (GOLD analysis project Ga0302320, IMG submission 202130) | Peat permafrost microbial communities from Stordalen Mire near Abisko, Sweden - Bog_T0_3 | ecosystem: Environmental > Terrestrial > Soil > Wetlands > Peat | place: Sweden: Abisko, Stordalen Mire... | reverse complement strand
TGACCGACTTCAGAGGATCGATGATGAAGTCAGTGACCGTGTTGATAGGGATCCGCGCACCCACCCACTTGGCCAGGGTCAGTGGGCCGAGTTGTTGGCCGGTCGCGGCCTTGTTGTAGGGCGCGCCGTACTGGGCCGTGCCCGAAGTTCCGTTGAGTTCACTGAGCGCCGTCGCGGCGAAGTCCATCGGATCGCTGTTCGACCAGCCCTTGATGGTGAGTGCCGGCTCGTCCGGTGAACCGAAGACCACCGCGAGTAAGACCGTCAAGAGCGAGACGACGACGAGTGCGATGACGCCCTCTTTTACGATGTCGTACGGGCTATGGCCGCCTTTCCACTCGGGCGCGTCGACGTCAGGACGAAATGGCTTGGTCTTCACGATGAGACCTTCGGGCGTTCTTCGAAGGGTGGCACGACGCCCTTCACGCGAACGAGGAGGACGTGCAGCACCGTCAGGGCGACAGCAGCAATCGGCAACAAGACGATGTGCCACATCAGCATCTGGCCCATGTTCAACACGTTCCAGAAGGCGCCCGCGCCCGTCGCGTTGATGCCATCTTTGGCCTGGGTCGAGATCCACTGTGAGTCAAAGTTCGTTTGGCAGAGATAACCGGTGAAGGCGGCGGCGATGGAGGTGAGGAACGTGACCACACCGGTCATCCAGGTGAGTGCGCGACCACCACGCCACGCGGCCATGAAGTACTTGCCCCACAGGTGGATGACCATCGCGAAGAAGAAGATCTCCACGCTCCAGAGGTGCAGTGAGTTGACGAAGTGACCCACCGAAGAGCCGTGCCACCACTGGGGACCACGCAGTGCTAGGAGGCATCCGGTAGCGATGACCACGGTGAGGGCGGCCATCGTCGTGACGCCGAAGACGTAGATCCACGACGAGACGTACGTCGGCTGCGTGTCGGGAAGCAACTTATCCGGTGGAAGCTTTCCCGCGACGCGTCGCCGCAGACGGGTCGTCCACTGGCGGTCAATCTCAGTCGTGCTCACGATTCTCCTTGCGGCGGCGCCGACCGGGGAAGGGCGCGAAGAGAGCGACGGCGAACGTGATGACCATCAAGATGATGACGATCAGATTCGCGACGCTGATTTGGAAGATGTGCCACTGCAGGTAGTGCCCCAGTGAATTCAGCGGAAATATGGCTGCGAACAGTCCAGAAATAGTCATCGCCCTCCCCGCTGAACTTCGAAAGAGTCTGCCTCGAAGATTTCAGCCCTCACTAGGGTCTAAAGACATAACTGAGAGCCCAACCGCGAGAGATAAGAGGTTCCTTCGGTGCAGATTTGCGCAACAGGTAAATCCGTGAGTCGCATCCCGCCGGCGAGGGAGCGGCCCCGGCCCCTTGCGTGACGTAGTGAAGTCGGCGGTGCTCGGCAGAGAGAAGAGTTGACATCATCTCGTGAGGTGTACTAGTGTACTAGTACATGACTGAACAAAGTCCCTCCATTGTCTTTCGGCTCGATGCCCGTTCGGACCGAGCTCCCTTCCGGCAGTTGGTCGATCAGGTCACTGACGCCTACGAGCGGGGCCAGTTGCAGGCCGGTGACCAACTGCCCTCGGTACGCGAAGTGGTTCGTCAGATCACCATCAATCCCAATACGGTGCACCGCGCCTATCGCGAACTCGAGCACTTGGGGCTCGTCGAAGGCCGTCTTGGTTTGGGAACATTCGTGATCGAAGGAGTTGACAGAGCTCCTCGTGAATATCACTCACAATCCTGGCGGGACATCGTGCGCGAGGGCGTCACGTTGGCTCGTTCGCAAGGGATCGACGACAAAGAAATTGTTGATGGTGTAAGGAATTTTTTATCGAATGACGTTGAGGCGCGATCGTGAGCGCCGACGAAATGGTCATCGAGACTGAGGCACTGACGAAGCGATTTCGTCGACGGACTGCGCTCAGTGAGTGTTCGCTGTCCGTTCCCCGTGGTCGCGTGGTTGCTCTCGTGGGACCGAATGGCTCGGGCAAGACCACACTGCTGCGACTCCTCGCGGGTCTCTCGAGACCGACCGAAGGTCGGATCTCAGTGTTTGGCGAAGAGATGTCGATGTCGAATACTGATCTGCGCTCGCGCGTCGGTTACCTCGATCAGGATCGTCCGCTGTACGAGCGCTGGCGCGTAAGAGAAATTCTGGAGTTCGGACGACGCACGAATCCGGCGTGGGATGCCGACTTCGCGGCGCAGCACCTCGCGCGCCTCGACATCGATTTAGAAAGCCTCGTAAAGAATCTCTCCGGCGGACAGCGTGCTCAGGTTGCGCTCGCGGTGTGCTTCGCCAAGCGACCCGATTTGGTGTTACTCGATGAACCGGCTTCTGCCCTGGACCCCGTGGCTCGGCAAGATCTTCTACAGAACATCACCGAACTGTTCGCCGATAATGAAGCAAGCGTCCTAATGGCGACTCACGCCATCGACGACGTCTCCGCTATCTGCGACTACGTGATAATTCTCTCGAAGTCGCGAGTCGTATTGAGTGAAGACTTGGACTACGTCCTCGAGAGCCACCGACTTTTGAGCCGTGGCGTAGATGATGGCGTACCGGTGCCACGCGGCGCGACCGTGCTTGACGAACGACGTACAACTCGGGAGATCACGTATCTGGTCCGTCTCGGAATGCCGATGGAGCGCGACGGATGGCGAATTGAGCGGCCGACGTTCAACGAGATTGCGATCGCGTACCTCCGCGATCGACCTCGTACGTCGTCGACGTCGTCAGCGATCAACCACGATGAGAGTTCCGCGTCATGATCTGGATTGCGTGGAGATTTCAGCGGACGGTGGTGTGCACACTCGCACTATTAGCGCTCGTGATCATCGGCATCACCATCGTCTTGGGATTTGCCCAACATCACGACCTCGCGCAACTCATGGGACCTCCATGTCGAGGGCTGCAAGTCGCGACGCCCGGGCGTGGAGATTTGTGCGGCCAGCTCACGGTCAAGCTCGACAACGCAGCAATGTTCGATCCGTACATCAGAGTTGCCGGTCTCGTCGTTGCGCCATTGGTGGGGGTAATGCTTGGTGCGCTGGCGCTCGCGAGTGAAGTCGAACGTCGCACAGTACGGTTCGCTTGGACTCAATCGATTTCACGCACCCGTTGGTTCGCAGCGAAGGCAGGCCTCGGGGCGTTCTTCATCGTGATCATCCTGGTGCCCACAGCACTCGTCATGTCGTGGTGGAACGGAGCTATCGGCAACACGGACCTCTTCGGTCGCGCCACCTATGGAATTGCTGGTTGGGACCTGGTTGCGTATGGCCTCTTCATCTTTGCCGTGACGTTGCTGCTCGGCGCTGCGATTCGACACGTGGGCTGGACACTTGCCGCTTCGGCCGTCGTTTTTCTCGTCGTTGCCGTCACGTTTCCATCGTCGGTGCGCCAACATCTCGTTACACCGACGGTGCAATGGTCGCAGCCGTCTGACAAGACGCAGGGGAACTCGCTCGTGTACGGCGAATCTGAATCTCCAGGATTCATTCCCGCCAACGCCTGGGTCTTCTTTAGCGCTATCGCGCCGCGTTCGACCGTCGGCGTGCCGACGTACTCGCAAACAGAAGTAATCAGCTCCAAGGTCTACGCCTGTATAAACCGTTACCCACACAAGACGCAGAGCGATACAAACCATGCCACTAACAAGTGTTACGAAAAATATGGTGTTGAAAACGTTGTCGTCTACATTCCCAGCAGCCAGTTTTGGACGCTGCAACTTCGCGAGGGCCTCCTCTATCTATCGGCCGGACTTGTCCTCGCCGGCGGTGCACTCGCACTGGTTCGAAGAATCGAACCTTAGGGTCGTTCGTCGGCCCTGCGACGTCTCCAACGCCCCTCACCGACATTGTGCATTCCTACTCGATGTGAGTACTGACGAAGTCTTCGAATGAATGCGAGTGGTCGTGACGATGGTCGTCACACAGATCCAGCGGATCAATGTGGGCCACCGACATTCCCACGCCAAGTGCGCCGACCACGTCACTATGAAGTGAATCGCCGACGTGCACCACATTCGCGGCCGGCTCGCCCAACGCTCCCAGTGCCAATTGAAATGGGCGAGGGTCGGGCTTTTCAATGCCGATCACTTGAGAATCGATGATCGCGGCGACCGGCACAAGGGCGCCGCCAACCTCACACATCCCGGTTCGTGACAACAATTCGGCCAACGCACCGTGAGCTGTATTCGATACGACTGCAGCACGTAGTCCACGATCAGTTAGACGCTCCAACGCCGCTGAGGCTCCGGGAGCGGGAATCCACGAAGAACCGCGGTAGACCCGTTCGGCAAGCATCGCTCCCGCCTCCTCTTGATCCGATGGCTCTACACCCAACGCTTCCGCAAAACTTCGATTGATAGTCGGCCAATCTGGATTCGCTGCGAGATCGAGGAGTCTGATCATCCGATAGTGCGCCTTCCAGCAGGTCGCTTGATCGCTCTGGCATGAGAACTGTTCGAGAACCGTATTAACTGCCGTTGGATCGGGCAGCAATAGAACGCCGTGGGCGTCGATCGTCACCGCGCGGATCACCATCGCAGTCTGGCATGCCCAAATTTGAGACGTGCCAGAGCGATGCGGGGCCAGACTTCACCGCGTTTCGAAGCTCTTTTTTCACTTGCGAACAAGGTTCCGTACATGTACGATGTCCGACATCAGACAGGTCGGCCGCCCCCTCTGCCGCCTTCAATCAATAGGAGGATCAGGTGCACAAGCATTCGCGAAGGATGGTCAGCGCTGTTCTAGGTAGCGCGCTCGTGGTATCAGGTTTAGTGAGCGTTGGCGTTACGTCGGCGGCCCAAGCGTCGTCTTCAAAGGGCCTGACCTGGGGAATCACTTCGACCGATCCGTCGCTCGACCCGGGGCTCGTCTACGCGATCGACCCCAACATCGTCACGGCAGCCATGTGTAATGGTCTTTTGCAGTTCGGTCCTCAGGGTCAGTTGGAGCCGGAATTAGCTTCCTCGTGGAAGCAGACCAGCCCGACGACCTACGTCTACAACCTCGTCCACGACGCAAAGTTCTGGGACGGCCATTCGGTCACGGCCGCGGACGTGGCATTCTCAGTCAACCGCATCGCTAGTCCCAAGCTGGCGAGCCCGTTGCTCTCCCTTCTCAACACGGGCAACATCAAGAAGGCGGTCGTGTCGGGCGCGTGGCAGGTCACCATCGAGCTAACCAAGCCTTCACCGATCGCCGCAGATCTCGCCGCTACCCCAATCGGTCAAGTGGTCGAACAGAGCGTCGCTCTGAAGTACGGGACGTCCTTTGGCAGCACGCCGGCCAAATCAATGTGCAGTGGCCCGTTCCGACCGGTCGCGTACGTCAATGGCTCGACCACAACGCTCGACGCCGTGAAGAACTATTGGGACAAGGCGAACCAGCCAAAGATCTCGAGTATCACCTTCCAAACCGTGAGTGACGCTGAAACGCTGATCGCTGGCCTTCGAAGTGGCTCCATCAGCGGAACTTTTGACCTCCCGGCGCGAGACGCGTTGACGCTGAAGGGCGACAGCAGCCTCAAGGTCAACATGGTGCCCTACGGCGGTGACGCGAACTACATCAGTCCAAACGTCGAGAAGGGTCCCTTCTCGAACGCGCTCGTCCGTCGCGCCTTCAACCTCGCGGTGCCACGAAGCGCTCTCGCGACCTCCGTCGACGGATTGAATGGCCGACCACTTCGTGACGTCGAGACGCCTGGTCTCTTCACGACCAACACGGCGCTCTACATGGCCGCCTACAACGCTTTGCCGAATCCGGTGACACCGAACCTCACCGAGGCCAAGGCGCTCATCAAGCAGGCGAAGGCCACGGGTGAGACGGTCTCAATCGCGGTGGAGGACTCGTTGACCTCGAACACCGTGTCGGCCGCATTGCAGGCGATCGGGCAGTCGATTGGCCTCAACGTCAAGATCGTGAAGCTCACACCTGACGCGTTCGGCACGGCCAGTTACAGTGCCACTTGCCCACGGACCTACGACGCCCTCCTTAACTGGTGGAACCCGGACTTTCCGGCACCGTCGGCAGAGATCGTGCCGCCGCTGGCGAGTAACTACTCCGACGTGTCGTGTTACTTCTCGAAGACCTTTAACGCCGAGCGTGACAAGTGGGCAGCCAGCACGAACGGAAGCGTCGCTCAGGCGAACGACACGATTGCCATGATGAAGCAGTTGACCAACGACGACGTCTACATCCCGCTCTACAGCGATCCCCTCGTCATGGTCGAACCATCGAACCTGACCGGCTACACGCAGACGCAGGTCTTCGTTTACCAGGACTTTCCCGACCAAGTTAAGTTCAACTAACAGACCGGAGCGGTCCTTAACGTCCCCTCGTCAGTGAACCTGTTCACTGGCCGAAAGGCACCACGATGACTGTATTCATAACGGGCGCGGCGACCGGGATCGGCGCGGCCACGGCCAACGCATTCGCGGCGGCGGGGTTTGAGGTGGCACTGGGCGACCTTAACCTCGACGCCGTCGAACGGTCGGCGAAGTCCCTCCCGAGTGCGGTCGGTTACGAGATCGATGTGCGCGATCGAGCGTCGATGGAGCGCGCCTGTGCCGCCGCGGTGGATGCGCTCGGCCCCTTGGGGGTGTGGGTGTCTTGCGCCGGGGTCTCGAGCATGGGCCGATTCGTTGACTTGACCGACGAAGAGATCGACTGGCACTTGGACGTCAACGTTCGCGGCACCTTGGTGGGTGGTCAGATTGCGGCCAGTCAGATGATCCGACAGGGCAATGGCGGCGCCATCGTCAACGTCGCCTCGATGGCCGGAAAACGCGGCGGTGTGCCGTTGCTCGCGCACTACGTCGCGTCGAAGTTCGCCGTAGTCGGTCTCACCCAAGCCATGGCCTGTGAACTCGCGTCGGCGAACATCCGTGTCAACAGTGTCTGTCCCGGCTACGTTCGCACGGGCATGCAAGAGCGAGAGATCGGTTGGGAGGCCAAACTGAAGGGCATCACAAACGAAGAGGTCGTCGACTTCTACTTTGCGGACACTCCGCTCGGTCGACTGCAGACGCCCGAAGACGTGGCGGACCTCATCGTGTTTCTCGCGAGTGAGAAAGCACAGTCAATAACCGGAGAGAGTGTCGCCGTCAACGGCGGCAGCTACATGGATTAGTGATTTGACGAACAACGTGAACGAAGAACGTCCAAACGAGACCGTTACAGAACGGGGTCGCGGTACGACGCTGGCGCAACTGAATCTTCCCGGTACGGCCGTTCGGCGTCGCGCTCTCCCCGAACAGGTGCGCGACAGCATCGCCGAACTCCTGATCAGCGATCTTCGCCCGGGTGACGTCCTCCCCACCGAAACGGCCGTCGCCGAGTGGTTGATGGTCAGCCGCTCGACCGTGCGAGAGGCCATGAAACTGCTCGAACAAGAGGGGTTGGTCGAGACCCGTCGGGGCATGGGTCGCTTCGCCACGGCGTTGTCGGGACTTCGTCCCGAACGACCGATGACGCGCTTTGAGAGCATTACCAACATGATGAGTGAGCTCGGCTATCACCCAACCACCGAAGTGATCAGCGTGGTCCAACGCGTGCCGTCGAGCGACGAAGTTGAGACCTTCGGACTCTCGTCGGACATGCTCGTGATCGAAACCCGTCGCCTCCGATTGCTCGACGACAAGGCGTGCGTGTACTCCGTGAACGTCCTCGATCCTCGAACTCTCGACGCCGAGGTGGACGATGTGGAGTGGAACGGCTCGGTGGTCACGATCCTGGAAGGGATGGACCACGAGATCGTGGCCTCGTCTGCTCATATATCTGTCGTGACCGAGCCGACGGGAGTGGACGCGTTGGTTAACGTCGAACTTCCCGAGGGACCCTGGTTGCTCGTCACTGAGCAGTGCGTGACGCGCACGGGACGATGCGTGCTGCTCTCGCGGGACTATCACCTCGGCGGCATCTTCAGCTTCAGCGTGGTTCGTCGCCGAAACGACGCCGTCGAACCAGCCGGCAACGGTTGAGGACTCGACCGAACCATGCGCGCAGCCGTCATGCGGGGACCAGGGGTCATCGAGATAACGCCGCTCGAGGACCCACACGCGGGACCCAACGACTCAGTGATTCGGGTTGCGCGTAGCGGCGTCTGCGGTACGGATCGGGCGATCTTTCGCGGCGACTACAGCGTTGTGACGCCGATCGTTCTGGGCCACGAATACGCAGGGACCGTCGTCGAAGTCGGCGACGAAGTGCTCGAACTCCACGTCGGCGATCGCGTCGTGGTCGATCCCAACGTGGTCGATGACGATTGTTTCTTCTGTCGTCGCGGGCACGCCCACCTGTGCAGCGGGCTTTCGCCCCTCGGTGTCGCGCGTTCGGGCGGCTTCGCTGAGCTGTCGGTGGTGCCGGCGCGATATCTCTACGTCATCCCCGACGAATTGAGTCTCGCGGACGCGGCGCTCGTTGAACCGCTCGCGTGCTGTATTCGCGGCAGTGACCAGGCGGCCATCATCGCGGGTGACACCGTGGTCGTCGCTGGTGCCGGTCCGATCGGCTGTCTACTGATTCAGTTGGCTCGGCTCAACGGCGCCAGTGAGGTGCTCTCGATCGAACCGAACGAAGCGCGCCACGAATTCGCGGTGCGCGCCGGCGCGGACGTCGCGTGCACGCCGGGCGAAGCCTCGGCGGTGCTCGCTCGGCGGCGTGGCGCAATTGGCGCGGACGTCGTCATCGAGGCCTCGGGAAACCTCGCGTCGGCCGAACGTTCATTCGAAATGGTCCGACGCGGCGGTTCGGTCGTGCTCTTCGGCGTCTATCCCGAGAGCGGCGCCATCACCGTCAGCCCGTATCGGATCAACGAAGACGAACTGCGGGTGGTCGGCTCGCTGAACAATCCGAACACCCACTCGCGAGCGCTGGACTTACTCGCGACGGGCCGGGTGTCGCTCGAAGGTATCGTCACCGCAGTGCTCCCGCTCGACGAGATCGCCGTCGCGATGGACCTCGACAACTTCGATGCGCCGGGCAAGATCTCGATCGACCTCGGAGCGAGTTGAGTCACCTGATGATTTCGCGATCGCAATGGACTCATGGGTAGTTATCTCGCACGCCGCGTGACGATGCAGGTGGCGGTCCTCATAGCGTCGACCGTCATTATCTTTCTCCTGCTCCACTTGGCACCTGGTAACCCGGCGGTCTTGATGAATGGTGGCCACCCACCGTCGCCGGCGACGCTGCGGTACTTCGACAAGCTGTACGGGTTCAATCGACCGCTGCCGGTGCAGTACTGGATCTGGATACGACACGTCCTCGAAGGCAATCTAGGTACCTCGACGGCGGAGCGCGTGTCGGTTGTCTCCGTGATCGAGCCGCGCATCGGACTGACCTTGTTTCTCACGACGTACGCCATTCTCATCATGGTCATCGTGGGGGTGCCGCTCGGCGTGTTGAGCGCGGTCTTTCGCAGCGGTCCGACCGACTTCTTCGCCTCGTTTGGTTCGCTCTCCTTCACGGCCATTCCCTCGTACGTGACCGGTGTGGTCATGGCGGTGGTCTTCGGCGTCGAACTGAAATGGTTCCCAGCCCTGGGGGGCGGCGACACGGGGTCGTTCTTCGCGCGTCTCGATCATCTGACCATGCCCGCCATTGCGCTCGGACTTTCCTCGGTTGCCCTCGCGAGTCGTATCACGAGGTCGGCGGTCATTGGCGAGTTGGAGCTGCCGCACGTGACCGGTGCGCGCGCTCGGGGATTCAAAGAGTCGCGCGTCGTCACCAAACACGCGGTGCGCGGGGCGATGGTCCCGGTCATCACCGTCGTCGGCGCACAGATCGGCTACCTGCTCGGAGGGGCGCTCGTCATCGAATACGCCTTCGGTCTGAACGGTCTCGGCACCTTGCTCGTGTCGTCGGTGGAGAGCAAGGACTACGCCGTGGTTCAGGCCATTGCGCTCTTTATCACGACCGAATTTCTCGTCATCAGTCTCCTGGTGGACCTGCTGTACGGCGTGATCGATCCTCGCGTTCGCTTGGTGGGGAGGACGGCGTGAGCGCGGTCACCGGTGACGCCTTGATCTTCGAGCGCGACACGCTGGCGCGGGCGACGGGCGGACGCTGGGAAGGACTCTTCAACCGAATCGTGGTGACCATCAGTGCGCTCGTGCTGGGGGTCATCGTGATCTGTGCGATCTTCGCGCCGTGGCTGGCTCCCCATAACCCGAACACGATCCATCTCTTGGATCCCTACGCGAACCCGAGTCATCGATATCTCTTTGGTCAAGACAGTGCCGGTCGCGACATCCTTTCGCGGCTGATCTACGGCTCACGGCTCTCGCTGCTCGGCCCCTTGATCGTCGTCGCGATCGCGTTCGTCGCGGGCGTCCCGTTGGGTTTTCTCGCGGCCTATCGAGGAGGCTTCGTCGATGGGCTCATTTCGCGCACCTTTGACGTCATATTCGCGTTTCCGGCGTTACTCCTGGCGATCGTGATCGTCGCCACCTTCGGCGCGAGTTTCCAAACGGCCGTCTTCGCCGTCGCGGTCACCTACGTGCCACTCATGGGTCGCGTCGTACGATCCGCCGCGCTCGTGGAGCGCTCGAAACCCTACGTCGAGGAGTGCCGACTGCAAGGCTACGGCGCCTTTCGGATCCTCTTCGTGCACGTGATGCCGAACATCGGACGGATCCTCGTCAGCCAGACCACCTTGTACTTCGCCTACGGGCTGCTTGACCTCTCGGCGTTGTCGTTCCTCGGTTTGGGCGCACAGCCCCCTCAGATCGACTGGGGTGAGATGTTGCAAGACGCGAATTCGGGTGTCTTCCAGTCCCCCTACGGCGTCATCTTTCCGGCCGTCGCCATCGTGGCGCTCGTCGTGTCACTCAACTTCATTGCCGATTGGGCGCTCGACTACCGAATTCGAAAGGAGAACCGCGCGTGACCGACGTGCAGGCGGACTCTCCTCAGACGGTGGCGCGAACCGGTCGCACGCTGACGCTCGATGAGGTGACCACCTACCTGCGCGTCGGTCGTCAGCTCAAGCCCGTCATTCTCCGCGTGGATCTGGAACTTCGTCCCGGAGAGATCTTGGGACTCGTCGGTGAGTCGGGGAGCGGTAAATCGATGACCGCCCGGACGATTGCCGGCGTACTGCCCGATGGCGCAACGACCGATGGTGCGATTCGCCTCGACGACCTCGACCTCTTGAGGATGTCGCGCAAAGAGCGACGCGCGGTCCAGGCGAAGGAGATTGGCGTCGTCTTCCAAGATCCGCGAGCGTTCGTCGACCCGTTGTGGCGCGTCGAGGTCCATATGACCGAAGCGATGCGCGTGCACCTCGGCACTTCCAAGTCCGAAGCGACGTCGCGCGCAGTCGAACTCCTCGCGGCTGTCGGCATCGATCAGCCGGAGCGTCGCATGCACCAGTTTCCCGATGAACTCTCCGGCGGAATGTTGCAGCGAGTGATGATCGCGGGTGCGCTCACGATGGATCCCTCCGTCCTACTCGCTGACGAAGCGACGACGGCGCTCGACGTCACGACACAGGCTGAGATTGTGAAGCTGTTAGCGCGCCTGAGTGCCGAACGTGGACTGTCGGTGCTCTTCATTACGCACGACCTTGCGCTCGCCGACATTGTCTGTGACCGCGTGTGCGTGATGTACGCCGGGCGCATCGTCGAGGTGCGCGAGGGTCGACAGATCTTCGATGACCCAATACATCCCTACACGATCGATCTCCTCGCGGCCCGACCGACGATCAAGCGTCGCATCGACCGACTGCCGGTGATCAGGGGTGTGCCCACGAGCGCAATGAACGCACCGAGCGGCTGCCCCTTTCACCCCCGTTGTCAGTTCGCCTTGGAGGCGTGCACGACTGGTGTGCCGGCACTCGTTCCCGTACGCGGCGGTTTCGCGCGTTGCATCCGCGCGCACGAGAACCTCACCGGAACGCCGACGCCCGCTGACGCTCCACTCGAGGGCGGCTGAAATGCGTCTCGAGGTCACGGGTCTGTCGAAGGAGTTTCGATTGCGTTCCGGACTCTTTCGACACTCGTCGCACCTGGTCGCCGTATCCAACGTCAGTTTCGTCGTGCCCGAATCCGGCTCGACGGCGATCGTGGGTGAAACCGGCTCGGGCAAGACGACGACGGCGCGCATCGTGGTGGGTTTAGAAACGGCGACCCGTGGGACGGTCGCCGTCGACGGTACTGACCTGGCACCGCGTCCCCATTCCGCCGAGCGCCGCCGACGCGCTCGCGTCATGCAGATGGTGTTCCAGAATCCGATGCTCTCACTCGATCCCCATCAGCCGATTGGCTCCGCAATCAAAGAGGTTGTCGTATTCCACGGCTTGCGATCGTCGAGTGAGTCCCCGGAGCGGGTCTTTGAGCTGCTCGCCGCCGTCGGCCTCGATCGTCGTCTCGCGACGAGCCGGCCGCACCAGCTCTCTGGCGGCCAGTGCCAACGCGCTGCCATTGCGCGCGCCCTCGCGGCTGAGCCAGAACTGCTCGTACTGGATGAACCGGTGTCGGCTCTCGACGTGTCGACGCAGGCGCAGATCTTGAATCTCCTCGCCGATCTCAAGGCCGAACTCGGTCTCAGTCTCCTCACTATTTCGCACGATCTGGCGCTGGTACGCCAGTTGGCGGATTACGTCCTCGTGATGTGTCGCGGCGAGGTCGTCGAGTCGGGCCCGGTCGACGACGTCCTCTCGCGGCCCCAGCACGAGTACACCCGTCGTTTGGTCGCCGCGGTCCCCGAGAGCATGGACGACCTCGCTATCTCGACGTCGATGGACGGTGGCCGTGGCACCACCAACGACGTATGACGAGGGCCGGCGCAACGTCGTGGCCGTCGCACCTCCGGGTCCTCGACGACGCAATACAGATCTCAATGACGACGCATCGAGCGTCGTCCGAATGAAAGGAGATGGGAAATGTTGAACTTCGATGAACAGCGATTCCTGGACAGCCAGACGGGCGCAATCGCTCTCGGTCAGGGACTCTACGACGTGATAGCGACGGCGACGGCGGACGGGATGGACAGCCTCTTCTTTCTCGGGGCCGGGGGAGCCGGGCTCCTGATGTCTCCGGCGGCGTCCCTCCTCGTCCGCGGCTCGACCCTGCCGACGTTCATTGACTCACCGGCGGAACTAATGGCCTTCGGGTCGGCCCACCTGAGCAGTCGTTCGTTGGTGGTGATTCCATCGAGGTCCGGTGACACGGTCGAGAGTCTGGACGTTCTCGATTACTGCCAGCGCGCGGGTGCGAAGGTTCTCGCCCTGACCGGTACGGCCGACTCGCCGCTCGGCAATCAGGCTGACATGAACTTCACGAATCTCGTGGGCGACGAAAATTCGTCGGAGTCGTACTACCTCCAATCGCTCCTTATCGCCCTCGCCGTGATGGACGTGCGTCGTGAACGAAACGACTTCCACGACGTGCTGAGTGAGCTCCGGGGTTTGCCGGCGATCTTGCTCGAGTCAAAACGTTCCTTCGAAGACCGAGCCGCGGAGCTCGCGAAGGTCGTCGCGGCGTCTGCTTATCACGTATTTGTCGGAGCCGGGTCGACGTGGCCCGAGGCGTTCTACTACGCGATGTGCATCCTGGAAGAGATGCAGTGGATTCGGACCCGACCCGTACACGCCGCCGACTTCTTTCACGGGCCACTCGAATTGATTGAGCCAGGGGTCAGTTGCTTCCTCCTCAAGGGTGAGGACCCGTCACGTCCACTGGTCGAACGTGTCGAACAGTTCGTCAAGAAATACGGTGACCCGCCGGTCGTCCTCGACTCGGCGGCGTTGGTGTCAGGGGTCTCTGAGAGCGTCCGTTCGCTCATCTCGCCCGTGGTCTTGGCGACCGTCCTCGAACGAGTGAGTGCGCACGTGGAAGTATTGCGCGATCACCCGCTCACTACACGCCGGTACTACCGTCAGGTGAACTATTAACTCATAATGGCACTTTCATTCGGCAAAACTCCTGAACCCGATCGAACCACGGCGGGACTGTGCGTGGTCGGCAACCTGACGATCGACGTGATCCTTCGCGGCATCACCACCATGCCCGAATGGGGTCAGGAAGTTCTCTGTCGTGATCGTACCGAATCGGTTGCCGGGCAGGCCGGCGCCATGGCGTTCGCCGCGTCGGCGTTGGGCGTCACGACCAACATCGTTGGCGCGGTGGGCGACGATGCCGCCGGCGCGAGAATTCGTGACGAACTCGCAGCATCGGGCGTCGGCGTTGACGCACTCGCTCTGGTGCACGAGGGAAGCACTGCGATGACGGTCGCGCTAGTGCGTCCCGACGGCGAACGGGCCTTCGTATCGGACTTAGGTTCGTTGCCCGGGTTCGATGTCGCCGCAACGGCAGCAGAACGGTTGGCCGTCAGTCCCGCAAGTGTCGTGGCGTTGGTCGGTACGTCGAATATTCGAAGTATTGACCAAGACGCAGTGGTGGAGTTGTTCCGAGTCGCCCGTCGAGAAGGTTCGCTCACCGTCTTTGACCCGGGGTGGGATCCACTCGGCTGGCCGAAAGAGACAGTGGCGTTCGTGCAGGCGGTCCTCGCCGAGACCGACATATTCCTTCCCAACCGGGACGAGACCGAAGCGCTCACTGGGGAACGCGAATTTGCACGAGTGATCGACGTGGTGACCAAGCTCTGTCCCGGCGTGACCATCATGAAAGCAGGATCCTCAGGGAGTTACGTCTTCGATGGTGAAAGGATCGCAAACGTGCGCGCGATCGTGACGTCGGTTGATAATGCGGTCGGTGCCGGTGACGTGTTCGACAGTGGGCTGATCGCGGGCTACCTCAACGGCCGCGACATTCTCGAGAGTGTGACGCTCGCGAGTGCGGCGGCGTCGATCTACGTTGGTCGGCGCGACGACCGCTTTCCCAACTACGCGGAGTGCGCCGAACTCGCGAAGGCCGTAGAAGTCGTCGCGGTTAATCCGTAGACCGATGCGTTGCTGTCGTTCGAGCGTAAGGGAGGTCGAGACGCTCGTGGAGTGCCGGAGTCAGGGACACCACGAGAGCAGTTGAGGGGGAAACCGAAGCTTCCAGACAGTTAAACCGGGAAGTCGCTTGAAATCAGCGTTTTCTCCGCGTCGCCGCCGCGGCGGCACGTCGCAAGAGCGCCGAGTCCGACGCCACGGCTACGAAGCTGAAGCCGCGATGGAGATGCGCCTCGACCGTGTCAGCGTCACCAACGAGGATGCCGGCCGCGATGCGAGCACCGCGTGCAGCCGCGACCACCCGATCGAGCGCGTCAAGGTAGACCTCGGCCTCCAACTGTCCCGGACAGCCCAGCGCGGTCGAGAGATCACTGGGACCGACGAAGAGCACATCGACGCCGGACGTCGCCGCGACGTCCGTGACGTTTGAAAGCGCCATCGACGTTTCGATCTGCACGACGCTCAGCAGTTCGTCATTCACGTCGCTGACTGACCTTGTGTCGCCTCCGAATCGCCGGGCCCGGTTGTATGTGGCGACGCCACGATCGCCGCGCGGTGGATACCACATGTGACTGACGGCGGTGGCGACCTCTTCGGAGGTGTCGAGACGCGGAAACATGACACCCGCGGCACCCAGATCGAGCGCGTGACCGACCCTGATTCGTTCGGCCGACTCGACTCGCACCAACATGGGCACGTCGTGCGTCGCACCGGCGAGGAGCTGTCCGACCAGTGCCTCCTCGCCGCCGGCGCCGTGTTCGAGGTCGACGAGTAACCAGTCAAAGCCACTCAGCGCGCAGACCTCGGCGACCAACGGGGAACCGAGGTTGAGGAACGTGCCGATCGTCACGTCGCCGTCGCGGACGCGATCCTTGAACGACGTCACGGTGTCACCGCGCACGATCGACTTGGCGTTCGTAGAAAAATTGTCATGCGTTAGTCTTCCACCACGGATGAGAGGTCGCAATTTCTCACGCACGACGGACGACAATGACGAAGTCACAGACCACCAACGCCACTCGAATCACCGACATCCGCATCACACCCGTCGCCTTCCACGACCCGCCGCTGTTGAACTCCGTCGGCGTTCATCAACCGTTTGCCATCCGATCGATCATCGAAGTGGGAACAAGCGACGGCGTCACGGGACTCGGCGAGTCCTACGGTGACGCGGGCCACCTCGCGCGTCTGCGACTCGTCGGCGACGCGCTTGTCGGACTCGACGTCTTCGCTACGAATGAGATGCTCAAGCGAACCGTGGAGGTGCTGCACGGCGCCGTTGGCGCCGATCGTCACGGTCTCACTGGCCAGATCAGCGAAAGGGGAACAGTGCTGCGAACTTTCGCCACCTACGAAGTCGCGGCGTTGGATATCCAGGGAAAGCTGCTCGGGCGTCCGGTGTCGGATTTGCTCGGGGGTGCCGTGCGAACGAGCGTGCCTTATTCCGCCTATCTCTTCTATAAGTGGGCCGCTCATCCCGGCGAGAGGCCCGATCGATATGGCGAGGCGCTCGACGCCGACGCCATCGTCCTCCAAGCGAGGACCATGATCTCGGAGTTCGGCTTTCGGGCCATCAAACTAAAAGGTGGCGTGCTCAGCCCGGAAGAGGAGATCGCCGCAATCGAGGGGCTTCGCGACGCTTTCCCCGAGGTGCCGTTACGGCTCGACCCGAACACCGCGTGGACCGTCGCGACCTCGATCAAGGTTGGTCGAGAACTCGACGGCGTCTTGGAGTATCTCGAGGATCCGACGCCGGGGCTCGATGGAATGGCCGAGGTTGCGCGCGATGTGTCGATGCCGCTCGCGACGAACATGTGCGTGGTGGGCTTCGAAGATATCGCGCCGGCGATCGAGAAGAGGTCGGTGCAGGTGATTCTTTCCGACCATCACTACTGGGGAGGCCTGGTGAAGGTCAAAGGTCTGTCCGAGATCTGTGACACCTTCGACCTCGGACTCTCGATGCATTCGAACTCTCACTTAGGTATCAGCCTCGCGGCAATGACGCACGTGGCGGCAGCGATGCCGAACCTCACCTACGCCCTCGACACGCATTGGCCGTGGAAGTTCGAGGACGTCATCGTCGAAGGGGCACTGGATTTCGTTGACGGGGCGATCGCAGTGCCGAGTGCACCGGGTCTGGGCGTCGAACTCGATCATGGCGCCCTGGCCCATCTGCACGAGCAGTACCTCGCGTGCGGCATCACGGAACGCAGCGACACCTCTTATATGCAGTCGTTTCGCCCCGACTATCGCGCGGAACTGCCCCGTTGGTGAGCGTCACCGGCTACGCCTTCCCGTGGGACTTCATCGACGATCCCGGCGCACTTGCGCGCACGCAAGAGCTGGACGTCGACGTCGTCGCGCTCGCCGGCTCGTATCACGCCACGCGAGTCGTGAACACGTTTCACCCCACTCGGCGCGTCACCGACATCCCATACTCCGCCTTTTACGGCACGCGAAGGGACGGGGCTTGGCGCGGGCATCGACTCACACCACGGGTGCCCTCGTGGCTCGGTCACGGTGACGCTCTCGCGACGTCTGCGCAGCTACTCACCGGCGCTGGAATCGGGGTCGACGCGTGGATCGTATTGACGCACGTTGACGATCCCGAATTCACCGACCTCGAACTCGTCGAGCGCAACGCCTACGGCGAGCACTACCCCTACGCACTGTGCCCGGCATCGGAAGACGTGCGCGAGTACTGTCTGACGTTGGTCGACGAGACGTTGCGCTCAGCTGACGTACGTGGGGTGGTCCTTGAAGCGAGTGGACCAATGGGCTTCGATCACGCCGGTGTCCACGACAAGAGTGGGTTCGCCACGCTGAGCGTCGCGCAGCGACAACTGCTCTCTCTGTGCTTCTGTGCGGCGTGTCGGAAGGGCCAGCAAGCACTCGGACTCGATCCCGACGAGATCGCGACGAAGGTGCGTGTCGGTATCGACGACGACGCGTCGACGCCCGAGGCGGCACTCGGGAGTGAACTCGCCGACGCGCTCGCAGGTTTTCGCGTCGCTCTCGGCACCGAGTTACGTGATTCGATCATCCAGCGCGTTCGTGACGTGCGGCCCGAAGCGACGATCACCGTCCATGCTTCGGCGCAACGGTGGGCGACCGGCTCCTTCCCGGCGCTGGGCGCCCAGCCGTGGTCGAGTTCGATTACTGCCGTCGTGTCGAACGCGTGGGATCCGGCGTCGGCCGAGGATGAACTCCGAGCGATGGCCAGCGTCGTCAAAGGACGAGCGGCGGTTGGAGCGTACCTACGACTCGATCGCGATTGGAGCGGTGGCGGCAACGATGCAACGCTGCGTCGTTACGTTCGCGCGGGCCTCACCGAACTGCACCTCTATCACCTTGGACTCTTCACCAAGGAGAGTTCACGGGCGGCTCGGAACGTCGTCGAATGCTTTCGCGAGATCGCGCCACGACGCAACGCAGGATCGTCGTGATCGAAGAGTCGACGCCGCGCGAGAGCGAGGTCGTGCTCGTCACGGGTGCTGCGGGGACCATCGGCACAATGTTGCGGCGCTCGCTCGCTCGCTCCGGCCGTCACCTTCGACTACTCGACACTGCGGAACAAGATCCTCTCGCTCCCGGTGAAGACGCTGAACTCATCGTTGGTTCGTACCTCGACACCGCCGTGATGGTCGAAGCGTGCCGCGACGTGGTCGCGGTGGTGCACCTCGGTGGACTCTCAACGAACGAATTCGAGTGGGACGAGTACCTCGACGTGAACATCAATGGCACCCACGTCGTACTCGAGGCGGCTCGCGTTGCGGGCGTGCCACGCGTGATCTATGCGAGCAGCAACCACGCGGTGGGGTTCCAACCGATTGACCACGATACCGTCGCCCCCGACTATCTCTTCCCACGACCGGACTCGCTCTACGGCGTCTCCAAGGTGGCGGGTGAAAGTCTGTGCAGCCTCTATCACGACCGCTACGGTCTCGACGTGGTCTGCCTAAGAATCGGCTCCTACCGAAAACGCCCGGCGGACATTCGACAACTCTGGAGTTGGCTCTCCCCCGGCGACTGCGCGCGCCTTGTCGAAGCCGCGATGACGACCCAGCGTCCAGGCTTTCGCGTCGTCTGGGGCGTGTCGGCGAATCGCCGAGCGGCAGTGACGTTGGACGAGGCACACGCCATTGGGTATTACCCGTTGGACGACGCCGAAGTCTTCGCCGACGAAGTCATCTCGAAGAACGATGACGGCGATCGCTATGACCCGCCGTTCATCGGCGGCTCCTACACTTTGCCGAACTCATAGGGGGCTGAGCGAAGCAGTGCGATGCGCCTCTAGGCTTCGTTGACGCGACATCACCCTAACTTTGCTTCCGAAGGTCAATACTGCGGAGCGAGGCGGTTGCAAGTGCGGACACGAGTCCTTTTTGCGATGTTTGCGATGTTTGCGACGTCGCTCGTCTTGGGCGGATGCGACGCCTCTACCGCCAGTGGTCTCAAAAGCGTTGAGACGCCAACCACGCTCTCGACATCGCGGGACCTCGCAAGGGCACGGCACTACCTTCGAACGATTGTTGAAGAAGATCGCAAGTCCATGGTGCGTGATTCGAACGCCTTGGCGAACTCGCCGATCGAGTCAAAGCAGATTTCTAAGGCCTATTCCCAATTCGCCGTCGACACACTGAAATTCCAATCGCAGATCGTTCGATACTCCTGGCCGACGTCCGCGAAGGCGGACGCACGCAATGTGGTGACCGCACTGTCCGCGTTGGTCGCGGATTGGCGTCTCGCGGCAAGAATTCTTCCTGATCCGAACTATCTGCAAGACGACGATGCGGAGGTTGCCGATCTTCAACACCTGTCTGCAGATCTCGCCAACACGTGATTCGCTCGCCGGGATGAGTGTGGGGAGGTTGCATCATGGCATTCGGAATTGTTCGACGGGAGAACGGAAGTGCGGCAACGTCCGGTTATTAATGTCCCGATTGCGACCGCCGTACTTGGCTCGACGAATT
>Ga0302320_10010359_pt1 | contig 19870 bp, 11 predicted proteins | sample Bog_T0_3_FD_202130 | JGI IMG/M metagenome (GOLD analysis project Ga0302320, IMG submission 202130) | Peat permafrost microbial communities from Stordalen Mire near Abisko, Sweden - Bog_T0_3 | ecosystem: Environmental > Terrestrial > Soil > Wetlands > Peat | place: Sweden: Abisko, Stordalen Mire... | reverse complement strand
CTATCTGTGGAATAAGCAGGCCTTGAGGATCGAGATCGCCGAAATAGAGCAATTTGCGCGGTCCGCCCAGTTCGTCAAAAATATCTTTAAAATAGCGAACGCCGTCGATAAAGCGGTTGCCGCAGCCGTAAACGACGGCCGAAAAAAGCCGTCTTTCATCATTCCAGCGGCAATAGGATTGCCACGTGGCCGCATTTTCAATAACGATGACGGGTTGCTGGGAGGCTGACGCCGGCCCGCGTTTCCAAGGCAACGGTTCGCCAACGATTTCGCAACGCAGATGCGTCCGGATGTCGAGGCGTTCGGAACGGAACAGGGCGCCCGCCAGAATGGCGTCCAATCTTTTCTCGTCGCCAAAGATTTGCAGGGAACGTTCCTTGATGGGAACGATGTCGCGTCCTTCCGTGCCGGCTTTGAGAAAATCGTTAAGCTGGCGTAGTTCCACCAACGGGACGTTTATGCGGGTGTCGCGAAGAAACGCCAAGTCAGGTTCCCAATTAAACTCGCGGATGAGGCGGATTTCTTCGTCCGAAGGCGGCACAAAGCCAAAACTTTCCCGCCACCGCGTTTCGGCCGCCAAAGGTATCACCACGCGGCCGATGAAGTGCGACTTGTAGCGCACGCTTATGATTTCAAGCCACCCTTCGGCGGCGAGCGACCTCGCATCGCGCTCGGCCTCAATGCGATCCACGGCGGATACCAATCGCGCATCCTCCAGCAGGTCTTCCCAACCGCGCGAAAAAGGACGCACGGCAGCCTCCGTTCGCGAGCCCCGCGCCCGCTGCCATTGCGCGAATAATTCGCAGGCGATTGGCAGTTGGGTTGGGTTCATCGTTTAGGACAACGCATCCATTGCCTCCGCCATGGTAGTCAGCAGCGGAATGTTATCGATCCGCGTCACATAGCCGTCGGCATCACGTTCAACTTCCTTCTGGCACATGATGACGGTTTGCGCGTGCGGCACCATGACGCCCAGCCGCTCGGGCGGAAACGCCATGATGAGCTGGAGTTGAAAGCTGCGGGCCAGTGCCAGGCAATCTTCAATGCCGTCACCGGAAAGTTTGGAGAAGGCCTCATCCATGACCACCAGTCCGAGTTGCTGCGATCGGGTGGAACCACGATCACCCCGGTCATAAACGCGGCGGAAGGCGGCCAGCATCGAAATGAAAAAAGGCGCCTGGTTTTCGCCGCCCGAGAGATTGCGGCCGCTGCGCCCCAGAGAAATCGGCGGGGCGTCCGGTTTGTCGGCGGGCACCATTTCCAGGTCGTAATGATGATAATTACGGTAATCGAGCAGCCGGAGCGCCCGGGAATCCTTGTTTTCGGAACTATCGACGGCGTCCATTAATTCCCGTTTGGCCCTCTCGACTTCGGCTCCCAGGAGCGGGTCCGTGATTTCCAGTCCCGCTCCGAGCAGCTGCCAGATCGCGCCGTAGCCGGCCGTGTCTTTCTTTTGGCTGATACGATAACGAAACTTGCCAATGGGCTGGCTTAAATAACGATCCAACAGACGAATCGTCTGCTGCGCCTCGGTTATGCGCCGGTTTAGTTCGTTCAGGACGCTTTCTTCGAGTCGGCGTTCCCAATCGCGTTTCCGATCCGCGGCAAGCTGCCGGGATGTCTCCAGCTCGATTGAATCAAGATCACGCAGGCGGTTGGTCCAGCGTTCGTTGCTTTCCTCGTCCGCTGGAAAATCATACTGATATTCCGGGTGGCGAAGATTTCCCCGCGCGTCCCGGGCATTGGCCAGGCTCTCCCGCTCGAACCTCCTTTGTCCGCGGGCTTCGACCGCCTTTTTGCCGGCCTCTTGGGCCAGCGACTGCGTTTTGTCAAAGCAATCCATCCATTTGGGAAATTGCGCCCGAAGCTGGTCGCGTTCGGCATTAAGCTCCGCGTCCACGATTCCCGCAAACCGGCGGCTCAATTCCACCCGATTCTTTGCGACTTCCAGCCGGAATTCTTCGGCGTCATTTTTTGCGCGCTCCCAAGCTTCGCGCTCTGGGCGCGTGGTCAGTTCGAATTTGTTTTTGCGCTCAATCAGCACCCCGATTTTTGAGGTTAACTCCTTCTGCTGTTTTTCCAGTTCGGCCAGCCGCTTCTGCCGCGCTTCGCGTTCCGGCGTTATCAAGAGCGCGATGGTTTCGCGAATGCGCCCCAGATGCGCTTCCCATTCGGGGAGTTGCGGCAGTTCGGACGCCCGCTCCGGCAAACTGCTTTCCGCCAGCCCGCCCTTTCTGCCGTGATCAAGCCAGGTCTGAACATCGGAAAGGCGCTGTTTTAAGGCTTCCAGGAAAGTGCGCGTCTCAGTTTGTTCCTTCTGTTTCGCCGAACGCATTCTTTCCAGGCCCTCGCGGCCCAGGGTCAGTTCCACGGATGCGGCGGGTTTGAGCCGGCGGCGCAGCGGGGTTTGTTTGTAAATGCCGTCAGGGGTAATGGCGCGGATGGCGCCGCATGTCTCCAGTTCCTCAATGGTTTCAACGCACTGCACTTCGCCGAGCAGATGCTCAACGTAGGCGCGCGCCACCGGATCGCTGACGTCAATTTTGCTAAATAAGGAGTTCTCACGAACTCCTCCGCGCACTTGGCGGGCCTCCGCCGGATTCAGCAATGATTCCGCGTCGCGGCCGGGCGGGGTTTTGCGCAGGATTTCAAGGGCCTCGCGGTAATCAGCCGTATCATTGACCACGAGCACCCACCGCTGGCCGCCGAGATATAGTTCGAGCGCGGGCCACCAGCGTTCCGCTGCCGGTTTCACTTCGATCAGACGTCCCAGTTGTTCCACGCGATCACCGAGTTTTTTGTGCAGGGCATCAAATAGCGGGAACGATCCCGGCATGCGCCTGGACTCCAACCGTTCCAGATCCTGAGCCAGTTGCTGCAGTCGGTTCAATGCGTTTTTGATTTCCTCTTCCAAGGGCCGCACCAACGCGCCCACGGAGGCCCAAAGTTCGTTGAAACGCCCCGCGAGCTTTTGCATCGCCGTGATCCGCTCGGTGTCATTGCCCGATCTCAAATCCGCGAGCCAGCGATCCTCCACCGTCAGGGTGGCCTTCAACCCTTCCAGCGGCAGCGCTTCCCCATGCTTTAGCCAGTTGATCCAGCGATAATGCCGATCATCCAATTGCTTCCGCACCGATTGTTGCGCGGCGCGGAGGAGCGCCACCTTTTCTTGCAAACCGGCTTTCTCGCCCTCAAGCATCGCAATCTTGACCGCGTCCGGATCTTTGCCAATCTCAAATCGAACCTGGTCCAGCAAAGCCTTGCCGCTCGCTTCCGCTGACATTGCATCGGCCAGTTGTTTCAGATCTTCTCCGTGGTCCAGCTCCATCCGTTTAAGATTCGCCGCATGTCTTTCCCGAAGTTCCTCGGCGTTTAACAGCTTCAGGGCATGGAGGGCGTGCAGCAAGACTGCCTCGCCCCGGCGCGAGGTTTCGTAAATGGTATGTTGTTCTCCGATTCGCCGAAGAAACGCCGCTTCGTCCTCCTGTTTTTCAAGACGTTTATGCGTGTCCTCATAAGCGCGCAGGGCGGTTTTAACATCTCGAACATCCAGCGGGCTCTCCTCGAGAATGAATTCGCGGATGAATTTTTCGACGTTTTCCTCCGGCTCAAATGCGATGGCTTTGGGAAACGTGCGGTGAAAGGCGGCCGCGTCAAAATTCAAGTGGCGTGGGGCGGCCATTTCTTCCAAATAATCTCGCTGCCGCGCAAAGACGCTTTCGTTGCCGTGTTCCCGACGGAGCCAAGTCCGGAAGGCGTCCTCGGAAAGCAGGCTCTTTCCGTCAGGCGAGAGATCAGCGTAATCTAGCCGCTCGGAAACGCAGAAGTAAGTCGGGCGCGGCGCGGCATCGGCGCTTGAGAAATCGATCCGAATGCCCCACGTCTCGCGCCGGGGCGGTTTGCCGCCGGGTTCGGCGGGGCGGGTGAATTCCAAGGCGACCAGTGAGACGCCGCTCTGCCGGAGGAAATGGCGCTGGCCGTTCCGCATCTGATTCGTGTCACCGAGACAGTAACCGACCAGGTCGCGACCGCGCGCGTTGCCGGCCGCGGCCCGGTTAAATTGCCGCTCACCGCCCAGCAAAACGTATTGCACCAAGTCGAGCAGGGCGGATTTCCCCGTGCCGAAGGCGCCCGAAATCAGGACGTTGTCGTCCACGTCAAAGATTTGTTGAAAGCCATACCAATTGACGGCAATGATCCGCGTGAGTGAAATTCGCTGGCTCATGCTTTCTCCTCAATGCGGGCGGACTCTTCAGCCTTTTCCGCCGGCGACTGATATAACGCTGCCTGTTGCTGCCAGGCGGCTTCGTTTTCGAACGGAATCACCCGGGGAAGTGTCTGCAGAATTTCAACCTGCGATTCACCGAAAAGCGCCGCGTCTTCGTGCCACTGCAAGCAAACGAGCCGCCGATTTCGCAACTTGCCGAGCATTTCACGAAGTTGAGCCTCCGTGGGCGGGGAGATGCTCGCAAAATAAAGCCGCAGTCGTTCCCAAATATTATTGATCGTCACCACCACGTTGGCGACGACATTTTCCATCCGGGTGTCGTGATAAATCCGCCAAAGGGTCAAAACGAGCAAGGTCTCGGCCTTGTTAAATCGCGCCATTAGCGCACAATCGCCGGCCACCGGTCGCAACTGAAAAATGGGACGGTCCGGGTCGGGGATCAATACCAGATTCAGCGGCGCCAGATACTCGCCAAGTTCGTTTTGATATTCGCGGGCGAGCAGATACAGTTCGCGGTCCCGGCCCGCCTCGCCGATCAACGCGCCGTGGGACAAAAGTTCCGCCAAAATATCGGAGAGGGCGGCGCGCTCCTCCTCCGGAATGCGATTCCAGGTTGTGAATGTGGGCCAGGGGAGTGACATATTAGGAAATGCGTTCGATCGTAAAGCGTTCGACCCGCCGGCCCGCCTCGATATCGCGGGGGATGCGTTCCGGTTCAAAGCCAAAATCCGCGCGCAGCGAATGAATTCGCCATCGGACGGGTCGATGGCTCGCGGCGGCCGCGCCGCGATCAAACGCGAGCACTGCCAGCAGATCCAGCAGATCGTCTTCCACGGTCACGCGCAGTTGTTCGGTTGAAATCCGCGCGCCTTTGGCGGGAAGATGGCGTTCGATGAATCGCACCGCTCGATGCGGTGTCAGAACGCTGAGGTTGCGACGGCGAATTTCATCTTTGGCGTCGTCCGAGTCCTTCTCGGTTGCCGGTCTTTCAAATCCCAAATTCGCCGGCGCCCGCAGGTGGCGGGGGCGGGACAGGGAATCTGCACCGAAGAAAACCTCCACCGCCGGCGAAAGCAGTTCCATTCCGGGCTCGCTGGCGAGGTCAGCGAAGGAACGGCCCGCGTGCAGGCGGCCGGCTTCGTCCAAATAGGTTTTTACCCGCTCGGGAGCGCGCCCGCGCATTTCTGTTTGATAAGTATAACGCGCCGCTGAAAGCCGACTAAATTCCGCCATCCGTCCGTCAATGAGGCGTTGTTTTACCGGGATCGCCGCCAATTGCCGGTCAAGCCGAATGAGCCAGCGCTCCGCCTCCGCGTATGCCGCGGTTTCATCGAGATTGAGGTGTTTGGCGAGACCCTCGGCAAGACGCTGTTTGATGAAAGGGTTGTAAAGCGCCTCTTGTGCGACCGAGCGGGCCTGGTTCAAACGCGGCAGTAAACCGGCTTCCTGCAAGGCGTCATAGCAGACCATGTGTTCCCCCATGTGGAACTCGATCAGAAATCGTTGCAACGTTTCCTGTGGCGTGGCGCTCGTCCGTTGGGCGGCGGCTTGCTCAAGAATGATCGTTTCAACCGCATGCATCTGATCGCTGGCGCGGCCGGTCCGATCCAGGAGATCCTTGACGGTTTGACGCATTGCCACCGGATCAAGCTGGTTGGGGTCGAGCGCCCCGTCAGTCAGCAAGTCGCGGCACAGCGAACGCAAGGTGGCGGCGAAGTCTTTAAGTTCGGCGGGTCGATTTTCCGCCATCTCACGCAAAAGGCGCAGCAACTGTCGCAATGCCGGCACAATCAAAACATAGTGTTCATCCAGACTGACCCGGCGCGGCTCCAGCCAGTGAACCTCAATCAATTTGTTGAAAAACTGGCTGGCGCGTTGATTCAGGTCACGGAACTGCCCGCCTTCATCCTCGCCCAGTTCGACGGTGGGATGCTGCAACAAGATCTCGCGAATGAGCACTCGCGCCTCGGCGTGGGGAATTTGACCGCCATCGTCAGCCGCTTCCACCAGCCGATCCGCGCAGTCGATATAGATCGCAGCGGTCGGCCGAGCCAATGGCCGGAAAAATCCTCCTCCTAGGAACGGCGCCATCCGTTCTCCCAGGGATTTTGACAGTTGATTTTGTGGTAAAGATGGACTTTCGCTACCCATGACAATTGATGTCGTGAGTATGGCCAGAAGGGAGGCGGTTTGTCACGACTTGACTGTTCAGGACCGAAAAACCAGGTTCAATCATTGCTTTTTCCATTCCCGGCGGTCGTAGCCCCGCGGGTCTCTTTGGCCTGCCAACGGTTAACCCTGATAGAAAACTGATATAAACCGTACAATTCGACTATCTATATGGCCGAAACAATCTATTATGTTCTTTGCGTTGCAATTTATAATACATGACCGGAAGAACAAGATATCGCTTCATGGCAAAGTTTGGTTTTTGAAGGCGTCAATCCAAATACTCCGATGGACCATGCTGGATTCGTAAAATCCGGCATGGGATATTTTTGCAGTTTTGCCCTACAATGCGCTGACATTGGCTTTCGTCCGTTTCCAGGCGGCTATATTTATGAAGCAAAGGCCCATTTAGTGCTAAACTTAACAGAAGAACACCCGATTAAAATTTAATTGAAAAATATGAACACAGCCTCCGCCGCTTCCGAACGCCCCGCTTGGGAAAACCTTTCCCCTGAGATTCAACAGGCTTGGCGCCAATCCCTGTTGGACTTTTACCCCGAGGGCTCAATTCCCGCTGCGGATCTGGATTCGACCTCCAGAACTGAGTACAATATGGCCGAAACTTTGATGCCGGCGCAATTTGTTCCCGTTCCGATTGCGGGGCTGGTTTCGGCCGAAGTCTAGCCGAAAGGCTCGAAGCGGCCGTTGCGCAAAAAACCGTTGGCCGCCCGTTCAAATAAAGCGCGGCTAGGGTAAAGCTGCAGCAGAATGTGGCGTTTTGCCGCTTTAAGTGTTGGCGACCAATGGGGCGGCGATGAGGGGAGTTTTACAAGGCCTGCTGCAGCGTTTCCGCCAGTTCTTCCGGCGTCAATACAATCGGGTTGGCCTTCATGCTGCTTGCCTGAGCCGCCTTTCTGACCAAATCCTCAAAGTGTTCCGATCGGATGCCGTAGGTTCCGAGACCGGGAGTTTGCAGGTCGTCAATCAATTCGCGAACCCAATTCACGCCCGCGTCGGCCGATGCGTGCTCGTCGCCAGTGCAAATCTGGGCGATGCGGTCATATCCTTTTAATGCCAAGGTTTGCCCGTCGCGCTGGCGGAGCGCACGGATATTTGCCCGCATCACGTGCGGCAGGAGCGCCGCGCAAATGGCACCGTGCGGCGCGTTGGAGAACATTCCGCCGATGGGACCGGCGAAGCCATGCACGGCGCCGAGGCCGGCGTTTGCCAGGGCCAAGCCGCCGAACAAGCTTGCCAAAGCCATATCTTCCCGGGCGGATTTATTTTGACCGTCATGGAATGCAATTTGCAACGACCGCGCCGCGCGGCCGAGCCCCTCGGCGCACAAACCATCGGTGATGGGATTGGCGCGCAGGCAGACGAACGGCTCGATCAGTTGCGTCAGGGCGTCCAATCCCGTGCGCGCGGTGATAGCAGGCGGCAAATCATACGTAAGTTCAGGATCAACAAGCGCAATTTTGGCGAGCATTAACGGGCTGCGCAGGCTGACTTTTAATCCGTGTTCCGGAGAAGCCAATACGGCATTGCGGGTGACCTCCGCTCCCGTCCCCGCCGTCGTCGGAATGGCGATAAAGGGCAACGATGGTTTCGTCAACGGTCTGCCTCGCCCGATGATCTCGAGGTAATCGAGCAAAACACCGTCGTTTGCCAGCATTGCGGCGATGGCCTTGGCGGCGTCCAGCGCGCTGCCGCCGCCGAAGCCGACGACAAATTCGCAATTCTCTCTTTTACCCAGCGCGACGCCGTTTTCGACCGTGAAAAGGTCCGGTTCGCCGGCGACAGAAAAGGTCGTTGAGCGGACACCCGCTTCGCGAAGCGACGCCAGCAATTTCTCCGCGCGGGACGAATCCCGTCCCGTAACCACTAACACGCGTTTGCCGAATTCTCCGGCCAGCGTGCCGATTTTTCGCGACGCGCCGGGGCCAAAAATAATTCGCGTCGCGGTGACGAATTCAAATTTCATAGGGACGGTTTGGGCACCATGCTTCAGCTCGTTTTCAAGACATTCCGAGGTTGCCGATTACCAGCCTTCATCTTCGGGAAACACATTATTGAACTTCACGCTGCGCCGCGGCTCGGCCATCATCGACGCCACCGCGTCGCGCCAGACCGGATAATGCGGCGTCTCCTTGTGGGCCGCGGCCGCAGCAGCATCGCGATAGACCTCCACTAGGACGAACCGCGCAGGATCCTCCTGCTGCTGGACGACGTCGAATCGAACCACACCCGGCTCCTTCACGCTCGATCGGGCATTTGCCAACGTCGCCATTTTGAAAGTCTCCACTGATTCCGGTTTGATCAGGGCATGTACGTGAACAATGAGCATGTAAGACGAATACGCTAAACCGCCGAAAAGCTCAAGTTTGCGGCGGTGTTTAAATTGTTCGACGGACAATCAAGCAATCCCTCGACTAGTCTATGCGATGGGCACTTTTGAGTTTACCGGCACCTCGGCCTCGGGCAAGACGGGAGCATTTCAATTGCGAATCATCCCGCTGGCCGGTGATTGATTCTGGCGGGTAATGATCAAATGTTGATTAGTAAAACAGCCAAACGAAATCCCCCATTGTAATTTTACGAAAACTCCATACCATTCGAGTGGCAAATGCATGGCAGCTTTGCGTGTTTGGAGATGTTGTTGGATTTCTGGGGCGCTCATAAAAAATCGAAACAACGATTGGATCTAGCCCATATGAAAGCTAAACTCCTGCTCTTTTCGGCATGTCTGCTTTTTCTCTCCGGCATCATCCAAGTCTCGCCAGATTGCGGCAGTGACACTGACCGTGCGATCAGGCATCCCAATGAATCTGTATGGAGATTTCACTATGAAAAGCAAAACTCTACATTTGGCTGTAAGTGCTTTTTTATCGGCGATGACTTGTGCCAGGTCAGCCGAGATGATTGACCCGCCTGTTCCGGTGGGTTATCCGGGGATGCCGGTGACGGTGGATGAGCAGGGGGTTCAGGCTCGCGGTTACACATTTCAAAATAAATGTCTCAAGCCTTCGCCCTGGCAGGCCCGGTGGATTTGGTTGGACGGCCATTCATCCGCACCGGTTGCCTTGTTTCGCCACGAAGTGGTGTTGGAAAGCGCGCCGCAGACGGCCAACGGGTGGTTGAAGGCGGATACAAAGTACCGGCTTTACGTCAATGGGAAATTGGTGTCGCGCGGGCCGGTGGATATTGGCCGGGATTATCAAGGCGGAAGCACCCCCCCGCTGGTTTTATGACTTCCGCGAACTGACACCCTTCTTCAAATCGGGCGCCAACCTCATTGCGGCGGAAGTGTTTCGCGAGTGGCCGATTAACTTTACCGTTTCACGCGGCCAACCAGGCTTTTTGTTTGAAGCGGAAATCACTTTGGCCAATGGGAAGAAAGCGACCGTTAAATCGGACGCCGGCTGGCGGTCACAGCCCGCGGCGCAGTTTCCGGACACCACAACGTTTGATGCGGGTAAGGAGCCTTTCGGCTGGTGCTTGGCTGGATTTGACGACTCGGCTTGGCCGGCCAGCCGCGAGGTGACTGATGTCTGGGAAACGCCGGTGCCCTCTGAAATTCCGCCTTTGATGGAGGCGCGCTATCCGGTGGCGCGGATCGAGGGGTTGCCCGGAAACAACGTGTTCACGAATGATGGCAGTTTCAAAGTGGTATTCGACAAAGTGTTGAGCGGCTATCCTTTGGTTAAAGTGAAAGGCGGCAAAGGCGCGACATTGACCATCCAGTCCCGCTTGCAGGCGTCCTTCAAGCTCGACGGGGGCGTAAGGACGCTGGCGTTTCCATGGATGGACGAGATCGCGCCAGCTTACACGGTGAAGTTGTCAAACGTCACCGCCCCCTTGGAAATACTGGACGAAGGAGCCGTCTTTACGTCCCAGCTCGTGGCATATAAGGGATCCTTCGAGTGCAGTGACGAAGGCTTGAACCAAATCTGGAAGGTATCGCGCTGGGCGGTCCAAATCTGCCTGCAAACGCACCATCTCGATTCGCCGAACCATCAGGAACCGATCTGCGATCCGGGCGACTATGTGATCGAGTCGATGGTGAATGATTAACATTTGCGCAGCCCGGGTTGACGCGGCAGGACGTGCGGAAGTTCGCGTGGTTGTTGAAAGATGAGAAGTATCACAATTTTTACACTAGTTATTCAATTGCCTGGTTGCAGATGCTGATGGATTACTACGATTACACCGGGGACAAAGCGTTGGTGGAGGAGATGTCGCCGTATGTTCACGATTTGCTCGATACCTATACCTCGTGGCGTGGGACTAACGGCATCATTTCCGAAGCGCCGAATTATATGTTCATGGACTGGGTGACCATCGGGGGTTTCGAGTGCCATCATCCGCCGGCGGTGATCGGCCAGGGCTATCTCACAGCATACTATTACCACGGTCTGGAAATGGCCTCCCGCGTGGCGGCGTTGACCGGCGACACCGTGCGCGTGAAAAAGTATGCGACGCTGCGGGCTGAAGTTTCCGAGGCGTTCAACCGCGTACTCTGGGTCGCGGACAAAGGTCTTTATCGCGATGGCAAGCGATTCCAGACTTCGGTGAAGCCGGGCGATTGGCTGCCGGCGGACCGGGACATCGAGACTTTCAGCCCGCACGTAAATCTACTCGCCGTCCTTTATGATCTCGCGCCCAAGGAAAAACGACCCGCCATCGTCGAAAACGTTCTGGCGGAAAAACCGCTGAATACGCAGCCGTGGTTCATGCATTGGGTTTTTCAGGCAATTGACCATGCCGGACTGTTCGACCAGTTTGGAACGGAACAAATGCGTCGCTGGCAGATCGTGCCGGAGACCAAGTCGTTCCGTGAAATGTGGAATAACGGGGACTTCAGCCATGGTTGGTGTTCGACGCCGCTCGTGCAAATGTCTTCCCGGATCCTTGGGGTGACGCCGTCGGCACCGGGTTTCAAGACCATTTCTATCCGTCCCGAACTGTCTGATCTGCAATGGGCCAACGGTAAAGTGCCGACGCCACATGGTGACGTCGAGGTGTCATGGAGCTTGGGTGGCGGCCAACTGAGGTTGGATGTGACTTTGCCGAAGGGCACCATGGGGGATGTCACGTTGCCAATCTCCCGTTTCGAGCAGTCGAAAATCACGATGGATGGGAAAAACGGGGACCCTTGGTGCATATCCCATCCGGCCGGTAACATTTCGAGGTCACCGGCAAAATTAAACCGTTGGTTGCTTCAACGACTGCTAGTGCAGGATAAAGATGCTGTTGTTTTGACGCGGAGCGGCAACTGCGGTTTAATATCCGGGTACAGTTCGCAAAAATAGTTGTGGAAAAGAACCGCCAGAGCCTCGAACCAATGGCCTATCACGTCGAGTTGCGCGATTATCTCAAATCGCAGGAACGCGAGCTGTGGGACTGGTTTTCGTCCGCGCGGGCGCAGGCCGCCTACACGGAAAACCTGCGTCTGGAATTGCTTAAATCCACCTATCGTCTTGATGCAGATAGCCATCCGGAACTTTACCAAGGACTTGCCGAGGTGAAATCCCGGCTGGAACTAAATATTCCTGTCACCATTTATCAGGCGCAGAACAGTTCGCACTCGAATGCCGCACTTTTTTTCATTCCCGGAGAGGGTCATATTGTGTTTTCCGGCCCGGTGTTGACGCTCCTAAATGCGCAGGAAATCAAATCCGTGCTCGGCCATGAACTGGCCCATTATCATTTGTGGCAGTGTGAACAGGGTGAGTTTCACATTGCCGATCGCTTGATCCACGCGGTGGCCAGCGACCCGCGGGCGGCGGACAGTCATGAACAGACGGCGCGTTTTTTTCAACTCTATACCGAGATTTTCGCAGATCGCGGATCGCTTTGCGTAACGGGGGATGTGAATCCGGTAGTGGCGGGATTGGTGAAGATTCAAACTGGCTTAGGCCAGGTCAGCGCGGCTGGCTATTTGAAACAGGCGGAAGAGATTTTTGCCAACGGGAACATTGCCAGCGAAGGGCTGTCGCACCCGGAATCGTTCGTGCGGGCAAGGGCGCTGCTGTTGTGGCACCAGCAACCGGAAAATGCGGCGGCTCAGATTTCCAAAATGATTGAGGGGAAGGTGGCGCTCGACGATCTGGATTTGATCGGCCAACTGCGGCAATCGAACAATACACGCCGCCTGTTGGAACAGTTTCTCCAGCCAAAATGGTTCCAGACCGCCGCCGTGCTGGGGCACGCCAAACTTTTGTTCGCAGATTTTATGCCGGCGGTTGCCAGAGACCATTCCATATTGAGTGCATTGAAATTTGGCGATCCCAAGCTGTGCGAATATCTGGGCTACGTGCTGCTGGATTTTGCAACGGTGGATCCGGAGTTGGACGACATGCCGTTGGCAGCTGCTCTGGCCTTCGCGCAACAACTTGAAATGGATCCGTCCTTTGAAAAGCTGGCTGCCAAGGAGCTGAAAATGAAGGTTCGCGATGTGCGAAAGCTTAAGGAGCAAGCCGCAGAAATGCTCGTCCGGGCGGAAGGGAATCCGTGAACGAGACGAGCCCATCACGTTTTTTAAACTTCCTGGAAGCGGGAGTCGCCAAAGGCGGCTTCGAAACCGACGATCTTTTGTCGGTAATGCTGCCATTGATGAAACAGGTCGTCGCCGCTCATCAATCCGGGTTGGTGGCACCGCTCGACGGTGTTGAAGATCTGACCATTACCGAGACGGGCCATTTGATGTTTGCTCCGGCTAAACTCACACCTCCGGAAAAGAACCTTCGTAAGGTGGACGCTCTCCAGTCGGCCATTAACAGCGGAGTGGAAGTGGTGGGCGAAATGCGCCGCACCGCCGATATTGACAAGTCATCGTTGAACGTTGCCAACCTGCGAGTGGGATCGTCGGAGAATGGCATTTCCCAGCCCGTCTTTCTGCCCGGCTATCGTTCGTGGGAACATGCGGTGGGTCATCACGATCAGTTGACGGATATTTTTTCGCTCGGCCTGCTCTTGGGTAGTGTGGCGTGTGGCTTGAATTTCACCGAAGCGGACGAACTGGAAATGTTCACGGCGAACCGTACCGACCTCTTTGCCTTGAATCGCCGCTTAAATCCGGTGGTGGCATCGGTCATTGGACAAATGACGGAGTTGAACCGGCACAAGCGCGCCCCTGATCTGAATCAGGTGATTTTGCGGTTGGAAAATTACCGGGAACAAGCCATTGATTTTGATACGGGGGTTTTCACTCGGAAAGACTTCAAGGATTCGCCGCTGTCCGGCAAGCGGCGACTGATCCAATCCCACCTGCGAGACCGGCTCTTTGAAATTTCCCGGCGCAACCGATTGATCTATTTCAAGCCTACGCTCCAGACCTTGAATCTCACTATTGCGTCCGTGCCGGTGTTGCTGGACTACCGCAACATCAAACTGGAGCAGCTTTTCGTCTGGCACCCGGAACTTGCCGCCACCGTGACCGCAGGGGCGCCGATGTCGCTGGGCAAATATCTACGATTTGAAGACGCTCCCTATATTCCGGGCGTGCTCGACAAGATCATCAGCGAAGCCCGTCGCGACCGCGCCGAGTATGGATTTGCCCAGCTCCGCCTCGTGTTGTGCTTCCTCCGCTGGAACAATCTCAAAGAGGCCAAAGAGGAGCGCATCCATTCGCCGCTGCTGCTGTTGCCGGTTGAACTGACGAAGAAGAAGGGCGTACGCGACAACTATGTCTTGGAACCGGCCAGCAGTGAGGCCGAAGTGAACCCGGCGCTGCGGCATCATCTTAAAGAACTATATGGATTAAATCTGCCAGAGGTTGTGGATCTGAAGGAAACCTCGTTGGATCAATTTTACGAAGCGCTCAAGTCCCAGATTCAAGCCAGCGAACCGGGCGTGGTGCTCAACAAGATCGACCGTCCGCAGATTGATCTTATTCATGAGAAAGCCCGGCAGCGTGTCGACCAGTACCGTCGGCGAATAAAGGTTCACGCCCGTAAGGCCCGCAGCAATGCCAAGCCGGATTACAGCTACGATCGCAAGAATTTCCGCCCCCTGGGATTGCAAATTTTCCTTGATAAGATCCGCCCAACTCCGATGCCGTTGCGCGAGGTTGTTGGCGGCGCCCCGCAACCTCGCTTGCCTTTCATCGTTGACCCGCTGCCATCCGAAGAAACCGGGAAGGTCCTCGAAACCGAGCGACAGATGTTCGCCCTGCGCGACGGAAACAGTCGGAATCCTTATTCGTGGGACTTCGACCTGTGCAGTCTCACGCTCGGCGATTTCAATTATCGCAAGATGACGCTGGTGCGTGACTTCGCGAAACTCATTGAGACGGACCTGGCCAGCGGGGCCTTTGACGCGGTTTTTTCGCTTGCGCCGAAGCCGGTCGAGGAATCCCATCCACCGCTGCTGGAGCTGGCCAACCAACATTTGGTCATTTCCTGCGACGCGACTCAGGCGTCGGCCATCGCCCGGGCGCGCACCGGCGCCAGCTATATCATTCAAGGACCGCCGGGAACCGGCAAATCGCAAACCATCACCAATCTCATTGCGGACTACGTTGCGCGCGGCAAACGGGTGCTGTTCGTCTGCGAAAAGCGCGCGGCCATTGATGTTGTTTTTCACCGGTTGCGCCAAAAGGGTTTGGACGAACTGTGCTGCCTCATCCATGACTCACAAACGGACAAAAGAGCGTTCATCCAAAATTTGAAGCAGACCTACGAAAATTTCTTGAGTCAGGCCGATATGGATGCTGAGGCGGAAAAAGGGCGCAATGTGACGCTGAAGGCCATGGAACAAGACCTTGACAGTCTCGGCCGCTATTCCGATGCGATGCGCGAGGTTCATGTGTTGACTGGCATTTCGGTGCGTTCGTTGTTGCGCCGGCTGGTGGAACTGCGCGGGCATGCGGCTGAACTTTCTCCCACGATCGAAGAATTGCTGCCGGGTTATCCGCTCTGGCTGCAGCACGGCGAGGTGGTCAGCCGCCTGCAATCCGCCCTCACAGATCTCGGCGAAGATCTTTGCTTCGCCAAGCATCCGCTTCGCTGGCTTGGCAAGGATATCTTGCAGGCTGACCGTCCCTTGGAGTCCTTGTCTCGACACTTGGATCAGGCGGAGGATTTGCTCGACGGCATCGAGAGTGCGCTGGAATTGTCGGGGTTGCCGGGCGAATTATGGAACACATTTGCGGAGATTCAGGTGATTGTGGAATATGCGGTGCGCGCCCGGCCGCTGGCCGCCAGTAACCTGCTGGGCACGCTGACGAACAGTCCAACTGCAGGCGCCTTCGACAAACTCGCAGACGAATTGGATGCCAAGGCCCATGCCCTGGCACTGGCGCGGCAAAAGACGATGGGTTGGAGGGAACCACTTTCGGCGGACGACACGCAAAACGCTCTGGCGCAGGCACAGACATTGGAAAAGTCCATCTTTCGTTTTCTGCAGCCGGCGTTTTGGCGGCTAAAGAAGACGCTCCAGGCACGTTATGACTTTTCGGAGCACGCCGTCCTCCCAGTTTGGAGCAAAATTCTGAAGGAACTGGCGGCCCGGCATGAAGCCGAGGCGGCCCTCGACGCGCTTACCGCGAAAGTGCGGCTGGAATGGCGTTGTGATGATGTGTCGGCACTCCGGTCATTGGTGGCCGAAATGCGGACGGATCACTGCGGGGAGCACCCTTCGGTGAAGGCGTTGCTCGAACAACTTTCGCGGTCGGCGGAATCCAGTGCGCTCGTCGAAACGCTGGCGGGCATTGACGTGCGTTTTGCCGAACTGGACACCGTGCTGCGCTCTTTGCTGGCCGAGCATGGGCAGTTTGACTTGGCCGAACTGGCCCAGGTTTTGGCCGCGCTACGGGAACAAACGGGAACGCTGGCTGAGTTGTCTCCCATTCTGAGCGAGATGGGTGAAATGCCGGATGCGTTTGGTTACGCGTTACGCCATTGCGAAATTCCGCTCACTGGATTTGAAGCCGCCATTGGCCATAAAAGCATGAACCAAGTTTACCGGCAAGATCGGGCGGTGGACCGGTTCGGTGGGCGCATTTTAACTCGGAAGATGGTGCAATTGGAAAAACGGCATGGGGAATGGCTGGGATTAAATGCGCGCTGCATTCGCATGGCTGTCCGCCAGAAATTTGTCGAACATGTCAACATCTCGTCGTTGCCAGCCTCGCAATTGTCGCCGGAGCAAAAGGCGTTCAAGAAATCCTACGCGGCCGGTCGTCGTGACTTGGAACACGAATTTGGAAAATCCATGCGCTACAAATCCATTCGCGATCTCGCCGCGGGTGACACCGGCCAGGTAATTCAAGATTTGAAACCGATCTGGTTGATGAGTCCGCTCAGCGTTTCCGATACACTGCCGCTGGATCCCGAATTGTTCGACGTGGTGATTTTTGACGAGGCCAGCCAGATTCCGATGGAGGAAGCCATCCCTGCGATTTACCGCTCACACCAGGCGATTATTGTTGGGGACGAGATGCAATTGCCGCCGACTACGTTTTTTGCCGGTACCCGCGGTGAGGAGGAAAGCGTCGTCGTCGAGGAGGCGGGCGAACGCATTGAGGTCGATCTGGATTCGGACAGCTTTCTAACTCAGTCGGCGCAGAACCTGCCTTCCACACTGCTGGCGTGGCATTATCGCAGCCGATATGAATCGCTCATCAGCTTTTCCAACGCGGCGTTTTACGGCGGCAATTTGTTCACGATTCCCGACCGCCAACGGGCCATTAGCGACCGCCCCGAACTGATGGTTCATGCGAGCGAAGAGGGGGGTAAAAACGTTGACGCGTTGCTGGCGCGCAGCATCAGCTTTCACTTCATGGAAAACGGCGTTTATGAAGAGCGCCGCAATACGAATGAGGCGGTTTACATCGCGCATCTGGTCCGCGGACTGCTTCACCGTGAAACCAAGTTGAGCATCGGCGTGGTCGCATTTTCCGAGGCGCAGCAGACCGAAATTGAGGGCGCCTTGGCCGCGTTAGGCGATCAGGACACGGCTTTCGGTGCTCTGCTGGAAACTGAATCCGTACGTGAGGAAAATGGCGTTTTCTGCGGCCTGTTTGTGAAAAATCTTGAAAATGTCCAAGGCGATGAGCGCGACATCATTATCATGAGTGTCTGCTACGGCCACGACGCCAATGCCCGGATGTTGATGAATTTCGGACCGATCAACCAGCGCGGTGGCGAGAAGCGGCTGAACGTTATTTTCTCACGGGCCAAGCATCACATGGCCATCGTCAGCTCCATTCGGCATAGTGATATTACCAACGATTACAACGACGGCGCCTGTCGCCTGAAAAATTTCCTGCAATACGCCGAGGCGGTATCGAAAGGCGACGTTGCTACGGCGCGGCGAGTCCTGGAAAACCTGAATCCGCTTTCCCGAAAGGCGCTCGCGCCGGTGACCCAAGGAGACGCGGTGGTGGAAAACTTGGCGGCGGCATTGCGCGGGCGCGGGTATGCCGTGGATTTGAACGTCGGCCAGTCCAAATTCCGTTGCGATCTTGCCGTGCGCGGCGACGTCGACAATCTGTATCAACTCGGCATCCTGGTGGACACGGATGGCCACTATGCGAATCTGAATCTTCTCGATCGCTATCTGATGCAACCTTCCATTCTACGCGCGTTCGGTTGGCGCTTCGCCCTGGTATTAACGAAAGACTGGTATCACAACCCGGAAGATGTTTTGATCCGGCTGGAAAAACTGCTGCAAGGACAGGAACTCCCGAACGAAGCCCCGCCGGCCGAAGAAGAATCGCCCGCGAACGAACCAGCGGCGATTCCGAAGCCGGCACCGGCCGCCGATTCAGTTCCGCCAACGTTGCCTACTTTAGCGGAGATGCCACCGAGGACGGCCCCTTCGGTGTTACCTTCGTTAGTGGCGAGACATTTTGAGTTTTCGGGCGGCTCTTCTGAGAAATTTTGGGAGATTTCGCTCACAGGTGATTCCTTTACCGTGCGTTTTGGGCGGATCGGAACGGCAGGCCAGTCGCAGACCAAATGCTTTGCCGACGAGGCGAGGGCGAAACGGGAAGCCGAGGGGCTAATTATGGAGAAGTTGCGGAAAGGTTACATCGAGACGGAAGGTTAGTTGATTGGGGCAAATCCCGAATTTTTCAAACTACTGTCTTCGCTATTGCGAGTGAGGACGCCCTTCCTTTTTATTTGATCGCATTCTCGCTGGTAGTTTTCGAGCATGGTCCGAATTTTGCGGCCGCCGTGATTTGGCTGCGGTGATTGATTGGCGGGAGATGCCTTCCCAAGTCGAACCGCTACTGTTCGCATTTTTTTTCTTTAGATCTTGCTGTGCCGCCTTCGCTTGCGGTATGGTACTTGCCGTGCTTGATTCACGCAGCAGCGCAGTTTCGGAAGTATCTTTTCCGGTTTGTTCCGTTTTATATTGTGGAAATAGGGAAAAATGAAGTAGATATTTGAGACGGAATTGGTGGCGAAGTAGCTGATTCAGAGACGGTTGGCAGGATAGCTCAGTTGGTAGAGCAGAGGACTGAAAATCCTTGTGTCCCCGGTTCAATTCCGGGTCCTGCCACCACTTCTAATTCCATGGAGTGAGTGTATTATTCTTGTGCCGCATGAAAAAATATTGGTACGTCATTGGCATTGGAATTCAGAATAATCTGGCCTATCGGTTCAATTATCTCACGCGGACGTTGTTCAGTTTCATTCCCTTGTTCGCCATGCTTTCCCTTTGGCGGACGATTTATCATAACAACAGCCAGGCGGGTCAACATTCAGGGTTCACCGAAGCGCAGATGATTTTTTATTATCTCATGGTGGCGGTGGTAGATGTCTTGACGGCGGTGAATGAGGACGACTGGCAGATTGCGGCGGACATTCGCGAGGGCAACATCAGCCAGTTTCTATTAAAACCCGTGGATTATTTATGGTACCGGCTTTGTTTGTTCATTTCTGGACGCATTGCCTTCGTTTCGATGGCGTTAATCCCTCTGGCGATCTTTATTTTCTGTTTCCGAGGTTACTTTGTTGGCCCGGTCAACGGGACGGCCTTTGTCATTTTTCTGGTTTCATTGGTCTTTACGGCTTTGCTGCAGTTTTTTATCTCTTATGCCATGGCGATGCTGGCGTTTTGGTTGTTGGAGATTTCGACGTTCATTTTTATCCTCTTTGCGTTTGAATACCTGGCGAGCGGTCATCTTTTTCCTTTGGATGCGTTGCCGGCAGGCGTTCGGGAGATCCTTTACTTCACACCGTTTCCCTATCAGTTGTATTTTCCCATCAGCGTTTACATGGGTAAAGCGAGCGGCGCGCACGCGTGGTACGGCTTGGGCATCCAGTTTATATGGGTCATTTTATCTTATGGATTTGCCCGGTTTATGTGGCGACGGGGGATTCGAAAATACGCGGCTTTCGGCGGGTAATGGCGGGGGTGGTTCGAGATGGCGAGTGGTTTTTCATATCCTCTTGGCGGTGAAAATATTATTCTGGGGCGATGTTGCCATTAACCAACGCAAAGATTCGTGAACTGAAGGCC
>Ga0302320_10010357_pt1 | contig 19872 bp, 16 predicted proteins | sample Bog_T0_3_FD_202130 | JGI IMG/M metagenome (GOLD analysis project Ga0302320, IMG submission 202130) | Peat permafrost microbial communities from Stordalen Mire near Abisko, Sweden - Bog_T0_3 | ecosystem: Environmental > Terrestrial > Soil > Wetlands > Peat | place: Sweden: Abisko, Stordalen Mire... | reverse complement strand
GCCGCGTCGGCATCGAAGCCGGCACCGGCGCGCCCTTCCTCGCGCAATCCGAGGACGAATTGCGCCTCATGCTCACCCAACGCCGCCCCGGCGCCAGCCGACTCGGCCACGACATCATCCTCAACGCCCTTGACCTCAGCCGGCGCACCGTGCGCGACGTGATGCGTCCGCGCATGGAAATCGTCGGCCTCAACACGGAATCCACCCTGGCCGAATGCCTCGAAGTGGCCGAAAAATCCCGCTTCTCCCGTCTCCCTCTTTGCGAAGCCGGCAATCTTGACAAGACGCTGGGTGTAGTCCATTGCAAAGACCTGTTCGCCATGCGCGGGAAAGCCGCAACTGGTGCGGACCTGCGCACCGTGGCGCGCAAGCTGATCTACGTCCCCGAAAGCACGCGCCTGGAAAAATTGCTCCAGCTTTTTCTCGAGCGAAAACTCCATCTCGCCGTTGTCGTTGACGAATGGGGCGGCACCGTCGGCATGGCCACCTTGGAAAACATCCTCGAGGAACTGGTTGGCCAGATTCAGGATGAATTTGACCAGGAAAAGCCCCTGACGCTCCGCAAGGGAATAAACACCTGGCAAATTGACGGCTCGCTCCCGCTGCATGAACTCGGCGAACTCGTGGGCCAGAATCTTGCCAGCGAAGGCATCGCCACCACCAGCGGCTGGGTGACGCAGCGGCTTGGCGGCTTCCCCAAACCCGGCGACACCCTTCCGCTAGGCATGTTCGAGCTGCGCGTTGAAGAAATGGACAGCACCCGCGTCTCCCGCCTCACCCTCACCCGCCACCCCGCGCCGGAACTCTAATGACCCATCGAACTATGCTATTGTCACATTTTGCCAATTCGCGGTCCTCACTGAATATCGCCTCTGGAAATGGGGAACAAAACTGCGATATTACAATACCTTTAACTGACCCCGTTTAGACCCTGACCGAGCGAGCCATCCCCGCCTTCTTCAACCCCGACCAAGCCGGCATCCTGCGTCGCTGGGTAGCGATGATCCGCCGCGCCATGGTGACGCTGATGCCGGAATACAACACCTGGCGCATGGTCCAGGAATACACCCGCAAATACTACCTCCCCACCCAGCCCCCCGCCCCCAAATCTTAATCTTCATCTCACCATTCAATCCAATAGACGATTGCCAGCTTCCCGGCACAGTTTCGCCCTTTTTCGCCTTTTTTTTCGTTGACTCCAAGCCACCAAACCACCCATATTGACGACCAGTTATCCGAAATTACATGGACAATCAACTTGACATTATGGATGATTTGGGATACAAGGATTATCGATATTGCGGAGCCGACCCGCTGGTCGGGTGGCTCAGATTTGAGTCGTTAGGGGCTCACCCATATTCCTGACCCATGAAATACCACGCGCTCCCTGTTATCGCACTCTGTGCTCTTTTAGTTTCCTGCGAGCGCAAGAAACCCTCGGAGTCAACTGCATCCGTTGAGAGCACAGCAGTCGCCGAAGCAAGAACAGACGAGGACATGCTCAAGTCTGAGATTGGCCGAGGCCTAGAGGAGAAATTCAACAACACTCAGATTCCCTTGGGAGAAGTGGAAATCGTGGATCGCTTCAGTCCCCTGATAGACAACGACTGGAACAACCGGCGCTTCCGATCGGATTTTTTTGACTATCTAAAATACTTAGAGAGCAAGCAACTTGTGACGCTTGCGGAAAAGCAGCAATCCGACGTGAACGCTATTGAGCGGATGGGCGCCCGAACCGTGAACGTAATGCCAACAGAGCGTGCGAGGAAAGTTTCGGATCCGAAACTTTCCAACGATAAATTACTGACGATTCGATACGCCACCTGCAAGGTTCTCAAGATTATCCGCAGTTCTCCTTACCAGTCCCTTCTTCTTCCGCAATCAGAGGAGTATCGTTTGGTGCTGGGCACATACCGCCGAACCCCGAATGAGATTAGGAGGGAGTTGGAGCCCAACGATAAGGAGATCCCAGAGTTGAAATTCCGTGCGATCTTGAAGCTGAATCCGTTCACGAAGCGCTACGTATTCGTCACCGCTGATTGGGGAAAACCAGAAGAGGACCAATGGGAGACACAGAACGTCCAATGAGAAAAACAGGAAAGGTCAGTCCTTGAAAGGGTCAGTCGTCGAAAAATGACAAGGTCAACTGAAGAGCACGTCGTGGGACTGCACCGTCCAGTTCGTTAGGCGAAGCATGAGTGCACGCGTGCTTTCATTTCCTCGAGCGGCACGGCCGAATCCGGCTCGCGGCGAATGTCCTCCAATCGCTTTTCCACCAACGCCTCGTCTTTCCCGGACAGCCCCGGGTCATCGAGTTCCACGGCGCGGCGAACCAGCAGTTGCCTTTCGGAAACGGTCAGTGCGGGCAATTCCGCCAATACTTCGCTGGAGCTTCTGCCAAAATGCAGCCCCTCCGCCCGCCAGCGTCATCTGGAAAAAATGATTCCTCGACATTGCCCGTGGAATTCCGCAGTCGGGGTCATGGGTAATCTGCGTTAATCTGCGTGATCTGCGGGCAACTCCTGATTCGCTTGCGGCTGGCCGCGCTGGGTAATCCGTGCGCTCGCTTAAGCTGGCTGCAATTCGCGCACCTGCGCAACATCCCGGCGGGAGACTGGCCGCAGCTTGTTGCTTTCAACCGTGGCCACGGTTAACGTGTGTCCATCGAGTGTGGTGAATTCCACTTCGTAAGCCACCCCGCCTTTGTGGATGTGGACAACAGTGCCAACATCGCCCGTCTTGAGCTTCTCGCCGGGCAAGTCTGCCGTCAATATCACACAATCATGTTCGTTGATCTTCATCAATTCTCCATAGGATACGCGGTAATCAAGCGCGGCGCAACTTCTCCATGAGGACTTTCTCACGCTCCACCACGAGCTTGTCTGAATTGGGCAATTTCATTTGGCTCGCCTGCAAGAGGCCAAAGCCGCTTTACCAACTCTTCTTGGGCATTGGGGTCCAGGCTCCTTTTTTGGCGCTGCTCTTGACACAGGTTTCGATGAAGGCGATGCCCATCCAGCCGTCTTCGATGTTGGCGTATTTGGCGCCGTCGCCGACGAATTTTCCGCCGGCCTTCCATTTGCGCACGTCAGCCTCGAAACAGCGGTGCAGCCGCGCGAAGGCGTCGTGGAACGCTTCCGGGTGGCCGCTCGGAAGGGTCGGCTCGGCCATGAGGTCCGCGGGCATGTCCTTGGGGAGGAAGCCGTCGCCGGGCACGACGGCGCCGCGCCAATAGGTGCGGTCGGGCTGGTTGGGGAGGCAGATGGTAAGGCACTCGGGGTCTTCCTGACGCCAGCGGAGCGTGCCTTTGGTTCCGGCGATGACGATGCCGAGGTCGTTTTTATGGCCGATGCAAATTTGGGACGCGCGGACGATCGCCCTGCCGCCGTTGCTCAGTTTGCAATAGACGGTGAAATGGTCGTCCAGTTGGCGGCCTTCCACGAAGGTCTCAAGTTGCGCGGAGACTTCCGTGATGTCCAGGCCGGTGACGTAGCGCAGTTGCATGAGGGCGTGGGTGCCGATGTCGCCGCCGCAGCCGGAACCGCCGGCGCGTTTGGGGTCCACGCGCCAAGAGGCCTGTGTCTGGCCGGTGGCTTCGAGTTTGGTCGCCAGCCAGCCCTGGATGTAATAGCTGTCCACCCAGCGCACGTCTCCCAGCAGGCCGGCCTGAACAATGTAACGGCTCAAACGTGTGGTCCAATGGCCCACATAGGTATGGGCGACGCCGAAGGGAACGCCCAGTTTGCGGGAGGTTTTGACGAGGTCGTTGGCTTCCTTGAGGTTGAGGCAAAGGGGTTTCTCGCAGAAGACTGCGATGCCGGCTTTCATGGCCTTCATGGCGGGGTCGTAGTGGACAAAGTTGGGCGTGACGATGAGAATGTAGTCCAGCTTGTCGTCCTCGGGCATGTTCTTGTTGGCGGCGATCATGTCATCGTAGGAGCCGTAGCCCTTGATGGAGTAGGGCCAGTTGGCCGCTTCTTCCAGCGCGATCTTTGGATCGGGAAAGAGCGCGCCCGCGACCACGCGGCGGGTGCCGTCAAAGTGAATTGCCTTCTGATGAGGATGGACGATGAACGCGCCGCGTCCGCCGCCCACCAATCCGACGTTGAGGGGTTTGTTTGGCATAAGTATTGGCTGTTAAATGAAAACATACCGGCGTTTGAATGCAACCCGCAACTTGGAGTTGAATTCCGGCCGGCTGCTCGTTTATACTGTAAGGCGAATTTCGCGTCAACCCGCGATTGCCGTCCTCCGGCCCAACCGCCGGAGAGGAGGCGAATGTTTCAAATATGCAGGTTCAATTGTTAAAGTCGAAAATTCATCGCGCCCGCGTCACCGGGGGAAACCTCGAATACGAGGGGAGCATGACCATTGACGGCGCGCTGATGGAGAAAGTCGGGCTGCTGCCCAATGAGAGAATCCTGGTGAGCAATCTCGACCAGTCTTGGAGGTTCGAGACCTACGCGATTCCCGGCAAGGCGGGTTCGGGGGCCATCATCCTCAACGGTGCGGCGTCCTATTTGGGCAAGCCCGGCGACCGCCTGACGATCATGAGCTTTGCGTTGCTGGACGCCGCCGAAGCCAAACAATGGCAGCCCAAGGTGCTCGTGCTGGGCGAGCGGAATGAGATCATCAACGAACGCGGGCTGTGAGCAGCCTGACTCCATCCTGATGTTCACCGCCGCCCAACTTGCCAAGGAACTCGATGGAGAAGTCGTCGGTGACGGCTCCGTCGTCCTGACCGGATTCGCGCCCGCGGTGACGGCCAAAGCCGGGGACCTGACTTTTGCCGAAAATGAGACTTTTTTCGCCAAGGCGGAACAGAGCGCCGCCGCCGCCATTCTGGTGGACGGCCCTTACACCTCGTCGGGCAAGGTCCTGCTTCGCGTTCCCAACGCCCGGGTTGCGTTTGCGCGCGTGCTGCCGTTGTTTTTCCCGGAGAAGAAGTTTCCGGCCGGGGTCCACCCGTCCGCCGTCGTCGCGCCATCGGCAAAGGTTGACCCGGCGGCGCACGTCGGGCCGTTTTGCCACATAGGCGGAGAAGTTGAAATTGGGGCGCGGGCGGTGTTGCAAGGCGGCAACCATATTGGCGACAGTTGCGTGATCGGCGCGGACACGAATCTGTTTCCCGGCGTCATACTTTATCCGCTGACCCGGATTGGCCGGAACGTCCGAATTCATGCCGGCACGGTGATCGGCGCGGATGGATTCGGCTACGTGTTTGACGCGAGCATCCATCGCAAGGTGCCGCAAGTCGGGCTGGTGATCATCCAAGACGACGTGGAAATCGGGGCGAACGTGACGATTGACCGGGGCGCGCTCGGCCCGACGATCATTGGGCGCGGGACGAAAATAGACAATCTGGTGCAAATCGCGCACAACGTGACCCTCGGGGAACATTGCCTGGTGATAGCGCAGGTCGGCGTCGCCGGCAGCACCCACATCGGCGACTACACGACCCTGGCGGGGCAGGTGGGCATTGCCGGGCACTTGAAGATCGGCTCCAAAGTAATCGTCGCGGCGCAATCCGGCGTGATGCGCGATATCCCCGACGGGGGCAAATGGCTGGGCGCGCCGGCGCAACCCGACCGGGAGGCGAAGCGGCAGATCATTGCGGTGAGCCAGCTCCCGGACCTGATCCGCCGCATGCGTGAGTTGGAAAAGCGGCTGGATGAAAGTCAAGGATAGGGTATTGCGAATTTCTTAGAATGTGGGAACATTCTTGGAGAATGAGGCTTGCACTTTTCAGAGGCGCCAAGTCCGCCGAGGAGTTGTTGCTCAAGGCGGTGGTCGTGTCTTTGGCAATCCATCTGGCTGCTTTCGGCGGATGGAGATGGGGCCGCAAATACATGACGTGGAAGCCAATTGGGTTGCCCGCCTGGCTGACGGTCAGGGCGGATAGCAGCAAGCCGCCGGTCTTGGCGCTCTTTGCCCGGAATGCCTTGATGGCAAAACCTCCGCAGCCGCCGCAGCCGCCGCCCGTCGTCTCCATCTATGTGGACGTGGACCCCTCATTGGCCGCCGCCGAGCCGCCCGTCAACACCAAGTATTACAGCACGGCGAATACGCTGGCGGCCAACCCGGAGATCAAGGTCGCATCCGACATACCCAATATAACCGGCTCGCAGGACAAAGTGATGAAGACAGTGGCTCCGGCTCCGCGGACGGTTGCGCCGCAGCCCGAGGCGCAGCCTCCATTACAACCGTCGCCGCCCGAGGAAAAGAAACCGGAAATCGCCGGGGACAAGCCCCTTCCCAAACCGGCTTACACGCCCGGCGACCTGGCTGAGGCCAAGCCGGCTCCGAAAACACAGACAACCCAAGGGACCGCCGAATCGGAAAGCGGCTCCGGCGCCGAGGTCGTGCCGTTGCGTCCACGCCCGCGCACTGTGTCAGACGCTCGCGAAATGGCGGGAGCGCCCGGTCCAAGAACGAAGCAGGAGGGCGGCGTCAACCGGCTGGCGAGTGATTCATCGGTGGATGCGGCGAGGACGGTGTATGGGGATTATGACCGGGATTTTATTGACGCGGTGCAATCTCGCTGGGATGTGCTGCTGAAGGGCCGCCAGAACAACGTGGCCGGAACCGTGGTGCTGGAATTCAACCTGCACGCCGATGGACGCATCAGCGACATGAAGAGGGTGTCCAGCGATGTGAATGAACTGCAGTCGCTGATCTGCCAGCAGGCGGTGCTGGACCCGGCCCTTTACAAACCGTGGCCGAGACAAATGGTCGCGGTGGTCAAGGACCCGCGCCCGATGCGATTTACTTTTTACTATTCGTACTGACCGGTTAAATTCAAACCGGATTAAACATGGAGAACATCATCATTGGCGTACTGTTGCTGACATCCGTTGTCGGATTGACTGTCATTATCGAAAGGGGCCTGGCCTTGCGCCAGGCACGGATCATTCCACCCGCAGTGACGGCGGCGGCGGGCGACTGCCGCGGAGCGCCGGACTGGCCGGGCTTGCAGAGGGTCTGCGAGCAGAACCCGTCTCCGTTGAGCCGGCTGCTGCTGCAAGCCGGCCAGCGCCGGAACTGGCCCAAGGGGGAGAATGTCAGCGCCCTGGAAACGGCCGCCCGTCAGGAGGTGGCGATGATGGAGCGCCGCCTGGTGGTCCTGGAAATTGTGGTCGGCGTGGCGCCGTTGATGGGCTTGTTCGGGACGATTTACGGGTTGATCGAACTGTTCAACCGGCTTGGCGCGTCGGGCCTGAACGATACCGGCACCCTGTCCAACGGCATCGCGCTGGCCTTGAACGCGACCCTGTTCGGCCTGCTCGCGGCGATCCCATCGCTGGCCGCGTGGAGCTACTACAACAAGAAGGTGGAAGGGTTTGCGGTGGAAATGGCGGCGCTGTGCGACCGGTTTCTCATTGGGCAATATCACCACGACAATGAGAAGGAACCGAAGGAAGCGGCTGTGCGGCGCGGCTCCCAATAACCATGCAGTTCAACCTGCACAAACGGCGCCAGACGCCGACGGTCATCATCATATCGTTGATTGACGTGCTGCTGGTCGTGCTGATTTTTCTGATGGTGACGACGACCTTCAAGCAACAGCAGGCGTCGGTTCAGTTGAAGCTGCCCGATTCGTCGCAGGCCAGGCCCGGGGCCACGGATAACGCGCTGGTGGTGACGATTTCCAAGGATGGGCTGCTGTATTTGAAAACCGATCAGGTCACGCCGGACGCGTTGCAGCAAAAACTGGCCGCGGCCGTCCGGGCCAATCCGCAAACGACGCTGGCCATCCGGGCGGACACCGAGGCGGCCTGGGGCAGGGTGGTCAAGGTGGTGGAGGCCGCAAACGCCGCGCACATCCCGGTGTCAAGCGCGTATGTGAAGGCGGCGCCTTAGCAGGCTATTTACGACAGGACAACAAGGCGGACCATTTTCTTCCGGGAGATTCTGCGGGACGCCGGCGCATTCAACCGGGGCGGTCGCGGCCCCTCCACAAGCAACTAAAGATTGGGGAGCATCATTTTTTTGACATTATTGCTTGCCAAGCATGGGCGGGCGTGCGATCTTCCCCGCTTAAGAATCGCATAATTAAATATAATACCAAACACGAACCCGATTATGCCTGAAAAAACTGCGTCCGCCACAACACTCAAGGACGAGACCAGAACACACGTAATCCTATTCGTTCGATGGAAAACCGGCATGGACGCCAGTTTTTTTTCAGAGGCCCCACCGCCCAGACGGCCGTCATTCGCGGGAGGGCACAAGTTTTGATTACCAATTGCCAACATAGGGTAAGCAGCTCCTTTCCGCACGCCGGATACTGCGCACTATGATCATATTTGGCCAATCGAAACGACGTTTTTCCTGCCCAAGGGGCCTGCCGTCGGAGTGCAGTTGCCCAACCGCCTCAGTGGCGCGGCCCGCCAGCCGGACTCGCTTCGCGAATGGATACCCGGCCTTGAGGCGCGTCACCGGTTGGCTGCTGCTTCTGGCTGCAACGGCGGGTGCCACCGCCCAGCTCGGAGCACAATCGGTTTCGGTGGCATGGGATGCTTGTTCCGACCCGTTCGTGGCCGGCTATGTCGTTACTTGGGGAACGGCCTCGGGTGACTACACGAACGCCGAAGACACCGGAGTGCAGACGGCCATCACGATCAGCGACCTTTCCATCGGAGCGACCTACTATTTTGCCGTGGCATCTTATGACGCAGAAGGCGACGAAAGCCCCTACTCGACCGAGATCTCATACACAGTGCCGGGCGCGGTGTCCCTTTCCTTCTCCGGCTTGACCCAAACCTACAATGGAGCGCCGGAAACCGTCACAGTGACAACCAGTCCGGAGAACCTGCCGGTGACTGTAGCCTACAACGAAAGTACCAACCCGCCGGTCAATGCGGGCGCCTACACTGTGGTGGCGACGGTGGCTGACCCCAATTACCCCGGCAGCGCAACCAACACCCTTCTCATTAGCCCGGCATCCGCCACCGTGGCGCTGGGCGGTTTGGCCGCCACCTACAGCGGCAGCACCCAACCGGCAACCGTGACCACCAGCCCCGCGGGGTTGGCCACAACCATCACCTACAATGGATCGGCGACTCCCCCGGTCAATGCCGGCACATACGTGGTCCTGGCCACGGTAAGCAACTCCAATTACACCGGCAGCGCGACCGGCACCCTGGTCATTAGCCCGGGAACCGCGACCGTGACCCTGGGCGGTTTGGCCGCCACCTACAACGGCAGCGCCCAACTGGCAACCGTGACCACCAGCCCCGCGGGCCTGGCCACGACCATCACCTACAATGGATCGGCGGCTGCCCCGGTAAATGCCGGCTCGTACGTGGTCCTGGCCACAGTCATCAACTCCAATTACACCGGCAGCGCGACCAATACCCTGGTCATCAGTCCGGCATCCGCCACCGTGACCCTGGGCGGCTTGGCCGCCACCTACAACGGCAGCGCCCAACCGGCAACCGTGACCACCAGTCCTGCGGGCCTGACCACAACCATCACCTACAATGGATCGGCGACTCCCCCGGTCAATGCTGGCGCGTACTTGGTTCTGGCCACGATAAGCAACCCCAATTACAGCGGCAGCGCGAACAACACCCTGATCATCAGTCCGCCAATTTACACCGTCACCACGCAGGTCTATCCAGCAGACGAGGGGAGCGCAACAGGCGGCGGCTCGTACGTCGCCGGCAGTACAGTGGCGCTGACCGCCGCTGCCCACCGTGGTTACATTTTCACCAACTGGACGCTGAATGGGGCCGTCCAAAGCTTTTCCTCCAATTACAGTTTTACGGTTGCCACCAATCTCATCCTGGTCGCCAACTTCACGACAAACGCCATTCCAATCGCCCTCCTGAACGGCAGCTTTGAAAGTCCCGCCGTGGCCGACGGCGGTGCGGGCGGCTTGCCGGGCGGGTGGCTTGCTGCCAATCAGGACCCGTGTGGAGTTTATAATCCCGGGACCGGAGTTTATTCCAACATAGTCAACAACATTCTTCCCTCCCCCGCCGATGGTTCGCAGGTTCTGTTCATTGTCGGGGGTAATTATGTGGCGCAGTTTTTGACCAACACACTCCGCGCCGGCCACACCTACACCTTGAGCGGGGCCATTGGGAACCGCGGCGACGGCTACGGCATATTGTCAAGCGATCAGGATTTTGTGGATCTGGTCGCCGGCAACACCATTGTCGCCGAGAATTACCGTCTGCCGCTTCCCGCCCCGGGCACTTTCCTGCCGTGGACGATCAGTTACACGGCCCCCGCTTCCGGCTTTCCAACCGGACCGCTTCAGATCCGGCTTGGCATGAACGGGGCGGGCCAGGTCAATTACGACAACATCACGCTTACCGTGACCCGCCTGAGCAGCACAACACTCTCGCCCAGCGCCACGGCGCTCGCCTCTTCGCAAAACCCGGTGCCGGCCTGGGCCACCGTGGCTTTCACCGCCACAGTGATCGGGAGCAACGGCACACCCACCGGAACGGTGGTTTTCTTCGACGGCACCAATAATTTGGGAAGCGGCATTCTGGACAGTTCGGGCGTCGCGTCCTTGTCCATCTCCGCGCTTTCAGCCGGCGCTTCGCCGCATTCAATCACGGCGGCCTACAGCGGGGATGGCGTCTTTGCCGCGAGCACTTCCAGTGTTCTTTCTCAGAACATCACAAACGCCGCCGCCATCGCCACCGCCTCGGGCACAACCATCACATTGGACAACGACAATTTCGCGATTCCCGTTGGGGCGCAGGGGACTGTTGAAGGCATGCCACCCGGCTGGCTTGCCGCCAACAAGGACCCCTATGGCGTCTACAATCCCGCGCCCGGGGTCTATTCCAACGAAGTCAACGACATTCTGCCCGCGCCAGTCGGATCTTCACAATTGCTGTACATCACTGGGGGCAACTATGTTGCGCAGTTTTTGACCAACACCCTCCAGGCCGGCCAGACCTACATCTTGAGCGGGGCCATCGGCAACCGCGGCGACGGTTACGGCCTTTTGTCAAGCGATCAGGACTATGTGGAACTGGTCGCCGGCGATACCGTCGTCGCCCAGAATACCAACCTCACGCATCCGGCCCCGGGCACTTTCCTGGCTTGGATAATCAGTTATACCGCCCCGGCAACGGGGTTCCCTGCCGGATCGTTGCAGATCCGGCTCGGCCAGGAGGGTTCCGGAGAAGTGGATTTCGGCAACATTACGCTGACCATGACCAGCCCGGCCGTCACGACCGACGCCACAGCCGAAAGCCTCAGTGCTGTCACTGACGCGACATTGAGTTCCGCCACCGCGTCTGCCGACTCCAGCATCGTCAACAGTCTTGCCGTCGCTGCCGCCGGGACTTACCGCGGCCTGTTTTACGTCACCGGCGATGCGGCTGAAGAAAGTTCCGGCGGCATCACGACCACTATTACCGGCACCGGGGCATTTAGCGCGACACTTCAACTGGGCGCCCAGAGCTTCCCGTTTTCCGGTTCGCTTTCCCCTGCGGGTGCGGCCCTCAATTCCATCACGCCCACGAACGCCAATCCCCTCACAGTGCAGCTTCAGTTGGACTTGACCAACGGCCCGCTGACCGGAACCGTCAGCGACGGCACATGGACGGCGACGCTCCTGGCGGAGGCTGCCATCTACTCAAATACGAATCCCGCTCCGCAGGCCGGCAATTATGCATTGCTCCTTCCATCCGCTGACAATGCCTCCGCCCAAGCCGGGGGCAACGGTTCTGGAACGGTGGCTGTAAGCGACTCGGGCAATGTCACCTTCATTGGAATCCTGGGCGACGGCACCCCCGTCACCAGCACCGGGACAGTGTGCAGCCAGGGGCTATGGCCGTTTTACCTGCCCCTGTCCGGCGGCAATAGCTGCATTCTCGGCTGGCTATCCTTCACCAATACCGCATCGGGATACGTCCTCGCTCCGACAGCGAGTGGAATCGCTCTGCTCCCTTCCGCGCAATAAGAGCGCCGGCCCGGCGCTTTCAAATACCAGGTGACATCCAGCCGCATTGGAAGCTATTCTTCCAGGCCATGAACGTTCATTCAGCAGGTTTCCCGTTGCGGCCGGCATGGGTCGAGATTGACCTCGCCCGCCTTCGCAAAAACGTGCGCCTCATCCGCCGCGAACTTCCCCCCGGCGTCAAATTGCTCGCCGTCGTCAAGGACGAAGCCTACGGCCACGGCGCGCTGGACGTGGTGCGGATCGCCCTGGAAGAAGGTGCCGCGGGTTTTGGTTTGAGCACCTTGGAGGAAGCCATGACCTTGCGCGATGCCGGCGTCACTGCGCCGTTGCTGCTCTTGGGCGAGCGGCAGGACCCGGAACTCCCCTGGTGCGTCAACCACGACCTGACAGTCTGTGTCAACCAGCCCCACACCATTCGCCAGCTCGCGCGCCTGGCTGCCGGGGCCGGCAAGCGCGTCCCCGTCCACGTCAAAATCCAGACCGGCATGACCCGCTATGGAGTGCGCTGGGACGAAGCACTGCCTTTGTTCGAGCTGATTGCCGCGGAAAAATCGCTCCGCCTCGACGGCGCGATGACCCACTTCGCCCAATCGGACGAAGCGGACAAAAGCTTTGCCCTCCTTCAAATTTCCCGCTTCGACGAAGTGATGACCGCCTGGCAGCGCGCAGGCGGGACCGCGCCCTGCAGGCACCTTTGCAACAGCGGCGGCTTTCTGGATTTGCCGGATGCCCATCGCGACATGGTTCGCGTTGGCATCCTGCTGTACGGCGTTTTTCCGTCCTCAGTTTGCCGTCGCATTCCCGGCATCCAGCCCGTCATGTCCGTCAAGGCGCGCATCGCCGCCATCCAATCCCTCAAACCCGGCGAAGTGGTCGGCTACGGCATGCGCTACACTGCCCGCGACCCGGGCCGTATCGCCGTCCTTCCCATCGGTTACGGCGACGGCTTCCCGAGAGTGCGCAACGCCGGCGGCGCGATCATCCGCGGGCGCCGCGCCCCGCTTGTCGGCGGCGTCGCGATGGACGCCATCACGGTGGACATCACCGGCATCCCCGAAGCGCAAATGTGGGATGAAGCCGTCATCATGGGCCGCCAGGATGGCGAAGAAATTACCGTTCACGACATGGCGCGCCTAAAGAACACCGTTTCCTACGATGTCCTCACCAGTTGGCGTCTCCGCCTCCGCCGCAGGACGGTCAACGCCCAGACAACGCCGCAGCCTCTGGAGGCGGCGCCGGCACTGGCGTGAATCCGCGCGAGGCGGCGGGTTGCAATTCCCAACCACTTCTCTTGTGAAACTGCTCTTTTCCGAACACAAATCCAACTACGGTCGCTACCAGTTCCCTTACGCCATCTGGGCCGTGCCCGATCCGGGCGAGACGCCCGCCGATCTTTTCAACGCCGGCTTCCTTCCCTCCTCGCGCAATCTTGACCGCTTCTACCTCTGCCGCCATATCAGAATAAATCTCGCCGCCTTCAATCCCTCTTCCGAGAACCGCCGCATTCTCCGCAAAGGCGCAGGCATCTCGGTGCGCCTGGTGCCGCGCGCGGAATTCGATTACACCCCGGAGCGCCGCCAGTTTTACAAGACCTATGCCGACATTAAGTTCGGCAAGGACGTCATGTCGTGCGAGCGCCTCGATTCGCTCTTTGCCTCACCCGTCATTTCACACCTCCTGGTCTTCACCGACACCGCGAAAGGCGCGGAAGTGGGCGTCTCGACCCTGTTCCTGGAGGGCCGCGAATTGGCTTATTATTATTATGCCTTCTACGACCTCAATTATTACACCCGCAACCTCGGCATGTTCATGATGACCTCCGCGGCGGTCCTCTTCAGCGAACGCCGCTGCCGCCGCCTTTATCTGGGCACCTGCTATTCCCAAAACGCACTCTACAAAACCCAGTTCGCCGGCGCCGAGTTTTTCAACGGCTTCCGTTGGAGCGGCGACTTGGCCGAACTCAAATTCATCCTCCGCCGCGACGAAGGCGAGCCTTCAGAGCACCTCTTGGAATCTCCGGATTACCGCCGTCTCTTCCACCACGACAGCCTCGATGACATCACCGCTGCCAGCCAATTTCAGCTAAAATAAAAACGGCTGTTGATTACGCCGCTCTTTGTGGCATCATGCCCGCCATTCAATCATGAAGAAGAGGAAAATTTCATCAGTAGTAGATCGTCGCGAGTTTCTCAAAAACACTTCCGTTGCCACGTTCATGGCCATGATGGGCGGCGTCGAGCTGACCGAGTCCCGCGGCGCCGACATCACCAACCAGCCGGCCGCCGCGGAAACGCCGCTGACCGTGATCCCCGCCCTTCAGGCGGTCAACTTCGGCGTCATCGGCGCGGGCGTGTGGGGCCGCAAGATCGTCAATACCCTCAACCTCCTCAAGAACGACAGCCAATACAAAAACACCGAAGTCGTCGCCATTTGCGACACCTTCCCGGCTTGGCTCGACCGCGCCGCCAAGGACGCCCCCAAAGCCGAGAAGTTCGACGACTACAAGAAACTCCTCGCCAAACCTGAAGTGCAGGCGGTCGTCGTCGCCACGCCGACCCACCTCCACCGCGACATCGTGCTTGATGCCCTCAACGCCGGCAAACACGTCTATTGCGAAGCGCCCCTGGCCCAAACCATCGCCGACGCCAAGGAGATCGCGCGCGCCGCGCAGAAGGCCTTCAAACAGGTTTTCCAGGCCGGCTTGCAGGAACGTTCCCACCCGCACCGCCATTTTCTCTGGCCGTTTATTCGCGGCGGCAATCTGGGCAGCAACGTGCTCGTTCGCGCGCAGTGGCATAAAAAATCGCTTTGGACCAGGACCGCCGGCACCCCGGCGCGCGCCGCTGAACTCAATTGGCGCCTCCAAAAGAACATCAGCACCGGCTTGATGGGCGAAGCCTGCATCCACCGCCTCGACGCCGTTACCTGGTTCCTGGGCGGGCATCGTTTGGGCGGACGCCCCAACTCTGTCACCGGATTCAGTTCCAACATCCTGCAGAATGCCGGCCCGGATGTGCCCGACACCGTGCAATGCGTTTTTGAGTTTCCTGAAGGCCCCAACTCCGGCGTCCGCTTCCTCTTCGACGCCACCTTGTGCAATACTTTCGACTCCGAATACGAAATGTACTACGGAACCGACTCCGCCATTCTCGTGCAACCCGGCAACGAAGCCCGCGACAGCAAAGCCTGGATGTTCCAGGAGGCCGACGCGCCGCTTATCGGATGGATTGTCTATGCGCGCAAAGACGCCTTCGGCGCGGAAACCGGCGTCTCGCTCGTCGCCGACGCCAGCAAACAGAAGTCCCTGACGCAAAAAGGCAACGCCGACAGCGCCCCTCAAGTCGAACCCATTCAATATGCCCTGCAAGCCTTTACCGCCAACGCCGGCGCGATCGGCGGCGCGGTCAAGGACTATGCGGACCTGTACGGCGACGCCGACACCCCCGAATATCGCGCCAATCTGGCCGACGCCCGCAAACTCGCCTTGTCCAAGCACCCGGCTGCCGGATGGGAAGAGGGTTTGGAAGCCACCGTGCTCGCCATCAAAGCCAACGAGGCCGCCGTTCTCAAACAAAAAATCGAACTCAATAATGACCTGTTTCAATTATGAAAAAACCTGTTGACAGCCTGATTTCCTCCTTGCTTATCGTCTCGCTTTTCCTGGCCGGCGCCTGCCGGTTGCGCGCCGCGGAACTTCCCCCGGCGTCCAGCCAGCCCGCATCCACGGCCAGCACGCCAGCGAACAACACTTCGCCCGCGATGCCGGCCACTGTTGCTCATTACCAGGGCCGGCCGACGACCAACGTCGCGGTGACGATTTTGGGCACCTCCACTTTCCACGATTGGGACATGAAAGGCACGAGCATCGGCGGCTTCGTGGAATTCCCCGCCGGCGTCAACTTCGACACCAATCAAGCCGCGCTTCCCGGCCTTTCCAACGGCATCCTTCCCGCCACCAACTGGGCCACCATTCCGGTTCGCGGCATCCATAGCCAGGTTTCGGTGGGAGCCGACATTATGGACGGCCTGATGCAGGACGCCATGAAGCAGGCCGACCATCCCGCCATCCAGTACAAAGTCACCGAACTGAAACTTGTGCAGCCGCACGCTGCCGGCCAGCCCTTCACGTTCGACGCCAAGGGGGACCTCGCCATCGCCGGTGTCACCAATTCGGTAAGTTTCCCCGTCACCATCACGCCCCTGGACAAGACCAGAATCCAAATCAGCGGCACGGCGAAGCTGAAGATGACCGACTATAAAGTCCAGCCGCCGGCACCCAGCATCGCCGGTTTGGGCGTCATGAAGTGCGGCGACGAGGTCACGATTATTTTCGACTGGATCCTCCTCTTAAGACAGCAGTAAGGGTGGACGAGATCATAGTGGGGGGACGGAGGCTTTGTCCCAAAGGGACATTCGAGAGTAGCCCGGCACGCCAGTGCCGGGTCCATGCGACCAAACCCCGCAAGTCCCGAAGGGACGGCTGAATCGTTTTCAACTGGACCTTCGTGTTAAGACAACAGTAAGGGTGGACGAGATCATAGTGGGGGGACGGAGGCCTTGTCCCAAAGGGACATTCGACAATAGCCCGGCACGCCAGTGCCGGGTCCATGCGACCAAACCCCGCAAGTCCCGAAGGGACGGCTGAAAAGCTCCGCGCCAGATCTTCGGTCTCTCCTTGGGCTGCCTAACGCAAAGCCGCAAAGAAGAAAGGCAAATGACAAATTCTCAATTTTCAATTCTCAATTTCACCCTCCCTCTCGGCGGGGATAGCTCCCTAACTGCCATTTCTTTCAAAACCCGTAATGGTGCAGCCAAAGGGCGAACGCCCCAATAAGCCCAAACCCCGCCGCAAAGCTGCCCAAAACCAGGGCCTTGTGGTGCTTCAGTATCTCACCCACCACGGCATGCGTCGCCAGAAACAGAAAACCGCCGCCCGCATGGGCCAGCGCAATGGAAATCCAGAAGTCTGAGACGTGCGGGAAGAAGATCAACCCAGCAGCCCCGCCCAGCAGCGTGGTGGCTTCCACCGCCATCACCCGGTAAATGATCCCCTTCCGGCTCAATCCCGCTCCCAGCAGGAGCGCCCCGAGCGCCAGTCCTTCCGGGATTTTATGGACGCAGACGGCAAGGATGATGCTAAGGCCCGTGGCGCGGCTGGCGGTCTGCGGAGCCGCCGATGTGTCCCCGCCCGCCGCCATCGCCAGCCCGTCCACCGTGCAGTGAATCGCCAGCGCCAGCATCATTGCCGTCGCAATCTCGCTGAAGCGGTGCGTCGTCGCCTCGTCAAAATGGCTGGCCGCGCAGGCAGGGCAAACGTGGAAGATGTACCGGCTGACCACGGCAAACAGGGCGTAACCGGAGGCCAGGCCCAGCAACATCTGCCACCAGTTCAGCGCCTCCAGGATTTCGGGAAGAATCGCGAACACCGTGACCCCCAGGAGCGATCCCGCCCCGATGCTGATCAGGGCGCACAACCGCCTGTGCGATGTGCCCAGCGTCGCGCCCATCACGCCGCCGCCCACCGCCAGGACGAACGCCAGAATCACAAATCCAAACGAGTTCTCATTCATGTAAAAAATCGCATTTCAACCGGCCCGGTTCCCCCAATTGCGCTGTTTCATTTTGGGAAATCGAACGCAACATTTCGGTGTACAGTGCCTTTGACATCCGCTTCTTTCAAGTCCATTATGTCCCGGAGTTTCATCACGCCATTATGAGCGAGCAGAAAGTTTATTATTTTGACAATAACGCCACCACCCGCGTGGCCCCCGAAGTCATTGACGCCATGCTGCCCTTCCTGCGGGACCATTACGGCAACCCGTCCAGCATCTACAAATTCGGCAGCCACACCGGCCACGAGGTCAAAAAGGCCCGCGGCAAAGTCGCCACCCTCCTCAACGCCGAACCCGGCGAGATCATCTTCACAAGCTGCGGCACCGAAAGCAACAACGCCGCCCTTCACAGCGCCCTTGCCACCCAGCCCGGCAAACGCCACATCCTGACCACCGCCGTCGAGCATTCCGCCATCATCAACCATTGCGCCTTTCTCAAGAAACAGGGATGCGACGTGACGTTCCTCCCCGTGGATGCCGACGGCTCGCTCGATTTGCATTTGCTCGACCAATCCATCCGCCCCGACACCGCCCTGGTGTCCGTCATGTGGGCCAACAATGAAACCGGCGTCGTCTTTCCAATTGAGGAAATCGCCGCCATCTGCCACAGCAAAAACACGCTCTTTCACACCGACGCCACCCAAGTCCCGGGCAAAATGAAAATGGATGTCAAATCCCTGGACGCCGATTTCCTCACGCTCTCCGCCCACAAACTTCACGCCCCCAAAGGCGTTGGTTTGCTCTACGTCAAGCGCCGCGCGAAGTTTCAGCCTTATCTCCTCGGTGGCCACCAGGAACACGGCCGCCGCGCCGGCACTGAAAACGTCGCCTCCATCGTCGCCTTTGGCTGCGCCGCCGAACTCGCCCTGGCCCATTTCGACGACGAGAACTCCCGAGTCCGCGCCCTCCGCGACCGCATGGAAAACGCCATTCTGTCCGGCATCCCAAACACCGTCCGCAACGGCGCCAAGGAACCGCGCCTGCCCAACACCAGCAACATCGCCTTCGACTTTGTGGAAGCAGAGGCCATCCTTTTGCAACTGGACCAGATCGGCGTCTGCGCCTCCAGCGGTTCGGCCTGCACCACCGGCTCGCTGGAACCCTCCCATGTTCTGACCGCCATGGGCATCAGCCCAGCCCGCGCGCGCGGCTGCGTCCGTTTCAGCCTTGGAATCTACAACACAGGGGAGGAAGTGGATCACCTTCTGAACCACCTTCCGCAGATCATCAAAAAGCTGCGCGAAATATCCCCCGCCGCCAGCCATCACCACGCCTCCGCGCATCCCAAACACGAAAAGGACAAGAAAGAAGCCCACGTGTGAAGCCGCCGTGCTGGAAAAAGTCGAGGCGCTGACCAAGACCGTGGAACGTTTGCAAGAGCGCGTCGAGCGCTTGGAAGACCTTCCCAATTTCCCGGGCCACCCGCTCGCAAGGCCAAGAAACCGCCTCCAAACCGTCCGCATCGGCAGGCAAACCGCCTTTCGCGCCAAACTATTTTCAATTTTGTACATGTGTAAAATCTGTACTCACCCCCTTTAACTCACGCATTCACAACGGTTTAGCCAGGGTCGAAACCCCATTTTTCGCCCCAAAAATCGTCCGTACCGTACGGAGACGTCTTTTTCAAACCCGTGCTACAATCGCGCTATGAAGAATAGTGAAGTCAGAATAATCCCTGTAGCGGCGGACTGCGACCGCCGCCGAACAAACCCAAAGAGCCTAACCGGGCGCTGGAGTGCTGGAGTAATGGGCAGACGGTCAAATTTAGCTGGCCGCCAGTCCACCAAGTCCACAATGTCCACCAAGTCCATCAAGCCACGGCCCAATCCAGCCCAATCAATCCTAATCAAGCCTATTCAAGCCTATTCAAGCTATTTTGTGCCTCGGCGCGATCCAGCCCCAACCGCCCTCTTGCTCAAAAATCGCCGCTTTGCCAGTCCTCCTCCGTCACACCCCGTCAAACCTGGTCAAAGCCAGTCAAAGCGTTTTCCAACTTCTATCATCGGGCAATGACCTAGCTGCCATCGCAATATATTGTGGTGTCCAATCCTCAATCCACAACCAATGGTGGTTGCCTTCTTCGTCGGACACTACTGTGCAGCCAATCCGCAATCCGCAATCCGCAATCCGCAATTCCCCCCAATTCCACTTAATTCCACCTAATCGAATCACGGATCACTACGCTAATGATCAGGAATGGCCCCAGGGTCTTTTGTTTTGAAGGATTCATGAGCGAAGAAGCGCGAGGCATTGGCCGGGGCGGGAATGGAGTTGTTCCTGGATCTGTGGCAGCGACTGGGCCTGGAACTGATCCGCCAGGACTGCCAG
>Ga0302320_10010356_pt1 | contig 19873 bp, 14 predicted proteins | sample Bog_T0_3_FD_202130 | JGI IMG/M metagenome (GOLD analysis project Ga0302320, IMG submission 202130) | Peat permafrost microbial communities from Stordalen Mire near Abisko, Sweden - Bog_T0_3 | ecosystem: Environmental > Terrestrial > Soil > Wetlands > Peat | place: Sweden: Abisko, Stordalen Mire... | reverse complement strand
TGCCTGGTCGCGGTCAGCGCAATGTCATTGATCTCAGGATGCGAGCACCACGAGGGGCAGCCGGTGACGGAGACCTTGAATTTGCGCGGCAGGTTATAGAACTCCGCATTGCCGCTGAGCAGTTTTGAGATTTCGGCCGCCAGTGGCGCGGCATCGATCAATTCATCCGCGGCAACGCCTGCCACCGGGCAGCCGGTGACATTGCGCACCACATCGCCGCAGGCGCTGATTGGAGAAAGCCCGATGGCGTTGAGCGCATCGACGATTTCCGGCAGCGACTCGATGGTGAGCCAATGAAGCTGAATGCATTGGCGCACGGTGATGTCAGCCAGATTGCGCGCGTACTTCTGGGTCAGCCGGCCGATGACACGAAGCTGCGCGGCGCTGAGTACGCCGTTGGGAATACCGATACGCATCATGAAGTAGTCGGACGAAAGCCCTTCACCGCCCTTGCCGCCGGTTGCGCCCACGCCGTCGCCCTGGGTGTAAATGCCCCACCACTTGAAGTAAAAAGCCGCCCACTCAGGCAGTACGCTGGTGCGCCCCTGGCGGGCAAACTCGCGCACCTCGTCGAAGGCCTGCCATGGGTTCTTTTCGCGCTTCAGACGCTCGGCGCGCTGGGCGTTGGTTTCTTTGATTGGAGTGGAGGCTGGAGTAGGGACTGGTTTAGGCTCGGTCATTTTTCCTCATCGTAGATAACAGAAAACCCGCGGCAGCATAGGCTGCATCGCGGGCATTGGGGAACCGAATATTTCGATCCGAATTCTCGACTCAGGTCACCTCTGCGCACGAAGCAATCGTCAGCGGCGACAACAAAGTGGACCTGTCATAGGTAAATACTAGGTTCGTGCCGCGGGAAAGTCAAGGGAACCTCAATTGTATCGATCTATTGAAACGACAGAACTTCTGTCGTGCCGTTGACGCCGCAGATTCAGCGGTTGTTACGGGTTGGGGAAGAATTCTGAATTGGGGAAGGATTTCAGAAAATATCCCTCCGCGGCTAAAGCCGAACTCATTCTATGGGCCTTACACGGGGTTAAAACCCCCGTCTCCCTCCAGATTGAGTTTTTTCGCAGACTGTCAATCCGCCTCCACGCGCAGCCAGCGAATCATGTGCGGATAGGGTGCCATCGATTCGGCAGCGGCGCGCTTTGCGTCCAGGGTCAGGCCCATCCATTGCAGCAGCGGAACGCCAACCCTGCCTTCGCTGAAAACCTCGATGAGTTTATCCGCCGAGCCTTTGTAGCCGGCTGGATGGAAGACAACCTCCGGCGGCAATCCCAGGTGAACGGCGGCGGCATAGGACCAGGTCTGCGCGGCAATCTCGTCGCCCATATCCGCGCCAACATTTGATCCCGTCACGGCGCGCTGCGCAGGCAGCATCACGGCCAGATGGCCGGCCTCGTGCAGCAAATCGCCAGGATAGAGCAGCCGCTCCGGGTCCACAATCAACCCGCCCGGCTCGATGGTGACGCCGGGAAGAAAGGTCTCGTTGCCGAGAGCAGCTTGTCGAACGGTCAGGCCAATCTCCAGGAGCCAATCGGCGATTTGAGTTGCGGTTGAATCGAGCATTGAATTTCAGTTTACTCAGCGTTGAGGGAATAGGGATAGCTTGCGGATTTGTCTCGCCAGTCACCGGAATTAGTGGCTGCCAGTCGGCGTTCGCGTGGTTGAATCGCCTTTTACACGTTCATTAAACGAAAAGACCGTTCCGTTATAGCCTCCGCGGGCTCCGCAGTCGGTCATTCTACACATTCCTGTTGGGTCTGCAAGCTGCACTCCCGTGGCCGTAGGGATCACCTCAAAGACGCACAGTTTGCCTTGATCGTTTTGTACTTGTTCGACAAAAGCACCTGCGCGTTTATAGCTTGCAACGCCTTCACGGCTGCATTCGTGCCCGTTGTAGAACTCCAGTTGAACGTCATAATGGATGGAAGTACCTGAGACACGCTTGATTTCGAGAGTGTCGGTGGATTGGAATTTGTCCCCAGATACATCCCCATTTGCAAAGGAGTGCCGATAGCTTCCTTCAATCGCCTCAATCGCCCGCTTCGCTTTGCCGGCATCGCCCGGCTCTGTTACGGAGGCTTTCCACGAATCTTTGCGCGCGTTCAACTCCACGATCGATTTAGCAAAAGCTTTTGAGAGGCAGCTTCCGGCGTCCGGCGCCGCATCGCAGGACTTCATAATACTCAGCCGTTCCGCGTTCATGTCGATTCGTGGACCGCCCAGATCCGAAACCTCCCAAACCAGCGGCTCCCAATCGTGCTCCTGAGCAGACAATTTCTTGCTCACGCATAAGGCAACCATTGCGCTTTCATCGCCGACAAAACACGCAGGAATGTCATCCGCGTAGAACGGTGTCTGTGACCTTAGCGTATATGTGTGCTCGAAGCTCGCGCCGGGCGTTACGAAGTCGGAGCAATCGCCGGTTCTCAGCATCACTGCGATTGAGGGATGCCCCGTGCCGGTCTTGTTCATCGCCAGCGTACACTTTTCCTCTCTTCCGAGACGGATGCTGGCAACCGCCTCAGAATCGTTCTCAATCATCAGGTCGCCTTCCGCCCTGCCATGGGACGTCTTCCCAATGATCTGGAGTAAGAAATGGCACTTCTGGCCATCACAACTCGTCACAGACAACCCCTCACCCTCGAAATGCTCTGCGATGCGCCCAGCGGCTGGAATACGGGCGAACTTTCCCCACTCCCCTCCCCAACTATCATTGGGTGCCTGAGCTGTGGCGGAGAGGATCGATCCAGCCATGAAGAGAAGCCCAATCGATATGCAAATCTTTGTGCTCATTGAAATGCCAACCCCGCTGAGTCTCGCTGAACTTCTCAGAATACTACTGTGGCTTATCGCACTTCATAAAATACGCCTTCATTGCCCAAAAGAAACAAGTGTGGACCGGGAGGTCCACATCACAGCCGGCCGGGAGGCCGGCGCTACGATTTGGTCTGTGCTACAGTTTCGTTTCTTTGCGAGTCGGCGAAAAGAGAGGTCGACTAACTTGATGCAATGCCGGATTGCCGTCGCCAATCAACCTACCCCGCCTTCTCTGTCAACTGTGCCCAGCGAGCGTAGAGATTGTCGTTTTCATGCTGCGCGGCGTCGAGTTCGCGCAAGGCCTCTTCAAGCGCGGCGGCGTTGATGGAAATCTCCGGTGCCTCGACGCGCTCGCGGGCCTGGGCCAGCCGCGCATCGGAAATTTCGACCTTTTCTTCAATCGCCGCAAACTCCCGGGCTTCGAGATAGGACAGCTTTTTCTTGGTGGAGTTAGTGGAGTTCGACTTAGGCTCGGGTTTCGCCTTCGACGCTGCCTGCTGCGCCGCGTCTTCCTGCTCATCGAGCCAATCTTCCCACTGGCCATAGTCGGCAAAGCGACCGACATGGCCGCGTCCATCCAGGCCCAACACCGTCGAGGAGACGCGATTCAGCAGATAGCGGTCATGCGTCACCAACACGAGCGCTCCGGGAAAGTCGAGCAGGTTTTCTTCGAGAATCTCCAGCGTCGGAATGTCCAGATCGTTGGTCGGCTCATCGAGCAGCAGCACGTCGGCCGGCTCCAACATGAGTTTGGCGATCAGCACCCGCGCCCGCTCGCCGCCGCTCAGATTGCGCACCGGCTGATTCAGTTGCTCACTGGTAAAGAGGAAACGCGCCGCCCAACTGGCCACATGGACCTCGCGCCCCTGGTGCAGCACACCGTCGCCTTCTGGCGCCAGCGCGCGACGCAGCGTCAGGCTCTCATCCAGCTCGCGCATCTGGCTGAAGTAGACCATGCGCAGGGCGTCGGCGCGGCGAATGGAGCCCTCGGCCGGCTCAATCTCGCCACGCAGCAGCCGCAGCAGCGTCGTCTTGCCACTGCCATTGGGACCGACCAGGCCGACCTTCATTCCGGCGGTGAGGATGAAGTTGAGACCCGTAAACAAGCGCCTTCCAGGAAGAATCTGACCCGGCTCATCGGTTGCTTCAGTGGAGGGCACATCGCAGGCCACGCTCTTGAACTCAACCAGCCGCTTGGTCTTGCGCAGGCTGGCGTCAAAATCAATTCCCGCCGTCGAAACCACGGTGCGCGCATTCAACTCCGCAAGTTCGCCGATCATTGCGTTGGCAGAATCGATGCGGGCTTTGGATTTTGTGGTCCGCGCCTTGGGTCCGCGCCGCAACCATTCAATCTCCGTCTTCACCTGGTTGCGGAGGCTCTCCTGCTGGCGGCTCTGCGCCTCCAGATAGGCCTGCTTCTCTTCCAGAAAGCGGCTGAAGTTGCCTTTGACGCGCAGCAGTCCGTCGGCGAAGATGCGATTCAACTCGACAATCTGGCTGGAGGTGGATTCCAGAAAATAGCGGTCGTGGCTCACGGTGACGGCGGCAAAGTTGGCTGAGGAAAGCAGCCCCTCCAGCCACTCGATTCCGGCAAGATCCAGGTGGTTGGTGGGCTCGTCCAGCAGCATCACCTCCGGCTCGCAGACCAGAGCCTCGGCAATGGCCAGACGCTTGCGCCATCCGCCGGAGAGCGAGGCGGCCTCGGCGTTGAGATCGGTGAAGCCGGCGCGGCCGGAGAGCTCGCGTAGCCGGCCCTCGCGTTCGCTCTCATTGACATGCGCCGCTGCCAGCGCTGCTTCCAAAACCTGGCGGATACTGAGCCCGGCGGCAAAGCGCGAGTCCTGCGGCACGTAAGCGGCTCGGGCCCGCTTGCGCACGGCCACCTCGCCCGTATCCGGCTCAATCTGCCCGGCAAGAATGGCCAGCAGTGTCGATTTCCCAGCGCCGTTGGGGCCGATAAGGCCGATCCGGTCGCCATCTTCGATGGTTAGCGAGATGTTGAGGAAGAGCGGCTTGGCGCCGAACTGCTTGGTCACTGACTGCGCATTGAGAATAGGAGGCATCTCTCTCCAGAGTATCTTGCGCCGCCGGGGAATCTCTAAAAAGCCGCTCAGCCTAATTCGATGAGCAAGTTGGGATCTATAGTCCGCCGGAATACTCCGCAATGGCCGCAAAAAACAGCCACGATTTCCACACTGTCAGCTTTTTCGCCGCATAACCCTTGTAGAATTACTGCACGGAGGAGGTTGAGTGCAAACAATTACGCTCTACAAACCGAAGGGGGATCCAGTCACCTATATGGATCCTGCAAAAGTGAGTGTCGAGGGTGGTGTTTTGACGTTTTTCTGGACCAAGGAAATCTCCGGACAGGCGCAGCAGATTGTGACAAACTTGCCCTTCATCATCCAGCACGACAAAAAGGCCGAGGGATCGGGAGGAGCTGCCAGCGGGCCTGGCTATTCGCTTTAAGTTCCTTTATCCCATAATCTTGCATCTCCCAGCGCGCCTCCTCCCCTGCGCTGAATACCACTTCTCTACATGCAGTTGGGCGCCCTCCGCCGGGTGAGCGCCTATAATCCTTTTTTGATAGCGAAATTCAATTTGAGGGAGCACTCGAATGCCTTCCGCAGCCGTGAGTTATGCCCGTGAGAACCATCCACGTTTTTTACAGGAACTGAAGGCACTTCTGCGCATCCCTTCAGTCTCCACACTACCCGAGCACGACGGCGACTGCCGACGCGCCGCCGAGACGCTGCTGGCGGAGTTGACCCGCATCGGGTTTCAGCACACACGCCTGATTGAGACTCAGGGCCATCCGCTGGTTTACGCCGACTGGCTTCACGCCGAGGGAAAGCCCACCGCGCTTTTTTACGGCCATTACGATGTCCAGCCGACTGACCCCATCGACGAATGGCTCTCTCCGCCCTTTGAGCCCGAGGAGCGCGACGGCAACCTTTACGCCCGCGGTTCGGCCGACGACAAGGGCCAGGTTTGGGCGCAGATCAAGGGGCTGGAATCGCTGCTGGCCGCGAATGGCAAACTGCCGATCAACGTGCGTGTTCTTTTCGAGGGCGAGGAAGAGGTTGGGGGCGAGGGAATCGAGGCCTTTGTCGCCTCGAAGCCACCCGATTTGAAGTCGGATTTCGCACTGGTCTCAGACACGGAGCTTTTTGCGCCGGGCCTGCCTACACTCTGCGTCGGTCTGCGCGGCATGATTTATACGGAATTGGAGGTGCGCGGCGCAAAGACCGATCTTCACTCCGGCATGTACGGGGGGGCGGCGCCGAATCCGTTTATGGCTTTGGCGCAGATGCTGGCGCGGCTTAAGGACGAGGACGGTCATATTCTTATCCCCGGCATCTACGACGACATAATTCCGCCTAGCCCGGAGGAGTTGGCGGCCTGGCGCAGTCTGCCCTTCGACGAGGAGCAGTACCGCATTGCCGAGGTCGGCTCACGCACACTGGTTGGCGAGGCCGGCTACAGTGTTCTGGAGCGTACCTGGGCGCGGCCCACGTTGGACGTGCATGGCATTCCCGGCGGCTTCATTGGCGCAGGCGCGAAGACGGTGATCCCGGCCAAGGCTCTGGCCAAGGTCTCGATGCGCCTGGTTCCCGGCATGACCCCCGCCAAGACCTTTGCCCTCTACAAGGCCTACGTCGAGGAGATTGCGCCCCCCGGCGTTGAGGTCGAAGTGCGGCTGATCAGCGCTGGCGACCCTTGCCTGATCCCCGTCGACAACCCTTACGTGAGAGCCGCCACGCGCGCTTTGCGCGAGGTTTGGGGCAAGGACACGGTCTTCATCCGCTCTGGCGGGTCGATTCCGATTGTTGGCGACTTCGACCGCCATCTGGGCATTCCCAGCGTGATGATGGGCTTTGGCCTGCCTGACGACAACATCCATGCGCCGAATGAAAAATTCCACCTGAAAAACTTCGAGCTGGGCATTGAATCGATTGTGCGGTTTTTGGAGGAGGTTGGCAAATAGGCTGGTGCCCCATGTCTTCTCAGAATCGAGACCTGTGGCACTGACCCGTCCCCATAAAAAGCTTCTCAGTGACAAGAAACAAGCGTGGACCGGGAGGTCGGCGCTAGAGCACGATCCGGCATCGATTGTTGACTTACGGGCCCCGGAGCCTGGAGCGATACAATCGCCACTAGGCGGTGCCGACGGCGGGCGGGCCTGAAGGAGCGGGTGCAAACATGGGTTATCAGGTTCTGGCCAGGAAGTATCGTCCGCAACGCTTTGCCGACGTGGCTGGGCAGGACCACGTCACGCGGACGCTGATGAATGCGCTCTCGCAGAATCGCATTGCGCATGGGTACATCTTCAGCGGGCATCGGGGCATCGGCAAGACTACGATTGCGCGCATTGTGGCCCAGGCATTGAATTGCCGGACGGAGATTGGCAGTGCGGCGCGGCCAACGCCAGAGCCTTGCGGCGTCTGCGATTCGTGCGTGGAGATTCGCCAGGGCAACGCGGTGGACGTGATCGAGATCGACGCGGCCACCAATCGCGGCATCGATGAGATTCGCGAACTGCGCGACGCCGCCCGCTATGCGCCCTCGCGCGACCGTTACAAGATTTATATTCTGGACGAAGCCCACCAGATTACCGATGCGGCCTTCAACGCACTGCTGAAAACTCTGGAAGAGCCGCCGGCGCACGTCATCTTCATGATGGCCACGACGCAGCCGGAGGATATTCCGCAGACCATCCGCTCGCGCTGCCAGCACTTCAGTTTTCATGCGGTCAAATTCGATGACATTCTGGCGCAGTTGAAGATGATCGCGGGCCAGGAAGAGGTTGAGGCCGAAGACGGCGCGCTGGCCCTGCTGGCCGAGGCCGGCGACGGGTCGATGAGAGACGCGCTCTCGATCATGGATCAGGCGATTGCTTCAGCGCCCACGGAGAGTGGCCGCGCGGTGCTCTCGGCGGCGCAGATTCGCGAGCTGATGGGCGCGGTGCCGAATGCGATCTTCGAGCGGCTGCTTGAGGCCGTGGCCGCGGGGCAAAGCGCAGAGTTGATGGAGCAGTTGAATCTGCTGGTGAATGCGGGGCACAGCCCCTCGTCACTGGCGCGGCAGATGGTTCGTTATCTGCGCAATACACTGATGGCCAAGCTGGGCGGCGAGCAGACCGAACTGTTGCAGATCAGCGGCGATGAGCGGGCACGGGCCGCACGCACCGCTCTACTTTTTTCTGAAGAGGATCTGACCCGCAACCTGCAAATTGTGCTGCGCACCTTTGACGATCTGAATTATCGCCAGGAGCAGCGCTTTCATTTGGAACTGGGACTGTTGAAGCTGATTCATGCGCAGAGACTGCTGCCGCTGGAGGAGTTGCTGAGCGGAGTGAGCGCGGGCGGAGGTTTTCGGGCTGGGAATTCCTCTTCCGCACCGGTCTCGTCTTCGCGGACCGCTCCGGTACGCCCGGCCGCGACTGCTGCTCCGACTGCTGTGCCGGCGGTTACTCCGGCGGCAGCGCCGCTCTCGCCTTTTGGGCCGGCGGGGGGTGGTTGGGCCTCGGGAACGAAGATGGAATCGAGCTTGAAGCCAGCTTCCGCGACTTCGCCTGTGGCGACAATGGAGCGGCCTGCGGCGGCGGCGATGGCTTCGGCAAGTCCGTTTCAGGGCGCGGCTCCCTTCCCTGCCGCAGCCGCTCAGGCCGTAGGGTACGGTTCGGCGGAGACTCTGACGCACACGGAAGGCGCGCTGGCCGTGGCTCCGCAAATAGCCGCACCGCAGGCTGGCATTGCGGCGACTACACTTCCAAGTATTGACGCGATTCGTCATGCAGTGGGCTGCGCGCTGGTCGAGGGCGGGCACGTTTCAGCGGCGCAGTTGCTGGGCGGGGGCGCGTGGGCGATCGATGGCGGAAATCTGCGCATCGAGGTGACCGGAATGGGCAAAAAGATGCTGGCCTTGACGGTGAATGCGGCGGCAGAGAAGATTATTCGCCAGGAGTTGCAAAAGCTGGGCGCGCCGCCACGCATTCTGGTGGTTCCGGGCGAAGGTTCGGCTGCCAGCGCGGCCGCGCCGATGGCTACGCCTCTCGCAGGCAGTATTCAGGAGGCGGCGCTGGCCAATCCGCTGGTGCAGCGGGCGCGGGAGATATTCAACGCCGAGGTGCGGAGTGTGGTGGATCTGCGGCAGAAGTAAAATGACGTGCTATCAAGGGCTGCAATAGAGGAGAAAATGTCGTGATCAACCCGCTGAAGATTCAAGAGATGCTCTCACAGGCCAACCAGATGCAGGAAGAAGTCCAGCGCAAGCTGGCCCAGACGGTGGTCGAGGGCACCAGCGGCGGCGGGGCCGTGACCGCGACGATGAACGGCAAGAAGCAGTTGCTCAAGCTGCGCATTGAACCAGCGGCGGTGATTGGGCTGGGCGGCGACAAGCCGGATGTGGAGATGCTGGAAGACTTGGTGGTGGCCGCAGTGAACGAGGCCGGGCGCAAGGCCGATGAGGCGATCCAATCCAATGTGAAGGGAATTCTGGGCGGGCTGAATCTGCCGGGGCTGGGATAACGCTCTATCTTACAAAAAAATCCGGTTAGGAATTCAGGTTTTTCACCTTTGCCGGAAAACAAGATCGCAGCGAGGCGGGGCACCCAGCTATCGAAGAGTACAAGGCAAGGAGGAAAATCCATGCGCAACGCAATGAATCGTAGAAACTTTTTGCAACTGGGCCTGACGGCAGGCGCGGCGGCAATGCTTCCCTTTGCGGCGGACGCTCAAGCGGAAAAGCCCGGCGAGAAAGACTCGGGCAAACTAGCCGACAAGCCCTCCGAAAAACCCGCCCAGCCTCATGCCGAGGCCGCGGTCACTCCGATCAAGACCACCAAGCTGGCTGACAACGTATTTCTACTGCAAGGCGAAGGCGGCAACATGGCCTTGCAGACCGGCCCCGACGGCAACATTTTGATCGATTCCAGCTTTGCCCCGGCGGTGCCGCGCATTCTTGAGGCGATCGCGCCATTGAGCAAGGTTCCCGCCGATGCGCCTGGCATCTTGATCAATACGCACTGGCACACGGACCACACGGGCGGGAACGAAGGAATGTACGAGGCCGGCTACACGATCTTTGCGCATCAGAATGTGCGTGTGCGGCTCTCAACGCCACAGACAATGGCGCTCTTTCAGAGAACGATCATGCCCGCGATGCAGGGTGCCTGGCCGACGATCACCTTCGAGCATGAGATGCGCATCTGGCACAACGGCGACTCGCTGGATCTGGTGCACTTTGAGCCCGCGCACACCGACGGCGACATCTTCATTCACTTCAAGACGCCGGATATTCTGCACGTGGGCGACATCTGGTTCAACGGCATGTACCCGTTTATCGACGAAGGTGCGGGCGGCTCGATCGGCGGCATGATTCGCGCCGGCGAGAAGGTTCTCAGCGTGGCCGACAGCGGCACCAAAATCATTCCCGGCCATGGACCACTAGGAACTAAGGCCGATTTTCTGGGCTACCGCAATATGTTGTTGGCGGTGCGCGAGAAGGTGGCCGCGCTCAAGACAGCTGGAGCCAGCCAAGAGGAGACCATCGCCAAGAAGCCCACGGCTGAATTCGACGCTGCGTGGGGCAAGGGATTCATGAACGCCGATACCTTTACGGGGATTGTTTATCGGACGCATTAAGATTCGTGGTATCCCACCCTTGCGTCAAAGAACGCCGCAAGGATAGGCACCCAACTCTTACTGTTGATTGAGATGCTTTTTTACTGACAACTGACAACTGATTTCTGGAGGCTTAACCCGTGACCCGCTATGCCGAGCCGATGGCGCGGCTGATTGAAGAGTTGAAGAAGCTGCCGGGTGTGGGCACAAAGAGCGCGCAGCGCTTCGCTTTTCACATCCTGCGCTCCAGCGACGACGATGCGGCGGCGCTGGCCGAGGCGGTGCGCGGGTTGAAGGCCAGCCTGCGACTTTGCTCCATCTGCAACAGCGTCACCGATGTCGATCCCTGCCTGTATTGCTCCAGCCCCACGCGCAACCACCGGTTGGTCTGCGTCGTCGAGGAGCCGACCAACATCGCCGCCATCGAACGGACGCAAGGCTATCAGGGCGTCTACCATGTGCTGCACGGCACCCTCTCGCCGCTGCATGGCGTGGGGCCGGATCAGTTGCGCTCCAATACGCTGATTGCCCGCGTGGAGCGCGGCGAGGTGGACGAGGTGATTGTGGCCACCAGTCCGACGCTGGAAGGCGAGGCCACGGCGCACTGGCTGGCGACGTCTTTGCGCGGTTATCGGCTCCGCATAACGCGCATCGCAACCGGGGTTCCAGCCGGCAGTGACATTGAGTACGCCGATGAGGTGACGATGGCGCGGGCGATGGAGGGCAGAAGAGAGGTTTAGGAGTTAGCGTCCAACGTAAACATAAGCATTTAATGTACTTATATAACTAAATACATATTACTCAATGTGATGAGTTATTTGACTCATCACATTGAGTATATTTACTTCTCTTCATGATATATTAGATAATAATGCATGAGTAATCCGGCATATCGGATTCTTGGTTGCCATCATAAATAATGGAATCAACATGATAGAGCGTCACAATCTCGGTCCCCTTATCGCCCGCCTCAGCGGGAGACGCCGCTTCATTCAGGTGCTTGCAGGCCCGCGCCAGGTAGGAAAGACAACCCTGGTTCGCCAAGCTCTGAAACACTTCGGTGATCGCACAACTTATCTCACCGCCGACAATCCCGCTCCCGGCGACAACTTTTGGATCGCTCAGCAATGGGAGATCGCGCGCCTCCACTGTCGCCAGAGCGGTGGTTGGCTGCTGGTGCTGGACGAGGTGCAGAAGATTCCCCGCTGGTCGGAGGCCGTGAAGCAACTCTGGGATGAGGACTCGGCTTCAGGCCTGGATCTACGCGTCGTGCTGCTGGGCTCTTCGCCCCTGCTGGTGCAGAGCGGCCTCTCGGAGAGCCTTGCCGGCCGCTTCGAACTCTCGCGCGTGGGGCACTGGAAATTTGCCGAGATGCACGAGGCCTTCGGCTGGAACCTTGACCAGTTCATCTACTTTGGCGGCTACCCCGGAGCGGCGGAGCTGATCGAAGATGAGAACCGCTGGCGCCGCTACCTGCTGGATTCACTGATTGAAACCATGCTGGGCCGCGACATTCTGCTGATGGCCCGCGTCGACAAACCCGCCCTGCTGCGTGAGCTTTTCCGACTGGGATGCGAGTACTCCGGCCAGATTCTTTCCTATCAGAAGATGGTTGGCCAGTTGCAGGATGCAGGCAACACGACCACTCTGGCAGGTTATCTGGAACTGCTGTCCGGTGCCGGAATGCTGCGCGGCATCTCCAAATACTCCGGGCAACTGGTGCGCCAACGAGGTTCGACTCCCAAGCTCCAGGTGATGAATACCGGCCTGACTACGGCGCAGGCCGCGATGACCTTCACCCGGGTGCGCCACCATCCCGACCAATGGGGCCGTCTGGTCGAGTCGGCCGTGGGCGCGTACCTGGCCGGTGCTGCGATGACCGGCGAGATAGACGAACTGTACTACTGGCGCGATCGCAACAAAGAGGTCGATTTCGTCCTTCGTCTCGGCACCCGCATTGTGGCTATCGAAGTGAAAAGCGGGCGCCGCAAAGAGGCTCTGCCGGGCACCGCGGCCTTCGACAAGGCATTCCTCCCAACCCGCACCTACCTGGTGGGCACGGGCGGAATTCCCATCGAGGAGTTTCTGCAAATCCCGCCGCATGAGCTGCTGGGCTGACCAACATTCCGGCTTGGCTGAGCATGCGAGCTGCGCCCATTCATCGGATTGCAACCGGGCCATCATACACTGGAAACAAACGCCGGCCGCTGCTTGGGGCTTGCGGACCCCCCAAGCGGAGAATCAGCGATGCAGGAAACGGCCATCCCCAACACAGGCCAGACGGCGGCCTCGGCTCTCAATCCCGACGCGATTATTCGCGCCAAGGGGATCGAGAAGTATTACGCGCAGCCCAGCCAGAATCGCATTCAAGTGATCTCGGCCACTGATCTTTCCATTGTCCCCGGCGAGATTGTTGCGCTGCTTGGCCCCTCGGGCTCGGGCAAATCGACGATGCTGCGCATGTTGAGCGGACTCTCACAGCCTACCGCCGGCCAGGTCTACTGGCATGAGAAACCTATTGCCGACGCGGAGATCAACGTCTCGATTGTCTTCCAGAGCTTTGCGCTTTTTCCCTGGCTCACGGTTCTGCAAAACGTGGAAGCACCCCTGCAGGCGCGCGGCGTATCGCCCGAAGTACGCCGCGACCGCAGCCTGAAGATGCTGGACACGGTGGGTCTGGACGGCTTTGAAGCGGCCTATCCGAAGGAACTCTCGGGCGGCATGAAGCAGCGCGTAGGCTTTGCGCGGGCGCTCGTCGTGGAGCCCGAGGTGCTCTTCATGGATGAGCCCTTCAGCGCGCTGGATGTGCTGACGGCCGAGAACCTGCGCAGTGAACTGCTGGAGCTTTGGGCCAACAAGACCATGCCCACCAAGGCCGTTTTTCTAGTGACGCACAACATCGAAGAAGCCGTCCTGCTAGCCGACCGCATCATCGTGCTGGGGCGCAATCCCGGCCATATTCGCACCGATTTCAAAGTGCAGTTAGCCCAACCACGCGACCGCAAGTCCGAGCCCTTTACGCAACTGGTGGATTATATTTACAAGATTCTTACCAAGCCAGATGTAGCTCCCGCCGAAGCCCCCGAGCAGAAAACGCAGCCGCGCGACCAGCGGCAGATGCACTACCAAATGCTTCCCCACGCGCGGCCAGGCGGCATGGCCGGCCTGTTGGAACTGCTGCTGGACAAGGGCGGCCGCGACGACATCTATCGTCTGGCCGACGACCTGAGCTTCGAGATCGACGACCTGCTGCCGATTGTGGATGCGGCGCAGTTGCTCGGTTTTTTGCAGATCGAAGAGGGTGACGCGGCAATCACAGAGAGCGGCACCGAGTTTGCGAACTCCGAGATTCTCCGTCAAAAGGAACTCTTCCGCACCGCCGCCCTGGCCAACGTGCTTCTGCTGCGGCAGATTCAACGAGCTCTGGAAGCCAAGAGCGACCACACCGTGCCGGAAGACTTCTTCCTGGATATGCTGGACGAACAATTCAGCGAAGAGGAATGCCAGCGGCAGATAGAAACCGCCGTCACCTGGGGCCGCTACGCCGAACTCTTCGACTATGACGCCGGGCATCGCCGCTTTGTGCTGCCCGATGCGCAGGACGAAGAGGTTGCGGCGGGCGAGGAGGCGGAATGAAGCCTCAGCACCCGCTTGCCCGGACGCTGGTTACCGTTCGCACCTGGCCCTTCTTCATCGATCTAGGGGTGGCGGCCTGCGGCCTGACGATCTTTTTCTCCATTGTGAGTACCGGGGTTTACTGGCTGGGCAAGCCGGTGCCGGTTACGCCCATCTCTCACTCGATTGGCGCCTTGCCGCTGTATGCCTTTTACTCGATGGTGCGCATCGCGATTGCGTACTGTCTCAGCCTGATCTTCGCCATTGCGTATGGGTATATCGCGGCCTATAACGCCAGGGCCGAGGCCTGGATGATTGCAGTTCTGGACATTCTGCAATCGATCCCGGTACTGAGCTTTCTGCCTCCGGTTGTGCTGGCGATGGTGGCGCTGATTCCCGGCCACCAACTGGGTATCGAGCTGGGCGTGATTCTGCTGATTTTTACCGGCCAGGTTTGGAATCTGGCCTTCAGCTTCTACTCGTCGCTGAAGAGCATTCCCAGGGAGATGATTGAGGCGGCAAGCATCTATCGCTACTCGGCGTGGCAGCGCTTCTGGCAACTGGAGATGCCCTATTCGGCCATCGGGCTGGTCTGGAATTCGATTGTCTCGGTGGCCGGCGGCTGGTTTGCGTTGATCGCCTGCGAGATGTTTACCATGGGCGACCGCAACTTCCAATTGCGCGGCCTGGGCAGTTATCTTCAAACCGCGGCAGCCTCGGGCGACCTGCGCGCGCTTCTGGCTGGCTTCACGGTGGTGATTCTGATTGTGGTGGCAACCGACCAATTGATCTGGCGTCCGCTGATTGCCTGGAGCGACAAATTCAAATTTGAGCAGGTCGAATCAGCGGACCGGGTTACCTCGCCAATTCTAGACCTGCTGCGCCGTTCGACCCTCTTCGGTTCCCTTCCCGGCCGCATCTGGCACAGCCTTGAAGAGCCGATTTATCGCCGCATGGCGCGCAGCAGGGAGTGCCGCGTGGTTCATGCGCTGGATGCGGATGAGAGCGCCGCCAAGAGTTCCGCTTGGCTTTGGAGCCTGGCGGCGATTGGGCTTGTAATTATGGGTTGGGGCACATTCCACGCCGTTCAGATGCTGCAAACCGTGACCTGGCCGGAACTGCGCCTGCTACTGGAAGGCGCTGGAGCCACGTTTCTGCGCGTCAATGCCGCCCTGCTTCTCTCCGCGGCCTGGACGGTACCGGTGGGAGTCGCCATCGGGCTCAATCCGCGGCTTGCCCGCATTGTGCAGCCGCTAGCCCAGATTCTGGCTTCAGTTCCGGCCACGGCCTTCTTCCCCATACTTTTGATTGGCCTGGTTAAAATCGGCGGCGGGCTGGGGATCGGTTCCATTGCCCTGATGCTGCTGGGAACCCAGTGGTACATCCTCTTCAACGTCATCGCCGGAGCTACATCAATCCCCTCGGACCTGCGCGAGGTCTCCGCGCTCTACCACTTCACGCGCTGGCAGCGCTGGACCAAGCTGATTCTGCCGGGAATCTTTCCGTATCTCATCACCGGCATGGTGACAGCCTCGGGCGGCGCCTGGAATGCCTCGGTCTTTGCTGAGTACTCGCATGTTGCCGACCGGACGCTGGAAACGATCGGGCTGGGCGCGCAGATTGACGCCGCCACCGACAGCGGCCGCTTTCCCGTCTTGCTGCTGGCTACCATATTCATCTCACTGATGGTGGTCACGATGAACCGCCTGGTCTGGCGGCGGCTCTATCATCTGGCCGAGACCCGCTACAAGCTGGAGGGATGACGGACCAGTGGCAGGATACCAATTGTCATCGTTGCCGCTTTCATCGCGTAAGCTGAATGAAGAACATGTTCGACTGCTCATCCAACTCCGAGGCCCCCGTAGCGCCGGTTCAAGCGCCCGACCCCATTCTCTCATTCAGTCACGTCAGCATCTCCTTTGCTGGCCGTCCGGTGCTGGAAGACCTGAATTTCTCAATGAATCGCGGGCAGACGCTCTGCATTTTGGGGCGCAGCGGCGTTGGCAAATCGGTTGCTCTGCGCATGTTGATGGGCTTTCTCAAGCCGGATTCGGGCTCGATTCACGTGGAAGGGCAGGAGATCACCACACTGGACGAAGAGGGCATGAGGCCGATCCGCAAGCGCGTCACCATGGTCTTCCAGAACGGCGCTCTCTTCGATTCGCTCAGTGTTCGGGAGAATGTCGCCTTTCCGCTTCGGGAACGCGGCCTTGAAGACGAAGAGCAGATACAGAAGGAGGTCGAGCGGCTTATCGGCATGGTGGGCGCTGAGGATGTGATCAATGCCCTGCCCGCCAGTCTCTCGACCGGCAGGCGGTGTGCCGTCGCCATTGCCCGCGCTCTGGCCGCCGAACCCGAGGTGGTGCTCTACGACGAGCCAACCACTATGGTCGATCCCATCATCGCAAAACGCCTTGGCGACCTGATCCAGCGCCTCAAGCGCAAACTCGGATTCACCAGCATCGTGGTCACCCACGATATGCGCTTTGCCGAGCGGCTCGCCGACCTGGTGCTCTTCCTGCATCAAGGCAAGTCGCTGTTCTTTGGACCTCTCAGAGACTTCGTTGCCTCGCCCGAAGAGCCTATCCAGCAGTTCCTTTCGCTGGATGCGTACGTATTACCTTTGGAATAAGAAGCGGCTCATACCGTAATGGCAGTCATGGATTTTTTCCTTGCCATGCGTAATCTCCGGGGGCGAATCTGTTTACGTCGGCTTGGCGGCTTCGAGTCCGGCGTTTTGGGCGATGTTTTTTTCGATCAAGGGGGCTGCAAAAACGGAGAAATGCGGTACAATTGTTTCTTCAGATTGATTTCACTTAACTCACACTGTTCTCAGTCGTTGGGTGAAGTTTATAGCACCACAGTCAATCTGGAGCAGATCGCATTTCCCCAGTCGATAGCCCCACGTTGTTGCCGCTTATTGCAGGCAACAAGAGTCAGCAAAGTGTATCGAAGTTCCTAGCCGGACGATTTAGATCCGGTGTCATTTTTTCTTTGGTGGTTGGTTTTCCTGCTAGCGGATTCACAATCGCTGGCTGGGAGATGCCTTCGAACAGGGAAAGGGTTGGGGGTGCCGTCATGCGCGGCTTCCTGCCCATGGTTCCATTGGTGGGTGCTGCAGGCCCACTTCCCCTTGCGTTTTGACGATTTTGAGGTGAGCGAAACGCCTATGGCAGCTTCGGATTTCTGGCAGAGAGTATCTACTTCGGTCTCCTCCTCGCAGGAATGGCAGGGAGGTGCGGCCGATGAGGCTGCGCGCGGTCCCAGAGGCAAGACCAAGCTCTGGATGTTCCTGGATGTCGCGACGATCTTAGCCTCAGCCGCGCTTGCCACGGCTTATAAATTACATGCAAATCCGATGGCGGGCGCCAGAGGCTTCTGGCACGGCACGCTCATCCATGGCCGCTCGATGGGTATCCTGATTACCCTGTTGATCTTCTTTGCCATCTCGCTGATGATCGTCAGCCGCCGGTTGAATCTCTATTCGCCTACCCAGCTTAACAATACCCTTCATGAACAGCGCCTCAGCGTACAGGCTTGCCTCACTTCAGGCTTGCTTTTGACCGGGACGCTTTATCTGATCCACGGCGAAGACATCTCGCGCCTCATTGTTCTGGTTACCATCGGGCTGGTCACGATTGCCCTCAGCCTGCGCCGATTCATTTATCGCATGTTGCTCTATCGCGGCTTTGAGCGCGGAGTGGGTACGCGCAATGTGCTGATCGTCGGAACCGGACCGGAGGCCATCGCACTGCGCTTTTATCTCGAGAGCATTCGCCACCTCGGGTACAGATTCAAAGGCTTCATCGAACCACCCTGCGGCGCGGAGTACTCCAGCGCAGGCTCCCGCTTTGCCGCCGCCTCGGGCGATGTGGTCGGAACACTCGATACGCTCTTTCAGCAGACCAGTCGGCTTTTCATCGACGAAATTCTATTTACCGCGCGCTGTGAGCGCAGCGTGGTGCGGGATGTGCTGGAAAAGGCCCGCGCCCATCGCGTGGATCTGCGCCTTGTTCCCGAGTTTTTCGACGGCGTCTCGCTGAACAGTCCTATCGAATACATTGGTCACTTCCCAACCATCCCCTTGCATCGAGGGCATGTGCCTGAGATTGAACTGGTGCTGAAGCGCGGGCTCGACATTGTCTTCTCCAGCATGGTGCTGATCCTTCTTTCTCCTGTGCTGCTGGCCATCGCCATCGCCATCAAGCTGGATTCTCCCGGCCCCGTCTTCTACTGTTCCGATCGCGTCGGCAAGAAGGGCCAGATCTTTCCTTGCATCAAATTCCGCACCATGGTCACTGACGCCGAAGAGAGGCGCGCCGGATTGATGCACAAGAATGAGCGCGACGGCGTACTCTTCAAGATCTCCGACGATCCCCGCATCACAAGGCTGGGCCGCTTCCTTCGCAAGCATTCGCTGGATGAATTCCCTCAGTTCTTCAATGTGCTGCGCGGCGATATGAGTGTGGTGGGTCCGCGCCCGCTTCCCGCATCCGACGTGCGCGATTCCAAGCTCGCCTACCTGAGAGTTCTCGCCGTCACCCCCGGTGTTACCGGCCTCTGGCAGGTACAGGGCCGCCAGGATCCTTCTTCCGATAGCTATATCTCGCTCAATGTCATCTATATTGAAAGCTGGAGCATCTGGCTGGACATCAAGATCATTCTGCGTACTATTGGCGTGGTTTTTTCCGGAACCGGCGTCTAAAGACATGCATATAGTCTTTGCGGCATCTGAATGCGTTCCTTTTGCCAAGACCGGCGGTTTAGCCGACGTTGTCGGAGCGCTGCCGCCAGAGCTGGTCAAGCTGGGCCATCAGGTCACCGTCTACCTGCCGTTTTACCCCCGCGTACGCCGCCAGATTGAAGGCGATCCACGCTACGCAATTGCCTCCCTTACCATCCCTTTTCAGTACTACAACCGCTTTGCGGGCATTGTGGACGGCGGTGTACGCGACGGAGTGCAGTTCTACTTTGTCGATTGCCCGGAGCTCTTTGACCGGCCCGAACTCTATGGCAGCAACGGCATCGACTACCCCGACAACGCCGAGCGCTTCGGCCTATACTGCCGCGCGGTGATCGAGGCGGCCAAGCAACTAGGCGTACCGCAAATATTTCATGTGCATGACTGGCAGGCGGCGCTGATTCCGGTCTATCTGCGCACCACCTACGATTCCGACCCATTGCTGCGTGGCACTGCCTCGGTTGTGACCATTCACAACGCCGCCTATCAGGGCGCTTTTCCGCCGGCCACCACCGAGCGGCTGCTCTTTCCATGGGAGATTTTCACCATGGACAAGCTGGAGCACTACGACCGCTTCAACTTCCTCAAAGGCGCCTTGGTCTACTCAGAGATTCTGACTACGGTAAGCCGCAAATATGCCGAGGAGATACAGACGCCGGAGTTCGGCGAAGGCTTGGACAGAACTCTGCGGCTGCGGGCTGCCGATCTGCGCGGCATTCTGAACGGCGTGGACTACGCGCAGTGGAATCCAGCTACCGACAAGAACCTGGCTGCAAACTTTGCTCCGGAGAATCTGGAGGGCAAAAAAGCCTGCCGCGCTGAACTGCTGCGGGCCTTCGGGCTCGAACAGATCGAGGACTCGACGCCGGTGATTGGCATTGTCTCGCGCTTTGCCACGCAGAAAGGCTTTAATCTGCTCGAGCAGATCGCGGGCAAGCTCTCGGAGTTGAATGCAGTGGTGGTGGCGCTGGGCTCGGGCGAGCCGGTCTATGAGAAGTTCTTCCGCGACTGGGCCTTCTGGAACAAGGGAAATGTGGCCGTGCGTATCGGCTACGACGATCCCCTG
>Ga0302320_10010355_pt1 | contig 19873 bp, 14 predicted proteins | sample Bog_T0_3_FD_202130 | JGI IMG/M metagenome (GOLD analysis project Ga0302320, IMG submission 202130) | Peat permafrost microbial communities from Stordalen Mire near Abisko, Sweden - Bog_T0_3 | ecosystem: Environmental > Terrestrial > Soil > Wetlands > Peat | place: Sweden: Abisko, Stordalen Mire... | reverse complement strand
CACAGTCTCGTGGCCCCTCCGCGAAAGCTGATTACGGAATTGAAGTACGCTGTTGCGGCTGCCGTGTGCGACTGGATCGTCGGCATCTGCGACGCGACCGTAAATAATCTGAAAAGCATTCACAGCATTGCAGCCCGAAAAATTGTGCGCGTTTACAATGGCGCAACACCGCTTCAGCGAGTGGCGAGGGAACATTGGCCTCCTAAAACTGGATTCACATTGGTTTACGTCGGCCGGCTTGAGCCCGTGAAGAACCACGCGCTCCTGCTGAAGGCCTTTTGCGCGGCGCTTCAGCTTATGCCGAGCCTGCAACTTTGGATGGTAGGCGATGGAAGTGAACGCAGGATGCTGGAGGATTTGGCCGCGAAATCAGGCATTGCTTCGCAGGTTAAATTCTTTGGGCAGCAACTTGACGTAGCGCCTTATTTTTCAGCGGCAGATGCTTTCATCATGTCGTCGAGGTCGGAGGGGTTGCCCATCTCGCTGTTGCAGGCGTTTTCGCTTGGGTTGCCCGCAATTGTGACGGACGTGGGCGGGATGGCGGAAGTTGTCCGGCTGGCGAAGGCAGGCTTGACGGTCTCTGTCGCAGACCCCGCCGAGATGGCTGCGGCGATTCTTCGGCTGGCAGCCAACCCCGCGGAACGGGCGCAATTTGCGGCGAATGCGGAGGAGGCCTTCCACGCGCGCTTTACTCTGCAAGCCATGGCCGATGCTTACATGGACCTCTACCAGAACTCTCCGCGAATCCGGCGCGCAGTAAAACGCTGATTCTCACCTATGAAAAGATCAGCAATCAAGTTGCATTGAGGCAAAGCACCAAAACCAAGGTCAACGACTAAACTCCAGTTAGATGCCTCTCGGCAAATAGTGAATATCGTTAATAACAGGTAAAAATCGCTGTTCCGGCCAGTCTTACTTATGAAAGGCTACCAGGTTTTCCGCAGTGAGGCGGCAAAGGCTACAATGATTGTCTCGGGGAGATTTGTATGGGCAAAAACTCGCGCATCGATCGGCCGCCCGTAGTGGTGGCCGGCGCCTATCAAACCGGCGTTGTGCTGATGAGGAACCTGGTTCGCCGAAAGGTGGAAACCTGCTGCATTGATTGCGATGCCTCCCAGCAAGGATTCAGAACGGTTTACGGAAAAGCTTATGTATGTCCCAATCCAGATACTCATCCGGCGGAGTGGGAGATCTTCATGATTGAACTGGCAAAGAGCCTGGGGCGCAAGCCGGTTCTGATTGCCAGTGCTGACCAGTTTGTCACCGCGATTGCTGACCATGCAGCCGCTTTGGAACCATACTTTACTTTTAGAGCAGCTTCAGCAGCAACACAAGCTCTGCTGGCGACCAAGAAAAGGCAGTATGAGATTGCGGAAATTAACGGGCTGCCTGTCCCTAAAACCAGATATATCGAGTCCATCGACACACTGCGCAACTTCGCTGCCGAGGCGCGGTTTCCATGTCTTATTAAACCAGTGCATTTTCGGGAGTGGGAAAAGTTAGCTGCCGGACATCCCCTGTTAAATCAAAAGACAGCTTTAGCCTTTTCCGGGAACGAACTGGAAGCGGCGTACCGCACGGTAGAAAGCGTCACGCCAGCGGTAGTGGTACAGGAGATCATTGAGGGGCCGGACGACGCCAAATTGGTTTACCTTTCGTGTTATGGGCGGAAAGGAAAGCGCCTGGGATCCTGCATGGTTCGTGAGCTCAGAACCACGCCGATATATTTTGGATCAGCAAGTGTTGTGGAGCCGGTCAGCGAATCGGAAATTGAGGATCTTTGCGATCATTTCTTCCAGTCGATTGAGTATGAGGGTCTCTGCGAACTGGAACTGAAGCGGGATAGCCGGGACGGCTGCGTGAAGTTGATCGAAGCGAACCCCCGGTACAGCGTTACTGCGGACGCGGCGCCGTACGCCGGAGTCGATCTTGGTTGGCTGCATTATCTGGACCTGATCGGGGAATCGGTAGAGCCAGTGAAGTGGAATGGGAAGCATTTCCACCATATTGTGCTCCGGCGCGATGTAAATTGCTTTCGCAGCTATCTCGATGCTGGACTGATCACCTGGGGCGGCCTTGCCCGGTCTTACAAGCGCGCTAAGTATTTTGATTTTGACCTTCGCGACTGGCGACTGACGGCCGAGACCAGCGTCTATTTGCTCAAGGTTCTGCTTTACCCGGCCTACAGAAAACTCTTTCCGAAACGAAGCTGAGCTGAGATAAGAAACATTATAACGGTGGATTCTAAATTGCCGTATTATCGAACACAAGCGAAAAGCATACGGCCAAAGTTTTTCTGATTCGGCGGAACAGAATCTTCATCCTTGCCCAGCCGGATAATTCGCGAGAAGGTTGTGTTAGCTTCGAGCCAACGGTGAATATGGTCAGCGTCCCATCCTTGAAGCTCTTTCACCAAATATTCATGGCTCTCGCCCATGTCAAAAAACATTACGCGGCGCGTAGCTGAATCCATCAGATGAAGCAAATCTTCAGCGCTCGTATTCGCGCGATACATGATATAGTGGTGCGCGAGACTAAGGCACGATGTTATGTCATATTTGTCTTGCAGCGTCTGGAGGTAAGTGACAACATCGCCGCGATGCACCTGCTCTGGTCTCAGGCCATACATCACTCTCCCGACAGAAATAGATGTTGGATCCCGTTCTACTCCCTGAGACCGGAATCCAGCTTTTCCCATCTCGGCAACGAACCATCCATAAGCAGAGGCCACATCCAGATAGCTGCTGGACTCTGACGGCATCAAGCCCTCAGCGCGCAGAAACTCCGTCATCTTGGCCAGCCTGTCTGAGCAGCGACGCACCAGAGTCCACGTAGCAACCTCTGGCGAATCAATCGGCTGATACAGCTCTCGCCGTCCCTTCAGCCATGAACAATCGAGTAAAAGATCCTGAAGCGGCGTGGAAACAGTAGACTTTAAGATCAGACCAGAGACAGTGTGAACTCCTTTCATGTACGCAATTGCCAGCCGGTGGTGGCCTTCGCTCACCTGAAAACATGAGGAGTCTTTGATCGGATTAACGGCAATATACTCGTACGGATTCCTCTCATAATTCGGGATATCCGCGTGAATAGCGTGCACATCCAATTCGCGATAAGCATAGGTAAAACGCTTGGCTCCCCACTGAATCTGTGCGGGAATCACAGCGTCAAAATACTTGCCAAACAGTTCAATATTCAAACATGCATTTTTGTAATAGTCGGTTTGCTTAAAAATCTCCGGCTCCCATAGCCGTTCACCGATGCTGTCATACTCGCGCAGCAGCTTGACGTGCGGCCACTCTGAGATGGGAGACGAGGCATGGCGAAGATCGCCGATCATACGAGCAAAGGTGGCCACAGGCACACCATTGTCTCCGCCGCGCAGGCAAGCATCGACCGGAATGGGAGCGAGTCTCATCTTTAACTTAAAGACTCTGTAACTCCTCCTGAAGTTGGCTATATTTTGTCGGGCCAGTATCGGAAGGCGCTTCGTATAAGTAGCTTGGATCGAAGGCACAATTCCGGTTTTCTGTGGGGGTAAGGGGTATTTATTTGGCGCTCCCCAGCCGGCAGGTTGTGGGCGGGTTAGCAGCGCCCTGAGCCTGTCCGTGTAGCGAACGATGTGCCGCGGCAGCATCTCGGATAGTATGATGAGCCGTTTATGATCTTCCGGCTCCAGCACGCGCATCAGATAAATAAGCACGAAAAGAACGAGAAGAGCAGCGCTCCCGCCGATCAGGACTCCCCATATCGGCGCGAGACGCATAGCGATGAAATGCGCGGTCAACGCCGCCAGCACACTTATGAAAACGATCTTTGCGACCAGCGCCCAGGGAAGTTTTACCTTGTAGAGGCGTATGCCTACGAACCACATGATTCCGATGGCCGTGAGCTGCGCCGCGCCGCTGCCGATGCATGCGCCCACCGCGCCAAACGATGGAATGAGGCTCCAGGCTACGCCTATATCGACGATGCCCGCCACAAAGGTCGCCATGATGACATAGCGCTGCCGCTCGTTGCTCTCCAAAAGGCTCTGCATGGGGCCGGCGAAGGCTTTGGGCATGCACAGCAGAGGAGCCACAGTGGCCACCATGGCGGCGCCCGCATATTGGTGTCCGTAGACAAGCAGCAGCGCTGGAGCAGCGAGAGCAGTGGCAATGAAGTGAATTGGAATCGAGGACATCGCAAGGTAGCGAAACGCGGCAGACGTAATTTCGGGGAGTCTGGACTTATCGCGGCCATACTGAGCAAAAATTGTTGCGCTGGTGGCCGCCCCGAAGATCCCCGCGCTAAACAGCAGCATGTCCGACATGCTAAAAGCAATCGAATAATACGCTACCTGGCGAATATCCGCGCAGAAATTTTTCAGCAGGATAACTTCCGACCGGTTCCAGACGATCAGCGCCACGGTCATGCTCACAACGCTCTGCCACGCAAAAGACGTCATGCGCGTTCGCAATTCATGTGGATAAAGATGAGCTGCCTCCCAACCCAGCACGCGCTTAAAGGTTGGAAACAGCCGCAGAAGAAAATCGACGGCTCGCATGCTCAACTGTGCCGCGCCGATGCCGATCACGCCCCAATGCAACACCACGGTGAGCGCGATCAAGACGAAGTATGTGAGAATCGACACTACGGAGGGCGGAAGATTTGCAAACAAATCTTCCGTGGCGACATTGGCCTGCGCCGAGATGGAATTGACCATGGAGGGCCAGATGCTGAGAACAATCAGCGCCGATGCCAGCTTGTACTCTTCGGGGGCATGAGCGAGCACCCAAAATAGAAGGCCGCCGGTGGCCAGAGTCGCCAGGCCCGTTTGGAGCAGCATCGTGCGGAAATAGATAAACCTTGCAATTCCCCGGTCGCCCATGCCCAGGAACTCGGCCATATATTTTCTCGTAGTGGCGGGGATTCCAAATCCTCCCAAACTGCTGACCACTCCGGCAATATACGAGACATAAACGATATAGCCAGTCTTCGAAGGTCCCAGGGTACGGGCAATCGCGATCGAAGAAAATACGGTAACACCTATATTGATTAAGTTTTCGAGGCCGAACCAGCTGGCATTCCGGGCGATAGTTCTGGTGTTTGTCATATCTGAATAAACTCTGATTCGAAAAGTATGAATACGTTATCCGACCGCGTCAGCAATCCGCACAAACAGTCAGCCGGCAGTACATCCCGCACTGCCGGCCTCAGAGCGTCATGAATCTCTAACCAAGTCCCTGCAATGCAGCCTGCGCCTCCTTGGCGACCGGTGAGCCCGGCGCCAGAGAAATCGCCTTTTTCAGATGAATCGTAGCGTTGCTTTTATCTCCAAGTTTGGCGTATACCCTCCCCAGGTGGTTCTGGTATTCGGCGTCGTTCGGAGCGGTTTTGACGGCGTCTTCCAGAAGGTCTCGGGCGAACCCGTATGTTCCCTTGGAGTAGTAGGCCCACGCCAGAGTATCCGCGGTGCTGGGAGCATTTGGCATGCCGCGGCGCGCGGTCTGCGCCAGAGACAATGCCACATCGACGTTGCCGCCATTCATCAACATTCTGTATGCAAGATTGTTGGCGGCGATAGGCTGCGCGGGATTGATGGCAAGCGCCTTCTTGTAATAATCCTCTGCTTTGCTGCCATTTCCGCGCGCTTCTTCCAGGGTTCCAAGAATGGCAAGGCCGCCGGCATTGTTGGGATGAGCACCCGACCATTTTTCCCAAGCACCGATGGCATTTGCCGCCTGGCCGCGCTGCCCCTGAAGCTGTGCGTAGATCGCAACGGCCTCGCCGTCGTCAGGATTCAATTCCATGGCTTTCTTAGCCGCGACTTCAGCCTGATCCAGGTTCTTGTTTTGTATATAAAATTGAGCCAGCAGGTCATAAAAGCCGCTGTTCTTAGGGCTCTTGGCGATTTGCGCGTTGATGCGCGCCAGGGCCTGAGCAGGCTGTTTTTTGTATAGGTCGTAACCGGCCAATCCGCGCAAGGCGACCAATGAATTGGGATCGTACTGTAGAGCCTGCTCCATCAGCGCCGCTCCCTCCGCATAACGCTTTTGCGTAAAGCGCATATCGCCGAGCACAAAATAAGCCTGCGAGCTTTGTGGGGCGACGCTGATTGCGGTCTTCAGATCCTCCTCGGCCTTGTCTGGAGTGTTTCGGGACAGCTCCACAATCGCTCGCCACAGATAGCCGCCGGGGAAATTTTTAGCGACGGCAATTGTCTTATCCGCCACATCGGCCAGCAAACTCATGTCGCCACGCTGAGTTGCAATGTGGGCAAGTTCCTCCTGCGCCTCCAGGTAGTTCGGTCTGAGTTGCGCTGCCAGACGGAAGCTCTTCTCCGCCAGGCTGCTATCGTTCTTGGCTTGTGCTGCTCTGCCCAGCCAGAATTGAATGTAGGCGTCCTTGGGCGCATTATTGGCCGCACCCTGAAGTGCATTGACCGCGTCCCCCAGCTTGCCGTTGTTGAGCAGCACAATTCCGTTCAGCACTGCAACCTGGGGATCCTTGCTGTTCTTCTTCATCAACTCTGTTATCACGGATTGGGCCGTCGCGAAGTCTTTGACCTGAAGAAGTATCCGGACGTATCCCTCCTGCACAGAAAGGTTCTTGGGGTACTTTTTAGCAAGGCTGGCAAACTCTTCTTTGGCTTTGACAATCTGTCCAGAGGCGGTGTAGTAGTCCGCCAGCATCCGCACACCCTGCGGGTTGTCCGGAAGGTCGTTCGAAGTCTGGCGCAGCGCATTCTCGGCTTGAGGCTGCTTCCCTTGTTTCAGATAGACCTGAGCGAGGCTTTCCCGGGCAGTTAAGTTTTTGGGATCCGTGGCGATTGCGTTCTGGCACATCTGTTCGGCCTCCGGCCAGCGGCTGTATTTTGCATAGAAGGCCGCGAGCAGGAGTTTGGCGTTTACTGACTTCGGATCGAGTGAGACCGCCTTCTTTAATTCGTCCTCAACGGAAGCGCCTTTTGTTACATCGCCCACTTCGAGCAAGGCGATGGTTTCATGAAGTGTAGCTTCGTTTGGGGCGAGTTCCAGCGCGCGACGGATCTCTGTAAAAGCCAGATCTTTCTGTCCCCTGCGGGCCGCAATGCGGGCAAGCAAAGCGTGGCCATCGGCGTTGTCAGGCTGCGCCGCAATCACCGCGTCTGCCTGTGTTTGGGCATCGTCGGGTTTGCCTCCGGCAAGGTACATGCTTCCCAAATCGACCCGCGCCTTGTAGTTTGTCGGCTGCAGATTGACGGTCCGCTGAAGCTCTCCGAATGCAGCGCTCAAGGCGCCCATATGAAGATAAGACTGTGCCAGGGCATAATGAGCCTCGGCGAAATTCTTGTCGATCTTCAAGGCGTTGGCATACTGGATGGCCGCTTCCCTGTCCTTGCCCTGGGCGCTATACTTCTGTCCGCTCTCCAGATATTTATGTTTTCGCACGTTTGGATCGCGGAAGCACCCGGACAATAAAGTGAGCGATAGAAAGAGCGCAACTACCAAAAGAACTGCGTTACAACTGCGCGACATCTGCCTGCCATCGCATCCGAATTGAATTGCATTGACTCTGCTTTTCATTTTCTTCCATCCTTTCAGGCTGTCTCTCGAACGGCTGCAACATGAAGCCATTTGCCGGACAGCATTGCCTTTCCCTGCTTATTCAGATGCGCTTAGTCAGGGATAAATCGCGGCAGTAAGGGCGCAAGCCGCATGGTAAACTTCTCAGCGCGATTTCTCGCAGCCGAAATATCTTCGCTGGAAGAGATTGGAGTGATGACTCGGACCAGCGCCCCATCCGTGCGATTCGTCCGTATTGCATCAACAACCATGTAAATCTTCGCCATGTACTCACTTGCCACGCTACGCCCGTGTGCCTGATACCAGTAGATGACGAACTGCTTTGTAGTGCCGTTGGTAATAATGTACTCGCCCACCCGATGCGGTTTGCCATTTACGTCGGTCAAATCGACCGAGGTTGATGACTCGAAGACCCAACCGGCCCCTGGCAAACAATTTTTTGGAGAATGAATGGTCTGGCCGGTTCTCTGGGAGGGAAAATAGCCGATGAACAGGCCGATTGACGCCGGCTGACCGCCCTGGATATAGGCACGCGTCAGGACATCTCCGGCCCCCAGGACATCGAGCGTATCTTTGTCGAATTGCTGGTTGATTCCCGTCCATCCTGCAATGTTAATTGGCAATTGCGACAAAGGCTCGCTGGGGGGATTCCGATCGGCGGCGGGGCGCATATGCAACAAAAGCGCGGTTGCAGCCAGCAGCAGAACCACTGTCCAGAAACGAAGGTTCTTCATATCTGCCGCCTTTTAACCGGGAATAGGCTCATCACGCGATGGACACCATACAGGCATGTAAGCGATACCAAAAAGATGACCCAGCCGGAAAATTCGTGAAAAAAGCCCAGTGCCTTGTCCGGGTCCCAGTACTGGACGCACAACCCGGTGCCGAGGATGCGTACTGCGTTGGCCGCTATCGCTATGGGAATGCTGGCCAGCACAAGCGCTACCCGCCGCCAGTTGGACTTCTCCAGGAAGTATCCGTAAAAAACGGCGAGCGTAAATAAGCTCATCAGGGAACGGATGCCGCTGCAGGCCTCAGCAACCTCCAGCTTCATCGAGGGAAGCTCGATAATGTTTCCCTCGCGTAGAACCGGTACATTGAATAAAGGAAGCAGAGCACTGGCCAGTTTTGTGGCCAGGATCTGTAGCGGAAAGGTTATCTGGTTGAAAACAATGGCCGGTATGGGAATGGCCAGCAACAGGACCAGCAGGGCGAAGCGCAATTCCTTCAAGAACTTCCGTCCACCAAAGCAAAGCACCAGGCCGGCCAGCAAAATGATCAGCGAAACCCTCGAGAGGAAGAGCTCGGAGCCATAGACCCCCAGGAGCAGGACAACCAGCCCCATGGCAATCACGGCAATTCCACTCCAGCTGGGAGCAATCTTAGTGCCACGAAGAATCTCTCTCTTTTCCCACACCAGATACGCCGCGAACGGGGGCACCAGAAAGCCGTGAGAGAAATCGGGTATATTCCACCAGTCGGTAACCAGTTTCACCAGCACATGGAAATAAACCGCCACCATCAGCAGGCAGATCACCGTTAAACCCACTGCAAATTGAGAGTAACGGGTGCGCCAACTCCCCGGTGGAGCAGTCCGCGTTGGTGCGCTTTGAGCCATGATCCCTTTCCTCGAACTAATCGACTCGTATTACTCTACTTTAGCAATTGGCGAGCCAGAAGAGAAACAGATAGATGCAGGGAAAAAAAACCTGTCAATATTTCAATCAAAAGGAAGCTACCTTCCGGCGACACAGGAAAATGATTTCCACTTTCCAGAACAATTAATGGTACACTGTTTCCCTGTGGGAGGGAATAAATCTGCCTTATCTTTAGCCTCGCCTAAGGAAGCGCGCCTAATAGTCGATATTTCACAAGGGAAGCCCGTTTCTTGTTATGCGCCCCAGGCCTGATTCCCGCATTGCTGAAGATGAAGTGAGCCAAGGTCCCCTTATTATGGCAACAATTGCAATGATCCAAAATGGGAAGCGGCAGGCGAAACCAGCCCCTCCTGCGGATGCGCGAATTCAGCGTGCGATTGCCCGGATCGCTGAAAGCGATTGCCCAGTGCTGATTTTGGGCGAGCACGGCGCCGGGAAACGCTCTGTTGCCGCACAAATCCACGCGCAATCGAATCTATCCCGTTGCGCGTTCCAGGAGATTCGCTGCGCGGAAGCCAATCCCACCTCCCTGCGCTCTGCACTGTCCACCAAGGGAACGCTTTATCTGGTTGAAATAACAGAGCTTAGTCTCCCACTGCAGGAGTTGCTCGTCAACACCTATTTTCGCTCTGAGCAGGCGCAACCCTGTCGCTTGTTGTGTGGCTCGAGCCGCGACCTTGCGGAAGAGGTCAAGACCTGGCGCATCAGAGAGGATTTCTACTACCTCGTATCGGCAGTTACTCTCTTGATTCCCCCTCTGCGTTGCAGAAAGCCAGAGATTCTCGCCATCGCCGATGATCTATTAACGCAGTACTCTAAACAGTTTGACCGCCCCAAGCCGATTCTCTGCAAGGAGATTGTCGAACACCTGATGGAGCACACGTGGCCCGGAAATCTGATGGAACTTCAGACGGCAATCAAGACGTTTGTCGCCATAGGAGACCAGGCAATATCTTTGGCAGCCATTAAAGCGTCGGCGCCTTGGGGGAGGCCAAATGGGAACCGCCGGCCACTGTTGCTGAAGGAAGCCACGCGGGCCTCATCGATTCAGATCGAACGCCAGTTGATCTCCGAGGTTCTGGTTTCAACCGGCGGCAACAGAAAACGCGCGGCCATCGACCTGGGAATCAGCTATAAGGCCCTGCTCTACAAGCTCAAGCAGATGGAAACAGAAAACCAATCCGTGTTCAGCAAGAATGGAGTTGCACCATGAAAACGGGAAGCCTTCTGATAATGGCACTTTTTGCCTTTGCGCTTATCAGTCCTGCACAAGACAAGACTCCGGCAACGCCGGGCACGAGCAAGCCGGCAGCGCCGGACAAGAGCAAGCCGGCAGTGCCGGACACGAGCAAGCCGGCAACGCCGGACACGAGCAAGCCGGCAACGCCGGACACGAGCAAGCCGGCAACGCCAGAAGTGACCGCAATTGCGGTGCCCGACAGCTATGTCATCGGCGCGTCTGATGTTGTTGCCGTTTCCGTTCTGAAAGAGCCGACCCTGTCAAGCAGCTTGCTGGTCAGGCCTGACGGCATGATCTCGATGCCGCTTCTCGGTGATATCAAGGCCGCGGGTAAGACGCCGCTGCAGTTGGCGGATGAAGTAACGACGAAGCTGAAAAAGTACATACAGGATCCGAATGTCACCATCATTCTGAATCAGATGAACAGCAAGAAAGTGTACATGATCGGCGAGATTGGCAGGACTGGGCCGGTGGAGTTGACTCCGGGCATGACCCTGCTTCAGGCAATTGCCACCGCCGGCGGGCCTTCGCCGTACGCCAATGTAAAGAAGATGTACATTCTTCGCACCGAAGGCGGAAAGCAGCAGAAGATACACGTGGAATACAAGCAAGCATTGAGGGGTGACAGCTCGTTCAATCTCGCTCTGAATCCGGGCGATACGATTGTCGTACCGTAAGGCAGCCCAAATGAAACCAGGTCAAGCACTCATGGCGATCTTCTTTATCATCAGCGCTTCGGCAAGGGCGCAGGTTGTTCCCGCGGCGACCGGGCCAATCGGGCCGCTGGTGAGCGGGTCGCTGCACTACTCTCTGAACTATACGCAAACCGCGCAGTTCTACAGTGGGACTCAGGGTGCCAGTCAGTCGTGCGGTACGACCGGCGAGCTGACCTTCATCACTGCCAAAGCCCATCCCTTGGCAGTGACGTATTCCGGCGGCGATATGTGGACGATTTCCGGCGCGGGTGGGGAAAGCGGGGTATATCAGCATCTGATGGTATCGCAAGGCTTTTCTGGACGTTTCGGGGCATTCAATCTCAACGACAATGTGAGCTATATGCCGCAAGCGCCGACAATAGGATTTTCCGGAATCCCCGGAGTAGGCACACTGCCCGGAGAGCCAGGCGCGCCGGCCCAGCCGATTCTGACGCTGAACACACGCAGCGTGAATAACATGACTGGCGCAAGTTTCTCGCACAGCCTTAACCATGCAACCAGCCTCAGCATCAGCAGCGGCTATGGAATCCTGCGCTTCCCAGACAGTAACGGACTGGAAACAAATTCGTTGCAAGTGGGTCCGCAGCTCACCAGGCGGCTGAACGCCCTGAATTCGATTTCGGGCCAATACTCATTTTCCCGCTTCAGCTATCCCGGGTCCACTATCTCCATGGGAACTCAATCCGCGGAGTTTGGCTACATGCGCACGTGGAGCCGGCGGCTCAATACGAGCATCTCCGCCGGGCCCCAGTGGGTTTCGGGCTCAGCGGGCAGCAATATACCTTCGTCGACAAACCTCACAATGAGCGCAAATATGGCGTACGCTGCCAGGTCGATGACTGCCACACTGAGCTACATGCAGGGGTCGTCTGGGGGCGCTGGAGTGACAAACCAGGTTGGGGTACAAAACAAAGACGTAAACGCGGCACTCTCGCGCCAGCAGGGAAAAAACCTGAGCCTCAGCGTTACAGGCGGGTATATGCGCACCCAGGGATTGCAACAGGCCGGCGTAACCAACGGTATGTTTGCGGGAGCGTCCGCGTCCCGGCGATGGGGAAGATATATCTCCTCATCCGTGAACTACACAGCAACCCAGCAGTCGTCGAGTTCCGCGCTTCCCGCGAATGCCATCAGCGGGCTGTCGCAAGTGGTCGGTTTCAGCATCGGTTTCTCTCCGCGGGAAATGCGCTTCAGGAAGTAACTCATCAAGGAGTATTATGCTCGGGCATCGTGAACTGACCATGCAGGATTACGCAGAGATATTGAAGCGGCGCTACAAGCTGATTTTGGCTTGTACTGTTCTTCTTTTAGGAACTGCTATTGCCATCAGCCATTCTTTGCCCCCGCAGTATATGTCGCAAACACTGGTGCTTATCGAGCAGCAAAAAGTTCCAGAGAACTATGTGAAGCCGGTGGTCAATGAAGACCTGAACGGACGGCTGGCTTCGATGAAGGAACAAATATTGAGCCGTTCGCGCATTGAGCCAATCATCGATCGATTCAACCTATATGCCGGCAACAAGGCCACCATGGACGACCGCGTCGATATGACGCGCAAGGCAATCGGGATCAATCCGATCCCCTCCGGATTATCGCCGCGTGGAATGCCGGGCTTTTATATCACATTCAAGGCGCAGGATGCGCACACCGCCCAACAGGTGTGCGGAGAGATCACATCGCTGTTTATCAGCGCGAATCTAAGCGCGCGCGAGGAATCTGCCGAAGGCACAACCACTTTTCTGAGACAGCAACTCGAAGATTCAAAGAGAAACCTTGACGAACAGGATGCCAAGCTTGCCGACTTCGAGCGCAAGAACAGTGGCAAGCTTCCCCAGCAGGAAGGGACGAATACCAACACTCTTCAGGCCCTCACGACCCAGCTTGAGGCCGCGACGCAGACGGTGAACCGCATCCAGCAGAATACGACCTTTTTGGAAACCATGATTGCCCAGCAGGCGCAGGAATCGCACATCGACCCGGCCACGGGGACATCCGAGGATACTCTTCAGGCGCAGCTCAAGGCCGCCCAGAACCAGGAAAAGGAGATGGAGACTCTCTACACGCCTGACCATCCGGATATGCTCGCGATCAAGCGGAGAATTACCAGTCTAAAAGCGGAGATCGCGCGCAATGCGGCCGATCCAGCCAAGGCAAACACCGGCGCCAATTCTAAGGGAGCGACGACGGCCAATACTACAGACTCGCCGCAGCTCCGGCAACTCAAGCTTCAAATGCGCGCGGAGCAGATGGCCATGACCGCCGCCAAGCAGGAGCAGACCCGGCTCGTGCAGCAGGTTCGCAGCTACGAGGCGAAACTTGAGTCCAGCCCCCTGATTGAGGAAGAGTACAAACAAGTTACGCGCGACCATGAGATGGCAGTGCAGTTCTACAACACGCTGCTGACCAAGATGAACGAATCATCGATGGCCACCGCGCTTGAGCATCGCCAGCAGGGCGAGCAGTTTCGCGTGATGGACGCTCCCAACCTTCCGGAATCTCCCACCTTTCCGAACCATCGGGTTTTTGCCGCCGGAGGTTTTGCATCTGGACTGGCCCTGGGAGTGCTGCTTGCCGCGCTGCTCGAATATCGCGATAAATCCCTGCGCACCGAGAGCGACGTTTTTGCTTTTACCAAACTGCCCACACTGGCGGTCGTCTCTTACATCTCGGATATGAATCTTACCCGCGCTGCCGGAAAACGCAGAAAATTCTTTTCACGAAAGCCCAAACCCATTGAAAGCGCGCTTGGATAGCCATGTACAAATCTTTCTTCGGTTTACGCGTTCTTCCTTTCGGAGCCAGTCCAGATCCGCGGTTTCTCTTTCTGAGACCGCAGATCAGGGAGGCGCTTGCCTGTCTGCAATACGGTATTGCGGCGCGCAGGGGCTTTGTGGTGTTGACTGGAGAGGTAGGAACGGGCAAGACAACGCTGCTTAAGACCGTTCTTGACACCTTCGCCACTGGGCGTATTGCGACAGCTTATGTTTTTAATCCGCGCCTTGACGTGCTTGATTTTTTTGAATTTCTGCTTACCGACTTCGGCATTCCGCCTACCACGCGGACCAAGTCTGCCATGCTTTTACAGCTCAATAGCTGGCTCATCGAGCGCTATCGCGCCCATCAGTTGAGCGCCATCGTAGTGGATGAAGCCCAGAATCTTTCCTGGGAACTTCTCGAAGAAATACGATTGCTGACCAACCTCGAAACCTCATCCGAGAAACTGGTGCAGATTGTTCTTTCAGGCCAGCCTGAGTTGGAGGAAAAACTGTACCACCCAAGCCTCCGCCAGCTTCGCCAGCGCATTGCGTTGTGGTGCAGAACGCATCCGCTGACCAACGAGGAGACCCAATCCTACATCGAAGAGAGACTGCGGATCGCCGGAGCCACGGGGCAGATATTTTTACCCGAAGCGGCGGAGCTTGTCTATCACTACTCGAAAGGAATTCCTCGCATCATCAATCTTCTCTGCGAGCATACGTTGATCTTCGCTTACGCGGAGCAGGTCAATCCCATACCAGCGCACATCGTCGAGTCAGTAGGACTGGAACTCGATCTTGTTCAGCATCCTTTTACTATCTCTTTCTCGGCGATGCAAGCGTTAATGAAGCGTTCTCTGCAGCCGAATATGCTGGATACGATCACGTCCGTCGCCGACAGCGAGGATTCACTGAAGGAAAGTGAAATATGAGCCGCATCTACGATGCACTTCAAAGGGCGGATATTGAACGCAAGGCCGCCCAGGGAATCGACGCCGCAAGCTTTACCGAGCCGTCGTCTGCCCCCGGCGCAGAAGTCTTACCGTCGATCAAAGACGAAGTCAACACTGAAAAAATCGCCCACTATGCGTGGAAGCCCTCCCTGGCCTTCTTCCCGACTTTAGGCGACCGTGGCGAGAGCATTGAACAGTTCCGCAACTTGCGGTCACAACTCTACCAGTTTCGCGATCAAGCTCCGCTCAAGACGATTCTTGTCAGCAGCGGTGTTCCCTCGGAAGGCAAGACCTTTGTTGCGGCAAATCTAGCCATCAGCTTGGCGCGCAACAGGAACAACAAAGTTCTGCTCATTGACGGCGACCTGCGCAGCCCATCGCTCCACGCTATTCTTGGCGCTCCTGATATTCCCGGTCTTACGGAGTATCTGGCGGGAACCGCGGAGCCAAACGAAATCATGCAACGCAGTCAGAATCAAAACATTATTGATTCCGGGCAAGTGCGCAGCTTATCGAATCTCACATTTATCCCCGCGGGCGCGGGCGGCGATAACTCCTCAGAACTGGTCGCCAATCATCGTATCGAAGGGTTGATAGCCATCCTCGCACCGCACTTCGACTGGATTCTGATCGACTCCCCGCCGGTGCTCGTGGTTGCGGACTCAATCGATCTGGCCCGCGCTGCCGATGCAGTGTTGCTTGTTGCACGAGGAGCCACCACTCCTTACGATGTCGCGCAGCGCGCGCAGGCCGCCTTCGTCAACTCACGCATTCTCGGCTTTGTATTGAATGCGGTCAAAGGCGTTCATCTCAATTCTTCTTACTCTTACTACTACGGCAAGCAAGATGCCGTCAGCGGAAAATCTGGACGAAAGGATAAGGGGCGGAAGGGATGACCAGGCTTTTCAATGTTTACTATCCGACACGAACTCTAGTGCGCCTTTTTTGCGAAGTTATTCTTGTGGGCGGATCATTTTTACTGGCCACGATATTGTTTACGGGTCCGGATTGGCGTCTTGTTCTAATCTATGAGAACGGCTTGCTGAAGATCGCTGGAATTACAGCCTTTACACTGCTTCTCACGTATTACTTTGATCTGTATGGGCCGAGGCGCTTCTCAGAGGGCTGGGAAATTTACTTTCGACTGTTGCTTGTTCTCAGCGTGCTGTCGTTTGTTCTCGCCGGGCTCGTATATCTTGTTCCGGAGATGGATATCGGCCCGTATGTTTATTTTGTTGGAGCTCTTTTCGTTGCGATTCTTCTTGTCCTCTGGCGCGGGGCCTACGAGTGGATCATAAGCCTTCCCATGTTTCGCGAGCGGGTATATGTTCTGGGTTGCGGGGAGCGGGCTCGCGCGGTGGTCGAACTTCTGCTGGCTAGCCGTGATGCTGGCATGGAAGTCATAGATTGGAAGGGCGAATGCGATGTCCATGATAAGCTTGAGCTCTTCTCCGCGGAACTCCGCGCCTTCCGCGGCCCAAATCCCACCATTGATCGTGTCATTGTTGCCATGCAAGACCGTCGCGCTGCGATGCCCGTTCGAGAACTGCTTGACCTTCGCCTCCGCGGCGTTATCATTGAAAATTCCAGCACGTTGATGGAGCGGCTTTCTGGTAAATTGCAACTGGACGGACTCAATCCAAGCACCCTCATCTTTACAGAAGGGTTTCGGATGAACGCCTCGCAGCAGCTTTTCAGGCGCCTGCTATCTTTCGCAGTCGCATTCACTGCGTTATTAATCTGTCTGCCGTTCCTGCCTCTGATTATTCTTGCGGTGCGTCTCTCTTCGCCGGGCCCTATTCTCTTCAGCCAGACGCGCGTCGGGCAGCGAGGGCGCTTGTTTACTGCTTACAAGTTTCGCACCATGTGCGAGGACGCCGAAGCACAGGGGGCCGTGTGGGCCACCAAGGACGATCCGCGCGTTACTGCAATCGGCAGGATTATGCGAAGCACGAGGATCGACGAGATACCGCAGCTTTGGAATGTGCTTCGTGGAGATATGGCCTTTGTAGGTCCCCGTCCGGAGCGCCCGGAGTTTGTGCAGTGGCTCAGCCAGGAGATTCCGTTTTATGACCTGCGGCATATGATTCGTCCGGGGATTACGGGTTGGGCGCAGGTGCGCTATCGGTATGGCGCCAGCCTGGAGGAAACCAAGCGTAAGCTTGAATACGACCTTTACTATGTCAAGCACCAGTCGATTGGCCTTGATTTGCTCATCATGTTTGAGACCATCAAGACCATCATTCTGCGCAGGGGCGCACAGTGAGAATCATCTTCTGGCTGTCGTTGGCAGGCATTCTCTACACCTACGCGGGATACCCCGTGGTGATGTGGATGCTCTCGCGGCTGCGGCCGCGGCCTTGGACAGTCAGCCCGATCTCTCCCAGTGTGAGTATCGTGCTGGCGGTGCATAACGGCGAAACCCTTCTCTCGCGTAAAATCGATCATCTGCTTGGGCTCGACTACCGCAATATCAAAGAGATCATCATCGTTTCAGACGGCTCGACCGACGGTACGGCGGAATTGCTGGCCAGCCGGCGGAATCCTCGTCTCACTGCCATCATCATGGACGAGCATTGTGGTAAGGCGGTTGCTGTGAACGCAGGCATGGCAAAGGCAACCGCGGAGATCATCGTCTTCGTCGATATACGGCCGGAAATCGCTCCGGGAGCTATGCAGCAGTTGGTCAGCAATTTTGCCGACCCGAAGGTTGGCTGTGTAGCCGGTGAGCTGATTCTGCACCAGGAGTGTCACGACGGCGCCTCCGCGGCTGTCGGCGGGGTCTATTGGCGCTATGAAAAGTGGATTAGGACGTGCGAGTCTATCTGCGGCTCCCCGGTTGGCGTCTACGGAGGCTTCTATGCGATTCGCCGCGAACTCGCCGTGCCGCTACCATCTGGAATCATTCTGGATGACATGTTTCAACCGCTCTCCATCATCCGTCAGGGCTACCGGTCAGTCCTTGATGTGCATGCCTATGTCTACGACACCTGGCCAACGAAAATCGAAGAGGAGTTTCATCGCAAAGTGCGCACATTGGCGGGAAACTTCCAGCTCTTTCAACTTGCACCATGGACGCTGACCCCGCGGAATCCAGTTCTCTTTCAGCTAATCTCGCACAAGGTGATGCGGCTTATAGTGCCTTATCTGATGATTCTGCTGCTTGTCTCCACGTTGGCGCTATCGCGTGGTTCACTCCTCTACACGGCATTTGCCGTTTTGCAGATTTTCGGCTGGCTTCTCGCGATTGCCGGCCTGCGCTACAAGATTCCCGTGCTGCATCGCATTGCGGCTCCGGCCAGCGCGTTACTGGTGCTCAAAGCAGCAGCCGTTGCCGGACTTTACCGATTTCTTTTTACGCGCGGCCCTCTTTGGAAGATTTGGACATCTCATAAATAGGATGCAAAGGGTGCAGCTTCTGGAACAGAGAACCTCGTTCTGTAGGAATCCTATGGCTAGTTTCTGAAAATGTTAGAGCGTAGAATTCATTTGTTGGATACCATTTCTGGAAAGGAGAATTAGGCCGTTATGAAGATCGTGAAATCGCTGGCAATTTTCATGTTGGGAGCTGTGGCGGGACTCGGGGTTGCTGTAACGGGCTACGGTCTCCATAAGCACGTCGACTTTTCTCAAAAGGCTCTGCACTTGAAGAACCATATTGCCATTGCGCTGGACAGAGCGATTGGCAGCAAGGTGAGAGCGGCAAAGCAAGAACACGCCACTGCTCCCGCAAACTACTTCCCCGCGGGCGCTATCTGGACACAGGACATAAGTCACGCGCCTCTCGATCCCCAATCCTCCGCCATCATTACCTGGCTGGCGGGCGCGGGCGGATGGGGGAACAATAACAGGATGCAAGTCGATTTCAGCATTCGTGTCGTGCAGGCGGACGCCACCTCTCCCAATGTCCGTTTCAAAGGCCCAGGGCCGGATTCTGTTGATTCCGATCAACTCTCTGCCATTCCACTTCCCGCCGGTGGCGGCATGGAAGGGGAGCCGGGCTATCAGTGCCCCAATGGCGACTGCCATCTCATCGTTGTCGACCGCGGCCACGGCAAACTCTACGAAGCCTACCAGGCCAACTACGTAGAGAATGCTATAACAGCGGGCTTTGTCGCAGTCTGGGATCTCAACCGGGTGTATCCTCCCTCGGGACGCGGAGATCAATGCAACAGCGCGGATGCCGCCGGTCTCCCAGTTGCTCCACTGCTCTTCAACGCCGACGAGCTATCTGCGGGAAGCATTAACCACGCCATTCGGTTTATTCTCCCCAACTCTCGGATGCGCGCGCACGTTTTTGTACATCCTGCCACGCACGCCGGCTCTCCGCGCGGACCAGTTACAGCTCCACCGATGGGCGCACGCTTCCGCCTGAAGGCCTCGTACGACGTGTCGCAACTGACGCCCGCCGCGCAAGTCGTCGCGCGCGCCATGCAAAAATACGGGATGTTTCTGGCTGATGGGGGCAATATCGCCCTGACTGCGCAAAATGACGCTGACACCAGAACAAAGTACGCCGACCTCGACTTTACTACCCGCGATTTAGAGGACCTGAAGGTAACGGATTTTGAGGTTGTGGATTTAGGAACTCCAATCCGGCTGACCTATGACTGTGTGCGGAATCGGTAATGGCGCCTGCATGGATGAAGCTCCGTTGAACCGCAGGTTCCAGCAATGGGTCTGCGAAGGCAAGTTCGTTCCAGCACTGCGATTTTGCAGAGTTTTTTGCGTTTTAGGGATGATTGAAGGGCGGAATACTTCGACACACAAGCACAAAGTTGCTTCCAAAAGCCCCCGAAACGCATCTCTTCTAACATGAGTCAGGAAAAAGCAACCTTTGGAGCAGGATGTTTCTGGGGAGTCGAGGTGGCCTTTGCGGCCATCCCCGGCGTAACGGCGACGGCCGTCGGCTATGAGGGCGGATCGCTGGAGCGGCCCAGCTACAAGGACGTCTGCACCGACCAGACCGGCCACGCCGAGGTGGTCGAGGTGGACTTCGACCC